>Ga0105047_10000648_pt1 | contig 60061 bp, 53 predicted proteins | sample MAT04_FD_78384 | JGI IMG/M metagenome (GOLD analysis project Ga0105047, IMG submission 78384) | Freshwater microbial communities from Lake Fryxell liftoff mats and glacier meltwater in Antarctica - MAT-04 (megahit assembly) | ecosystem: Environmental > Aquatic > Freshwater > Ice > Liftoff... | reverse complement strand
TTCTCGTTCGCGCGCGCCGTACTTCCGCAGATGGCGGATCCGGAGAGTCGAGATCATCTGGTCTACGCGCTGGGTTCACTCCTCGGCGGCGTCGCGCTTCCTCTCCTTTTTTGTGCTGCGTCCGGGATGCGACGGGCAGTGGATCTCGGTCTGCGTCGTCCACCTCGTGAGCTCTGGCCGCTGCTCGCGATCGCTTTGTTCGCGCTCACCCCCATCGCCATCGGGCTCGCGCTGCACCCGGCGTTCACCTCGGCGCTCGAGGAGCGTCTGGATGGCCCGCCTACCTTTGCGCTGGTGGTGCTGGTGGGCGCGGTCGCCGAGCACTTCTTCTTCCACGGCGTGCTCCTGGCGTGGCTGCACCCGAGCCAAAGGTTCGTGGACGTGAGCGCAGAACTCCTCTGGCCCGGACGCCCCATCGAGGGCGGCCGCGCGAACGTCCGCCAAGCGCTCGCCTCGCTCGCCATCCCCCGCACCGCGCTCCTGCCCTGCCTGCTGAGTGGGCCGCTCTTCTTCGCCATCCACATCGGCAAGCCCGACGAGGAGCTCTGGCTGAGCCTGCTCGCCGGACCGGTCCTGGCCTGGCTCGCGTTTCGGACGGGCGGCCTCATCGCGCCGCTCGTCGTGCACCTCTGCGCGTCGCTCTTGGCCGCGCTGATCGTGCTCGGCACGCGAGCGGTCGGTCTCTGAAGCGCAACCGAGCGCAACGAGCGTAACAAGCGCGCTCGATCGAGCGTCACAACGCTGCGTCACAGGCCTCCGCGAAAGTTCTCGGAACCTCTGTTCTGCGCGCGTGTCCATGTTTTCCGAGACGGCAGGGCACCTGGCACGACAGCTGCTCTAGACCGCCCAGACGATGAGATGAGGGCGCGCCAAAGGGCGCGCGGACGACGGATCGATACCGATCCCGAGCGCCGCGCGGCCGGCCAGGTGTTGCCCGAAACCCGAGAACGAACACGCCGAGGACGGCGCAAGGAGAGACGAAGATGGAAGCGAATCAGACCCAGGATGCGATCGAGATCGTGATGAGCTGGCAGGGCTCGGTGTTGGAGACCGATCTGGTGGTGCGCGAGCGCCCCCGCAGCGTGTTCGTGGGCAACGAGGGCGCGGTCCGCTTCCTCCTGCCGACCGAGCTCCTCGAGGGCCGCGCGGCGCTACTCGCTTGCGAAGGCGAGCCGGGCAACGTGCGCTACTTCGTTCGGGCCCCGGGCAACGCAGAGCTCTTGGCCAGCCGCGACGGTGAGCTCATCGAGGCCTCGATCGACGCGAGCGGCGCCCGCTCGGTCGCGCTCGATGCGAACGTGAGCGTGGAGGTCCGCATCGGTGACTTCTCCTTCTTCGTTCGGCCCACCGCCCAGCCCGAAGCCGCGCCCGCAGGTCCCATCTTCGAGGGCGGCGCGACCCGCTACATCGGCGGCGTACTGGTGGCGCATGCGGTGATGCTCGCGGCGTTCTTCTTCCTGCCGCCCGCGGCGAGCGCACTGAATCTGGATCTGATGAGCCGCGACGCGCGCTACATCAGCGCGCATCTCACGCCTCCCCAGCGCATCGACGAGATCTTGCAGATGGACCCCGGCGGTGAGACCAGCGGCGAAGCGCCGAACGACGCGCCTGCGCCCGCGACCTCGAGTGGTGGTGATGATCCCGAGCCCCGTGTCGCTGGCGGCGCAGGTCGCCCCAACGCGAGCTCGGTGCGCTCGCCTGGCCTGGTCACCCCGACCACGGTCGCCAACCTCGGCACCTTCAACGTGATGGCCGCGGCGTTCGAGCACGCGGGTGACTCGGCCGGGGTGTGGGGCTCCGAGCACCTGACCGGCGGCGCGGGTGGCCCGGGCCTGGTCGCGGCGCTCGCTGGCGGCGGCGGCATCGGCACTGGCGGCCTCGACATGGGCGGCACCGGCATCGGCACTTGCCGCGCGGGTGAGGTCTGCGGCCGCGGCACCATCGGCGTGGGCGGCTTCGACACCCGCGGCGGTGATGGACCTGCCCCGGGAACGGGCATCGGCATTCGGGGTGATCGTCCGAGCCATGTTCCCACCGCGACGCCCGGCGTGGTCGAGACCACCGGTGGCCTGAGCCGCGAGACCATCCGCCGCACCATCCGCCAGCACATGAACGAGGTTCGCTTCTGCTACGAGAGCGAACTCCACACCAACCCCAGCCTCGAGGGCCGCGTCTCGCTTCAGTTCATGGTCGATGCCTCGGGCCGGGTGGCCACCTCGAGCGCGACGGGCCCTGGCATGACCAGCGTCGCGAGCTGTGTGTCCACCGCCGCGCGCCGCTGGAGCTTCCCCGCCAGCGAGGGACCGACCGGCGTCACCTACCCGTTCATGTTCAACGCAGGCGAGTGATCGACTGAGGCCTCTAGTCCGCGACACCTAGTCAGCGACTCCCCACGCGGCGCCGGACGATCGAGAGATCTCCGGCGCCGCTTTCTTTCCGTCGCGCGCACCCGACGCGTGGAACCTCACCCGCTCGTTCGTGTCGATGACGAGATGACACGCGCGCTCGAGGTGAGGTTGTTCTGGGGAGATGCGCTGCTCGACGTGCAGCACCACCCGCTGCGCGAGGGCTTGCTGCTGAAGAGCTCGGCGATGCTCGAGGCGTCGATCGAGATGGAGATGACGTTGGCCGCGCTCGAAGGCGGCGCGCTCTCGCTCACAGGAGTGCGCCACGGCGCGCTGAACGTCCTCCAGCACGAGGGGCTCTCATTCGTCATGGAGGTCGTCGAGACCACGCCGTTGGAGAGCGGGCCGAGAGAAGGACAGCCGCTGGCGTCCGCGTGCTTGCTCGCGATGGCGCTGCACCTCTCGTTGCTCGCCGCAGGGATGACGTCGCCACAGAGCGACGCGCTCGCGATCGATGGGCTGCCGCGGCCGTTACCGCCGCTGCCTCCGCGCAACGCGACCGTGCTGACGGCCGGCGCCAACCCCAGCACGGGTGTGGCCGGTGTGCCCGAAGCCACCGTCTCTCCATCGTCCGGAGGGCCCACGACACACAGCACCCGACGGGGCGGCAGCCGCAGCGTCGCGAACCCTGTTCGTCCCGACGTGCTCGCGATGCTCGGCGGCGCCTTCGCGCGCTTGGGATCGGGCGCGGGCGGCTACGACGCCTCGAGCGTGATGGGCGCGCCGAGCCCGAACCTCATCCCAGACGATGGGCCTTCGATGATGAGCGGTGCCGGCGGCGGGACGTGCGGCCCGCCACCGATGGGGTGCAATGGGAGTATCTCCTTCGGTGCCCGGTTCAATGCGGGATCCCGCACGAGCGTCCTGCCCGAGCCCGCTCTCACGAACCGATGTCGAAGCGGCGACGAGTGTGGGCACGTTCCGAGGATCGTCCGCTGCGGAGATGGCTGTCGCACCGTCCATGGCAGTCTCAGCCGTGAGGTCGTGCGCCGGATCGTTCGTCGACACCACAACGAGATCGCTTACTGCTACGAGCGCGCGCTGCAGTCGCGACCCGACAGCGAGGGTCGGGTGAGCACCAGCTTCATCATCGACGCGCACGGCACGGTCATCCACGCCGAGGCGAGCAGCGACGCGCTGCCCGAGGTGACCGAGTGCATCGAGCGTGCGCTCTCACGGGCTCGTTTCCCCGAGAGCGACGGTGTCACCGGGGTGAACTACCCGTTCGACTTCACCCGGTCCGAGTAATTGCCGCGAGGTGATGAATCGCGCTCAGCGGTAGTAGCCGCGGCCCGCGCCGGCCGGATCTGCGTACGGTCCGGAGTCGCGGTCCGTCACGCCGGTGCTCCCGCCACGGTAGCCGCCGCGGCCGTTGCCCGCGGGATCCGCGTACGAGCCGGAATCTCGGTCGGTCACACCGCTGACGGAGCCGCGGCGACCACGACCGTTGCCTGCGGGATCGGCGTAAGGACCGCCATCGGAGTCGGTGATCCCGCTGTAGGCGCTGCCGCGCGAGCCCCGACCGTTGCCGGCAGGATCCGCGTACGCACCGCCATCGCTGTCGGTCACGCCGGTGCTGTAGCTACCGCCACCCGTGGTGTATCCGCCCCCGCCATAGGCCGCGGCGACGCGGCGTCGGCAGCCCGGCAACACGGCGGCAGCGGCGCCTCCTGCGGCGAGGGTGCCCAAGATGCCCAGGACCGATCGGCGCGAGACCTCTCCGTCGTTGCGATCCGTCTGGATCTCGTCCGGCGCGAGGGTTTTCTTCTTCTTCTCGTTCTGATCGTCCATGAGGTCTCCGAGCGAAAGCCGACGGTAGCAGGCTACGCCGCGCATCGTCGATCCTTCCTTGGGGCTATGCTCGCCCCGCTCGTGATGCGAACCCCTCCCCTTCCTTCTCCGCGATGAGCGCCCGACGCTCGCTGCCCGCGCCCGCCTCCGAGATCGTGGGGCGCAAGAGCGAGACCGCCGCACTCCTGGCGTCGAGCGCGCGGCTGGTGACCCTGGTCGGCCCGCCCGGCACCGGCAAGACCCGCCTGGCGTTGCACGCGGCGCGCGAGCTCGCAGCGCTCGCGCCCAAGCGCCAGGTCGTCACTTGGGTGTCGCTGGTCTCGGCGCGCAGCACCGACGATCTGGCCCGGCTCACCCTCGCGGCGCTCGGGCTGCCTCCGGCGACCGCGCGCGACGTGGCGGTGGATGTGCTGGAGCGGGCGCTCCGCCGAACTTCGCAAGTGCTGGTGCTCGACAACTTCGAGCAGCTGATGGCCGCGGAGGGCGCGATCCAGTGGGTGAGCGAGCGGCTCAGCGCCTCCGAGCGGCTGCGGATCTGGGTGACCTCACGGGAGCGCCTGCGGATCGCGGGAGAGCACGCCTTCGAGGTCGCGCCGCTGGGCACGCCTGAGCTCGGCATGCCGCGCGACAGCATGCTTCCCCCCGAGCCCGACGAGGGCCTCTCGATCCTCTCGAGCGACGCGGTGCGCCTCCTCTTGATGCGCGCGCCGCAGCTCGAGGCGCAGGTGCGAACGGACGCAATAGAGCGAAAGGCGCTCGCCGAGATCGCGCGAAGGCTCGAGGGGATCCCCTTGGCCCTCGAGCTCGCCGCAGGACGCCTCGTGATGCTCGCGCCCTCGGCGCTCTTGGGGCAGCTGTTGGGGCAGGACGGCGCGCGCCTCGATGTGCTCGGGCGAGGGAGCCGCGATGTCAGCGACCGCCAGGCCACCCTTCGCGGCGCGATCGACTGGTCGTGGGCGCTCCTCCGAGAGAAGGAGCGCGATCTGCTCGTTGCGCTGTCTCTCCTCCGCGGCGCCTTCGAGCCCGCGCTCGCGCTCGAGCTGGGCTGCGCGGCGCTCGGGTGCAGCAGCGCCGAGGTCGCCGAAGATCTCCAGTCGCTCCGAGAAAAATCGCTGCTCTCGGCCCCGACCCTGGGTCAGCTCGCGCTGCTGGAGAGTGTGCGCTCCTACGCGACCGAGAAGCTCACCCAGGGCGAGGTCGGCTTCACGGACGAGCGGACCCGAGCGCGACACGAGCGGGCGCTCGACGCGTTCGTCACCCTGCTCGCGGAGCGGGCGAGCGCCCTGTGCGAGGCGCTCGACGGACGCGCGGGCCGCACCGCGTTCGCGCGCCTCTCGACGCTGCGAGAGCACCTGGTGCACGCGCTCGCGCTGCTGGTGGGAGACATCTCCGGCGAGCGGGCGCCTCGCCTCGCGGCGATCGCGCTGGGGCTCGACGCGCTCCGCACCCGCCTGGGGGTCGCCTCCGATCTGGAGCAGGCGCTGCGTGCGCTGCTGGTTAACGGGCCACTGGATGAGTCCTCGATCGCCTCGATCGCGCGGGCGCTCGCGCGTCTGCTGCGCGATCGGGGTCAGCCGCTGGAGGCGGTCGCCGTCCTCGAGCGCGCAGTGGCCCGGGCCCAGCGCCTCGAAGAGAGCCCCGGACTGGCCCTCGCGATGTGGGTCGATCTCGGGGAGCTCTTGCTGGCGCAGGGGCGCTTCGAGGAAGCGCGTGAGCCGATCGAACAGGCCGCGCGGGGTGCGGCCACCTTCCCTGCGATCCTTCAGCGCGCCGACGCTGCTGCGGGCTTGCTCGCGCACGGGCAGGGACGGTTGGGCGAGGCCGAGCGCGCCTACACCCGAGCGCTCGATGGCGCCCAAGCGCTGGGCGATGCGCGCGCCGAGGCCCACGCGCTTCGCGATCTGGGCAACGTGTGTTTGCAGCGCGGCGAGGGCGAGCGCGCGCGGGCGTACTACGAGGACGCGCTGTCAAAGAGCCCCGGCGGTGATCTTCGCCTCGAAGGCGTGGTGCGCGGCAACCTCGCGATCCTTCACCAAGAAGAAGGACACCTCGAGACCGCGTATGCGGAGCTGCGCCGCGCGCTGAGCTGTCTGCGTGCGGTCGGCGATCGCCCCTTCGAAGCACATCTGCTGGGCTACTTGGGCGCGGTCCAGCACGAGCGCGGGCAGCTCGAGGGGGCGCGCGACGCGTACGGGCGCGCGCTCACCGTGCTGCACGAGGTGCGTGATCTGCGCCTCGAGGGAGTGTTCTCGGCGGCGCGCGCTGCAGTGCATGCCCAGAAAGGGAGCTTTGGGCACGCGCGGAACGACTTGGCGAGGGCCCAGCGGCGACTGGATGAGGTGGGCGACCCCGCGCTCTTGGCCGCGCTCGCGCTGCACCGGGCCGCGGTCCTGCTCGGCGAAGCGATCGCGCGCGGTGAGAGTCGGGCCGCGCTCCTCGAGGCCACTGCCGTGCTCGAACAGACCGCCGACGGGGTGAAGGACAACGACGACGCGCGCTTCGCCGCGCGCATGCTGCGTCGCCTCTTGCCCGCCGACGCGCTCACTGTCGGCGCAGACGGAGCGTTCTTCGTTCGCGAAGGGAGCCGCATCGAGCTCGCGGCGCGCCCCACCCTGGCGCGGATCCTCGAGGCGCTCGCCGAGGCGCGTCTATCATCAGAGCCGCGCCCGCTGAGCCCCACAGAACTCCTGGCCGCTGGATGGCCCGGAGAGCGAGTGCTGCCACAAGCCGGTCAGAACCGGGTGCGCGTCGCGCTGACGGCGCTTCGGAACCTGGGCCTGAGGAACGCGCTGTGCACCGTCGAGGGGGGCCACATGCTCGATCCCGCGATCCCGCTGACCCGCGGCTGAGCCGTGGCGGATCTGAGGCGCACGCCTGGGCAGGCGATTCCTTGACCGGTCCGGTGGGCCGCGCGTAAGGACCGCGCAGGATCATGCCCGCGTACCTCTTTCCTCTCCTCCTCCAAGCCGACGCCCCCGCGGCGCTCGATCCCTGGGCGCTCATCTGGAACGCGACCCTCGTCGTGAAGCTGGTGATCGTGGTCCTGGTGATCATGGCCCTGGGCTCCTGGTTCATCTCCGGCACGAAGCTGGTGCGCTTGGCCCAGGCCAAGTCCGCGAGCCTAAAGTTCCTCGGGGTCTTCTGGAACAAGGACGATGGCAACACCTGGAACGGCAAGCGCCTCGAGGCGATCTACGCCCAGGTCGGCTCGCTCGACGCCTCGCCGCTCGCCCGGGTCTTCCGCGCTGGCTACGTCGAGCTCGCGAAGATCACGTCGGGGGATCGCCCGGTCGACAAGGATGATCTCGACAACGTCGAGCGCTCGCTCAAGCGCGCGGCGGCCAACGAGATGACGATGCTCGAAGATCTCTTGCCCTTCCTCGCGACCACCGGCTCGGTCGGCCCGTTCATCGGACTCTTTGGGACGGTCTGGGGAATCATGAGCGCGTTCTTGGCCATCGGGAACCAAGCCAACGCGAGCCTGGATGTGGTCGCGCCAGGCATCGCCGAGGCGTTGATCGCCACCGCCATCGGCCTGGTCGCCGCGATCCCCGCGGTCATGGCCTACAACTACTTCGTGCGGCGTATCCGGGTGCTCGAGAGCGAGACCGATGCGTTCGCGTCGGACTACCTCAACATCGTGCGACGACACTTTCTCTCCTGAGGAGCAGCCTTGGCCTTCTCATCGGGTAGCGCAGGATCCCGTGCGCCCATGTCCGAGATCAACGTGACGCCGCTGGTCGATGTCATGCTGGTGCTCTTGATCATCTTCATGGTCGCCGCGCCCATGATGACCACCGGGGTCCACGTGGATCTGCCCCAGGCCGACGCGCCTCGCATGGGCATCGACGAGGACAAAGTGCTGCTCTCGATCGACGCCGAGTCCCGGGTGTTCTTGGGAGAAGAGGAGATCCCGCTCGAGCTCCTGGCCGATCGCCTGAGCCACGACGAGCGCTTGCAGCGCGATCGCGAGATCTTCGTGCAGGCCGACGCCTCGGTCCGCTACGGCTTCGTGGTGCGGGTGCTCGCGATGGTGCGCGAGGCGGGGGTAGAGCAGATGAACCTCGTCACCGATCCCATGGGTGCTGGCTCCATCGAGGTGCCCACCGAAGCGGCGTCCACCGCGCCGCCTGCTTCGCCCTCGGCCTCTCCTTCTCCGTGAGTCCTTCTCCCTGAGCTGAGTCCTTCGCTCGGCACACTCGACTCGAGCGCTCGCGACCCAAGCCCAACGCCCGCCTGACACGTCCCACCCGCCATGCAGCTCTCCGCCGCCGATGCCCGTCCCCCCTCGCTCCTCGAAGGCGCCGGGCTCGATGGCGCACAAGTCCTGGGCGGTAGCGGGCTCGCAGCGGGCGTCCCTCTCACGCTCTTTCTTGTGTGGAGCCTGTACTTCGTGGCGGGTGCGGTGGGTCTGATCACCGAGGCCGAGCCCGAGCCGCCGCCGCCCGTCGAGAACGTGATCGCCGCGCGCTTCGTGGTGCTGGGGCGCGAGCTCTTGCCGAACGAGCTGCCCGATCGGGTGGTGCCCATCATGCGCACCGACACCCCGGATCCCCGCTCGGCTCCGTCGCTTCACGATCTGGAGGATCCGCCACCGCCCGAGGAGCGCGAGACCCCGCGAAGGCGCGATGCGGTCGACGACGTGCTCCGTCGGTTGAGCGAAGACGCGCAAGCCTTCGCCGAGCGCGCCGAAGCGCGAGAGCGCGAGGGAAGCCCCGAGGGCATCGAAGAAGGCACCGAGCGCACTGGGACCGAGGGCGACCTCTACCGGGGCCGACTGAACAGCTTCTTCCGGCGCGGCTGGAGCGTGCCCACAACGTTGACCGAGGCCCAGCTCGCGGGGCTGACCTGCGTCGTGATGGTCGACATCGCTAGCGACACCCGAATCAACGGCTTCCGCATCTCCCGATCGAGCGGCAACCCCGAGTTCGATGCCTCCGTCGAGGCGCAGCTGACCCGGATCCGCGCCGGCGACCCCAACATCCCGGCGCCGCCCGAGGACGTGTCCGCCGACTACCTGGGACGCGAGATCGCCATCCAGTTCCACGGCCGCAACGCGAGGCGCTGAGTCGGGCTGGGCCCACGCGAAGGCGCCGAGCGTTGACCTTCCGCTGTGGGTCTTTCATGCTCGCCCGCTCATGACGCGCTTTGCATTTTCGTTCGGGGTTTGCGCTTCTCTCTTGGCGCTCGTTGGATGTGACAACCCCCCCGACATGCCCGATGCGCCCATCCTCGTGACGGATGCACCGCGGCTCGTCCCCTCGTACCTCTTCGGAGCATGCACGCTCGATGAAGAGTGCGCGGCGATCGGCGAAGGCGCGTTCTGCTTGGGCGCCGATGAAGGTCCCGCCGGCGGTAACTGCACGTTGCCCTGCACCGATCGCACGCCCTGCGATGTGCGCGGGAGCTACCACCACTGTCTGCCGGTCGAGGGACGCACGGGGACGTACTGCGTGCCCCGCTGCCGCAACGGCATCGACTGCGGGCGCGCGGGCTGGACCTGCGATCCCGAGGCGAGCCCCAGTGGCGACGATGGCGTCTGCCTGAGCGTCTGCGCCAGCGATGAAGAGTGCGGCGACGGTAACGTGTGCAACCGCGAGTCGGGCGACTGCCAGGCGCCCCCTGTGAGCGCCGCGGGCGGTGCGAACGGCGCGCCCTGCACCAGCCCCACGAACTGCCAGAGCGAGGCCTGCGTGCTCGAGGGGACCCGAGCGGCCCCGAGCGGTTGGGTGGGCGGCATGTGCCTCGGGCCCTGCCGTATCGCGGACGGATTCAACACCACGAACTTCCACCGCGACGACACCCTGCCTGCGGGCACATGCGTCGCGGGCGCGGTCTGCATCCCGGGCAACGGCTACAGCGCGGGAGATCTGGGCAGCTGCTACCACGAGTGCGCGGCCGACGCGGACTGCCGTGAGGGCTATGGCTGCCTCCGTACCCTCGCGGATCACATGTTCACCAACGGTATCTGCGTGCCCCGCGACTGCCGCGGCGGCAGCTGCCCCGCCACCTACACCTGTGTCACGATGACCCTCGCCGACGGCAGCCAGACCGGCCGCTGCGCGCCCTGATGACTGACTCGATCGTACGACTCGATCGTACGACTCGATCGTACGACTCGATCGTACGGACTCGATCGTACGGACTCGATCGTACGGACTCTTGGACTCGACTCCCCGTGAAGAAGGATTGGACATGCGCACCACGAACCTCCTCAGCGTCTTGTGTCTAGGCCTCGCCGTGGGTTGCGGTGGAACGCCCGACAACCCCGACGTGCCCGTGATCCCGGTGGAGGATGCGCCCGTCGCCCCCGGCTGCGGCGCGCCTGTCCTCTCGGGCGGTGACATCTTCGGCAGCAGCGTCGGCACCTACTTCGACGACGTGACCATCCCGCAGTGCGACGGCACCCCCTACAGCTTCTACAACGACGAGTACTGCGAGGAGTCCCACCGCTTCACCGTCGTCAGCATCGCGGCCCTCTGGTGTGTGCCCTGTCAGGACGAGAGCCGTCAGCTCGCCGCCCGCATCAGCACGCCCTACGCGGATCGCGGCGTTCGGCTGCTGCAGATCATCGTCGATGGCACGCCCCCAGGCTCGTCGTTCACCCCCGCGCAGTGCCAGCAGTGGGTCACCACCTACGGGCTCATCAACACCGAGTTGATGGATCCGGGCGGTGACCTCACCAACGGCCGCTTCCCCAGCGGCTCGCTGCCCTCGACGCTCATCATCGACGACACCGGCCGCATTCGCTACCGCGAGGACGGCGCGTCGCCGAACCTCGTCACGCTGACCGCCGCGCTCGACTCGTTGCTCGCGGAGTGAGCCAAAGGCCACGCCTCTGGACCTCATGCCGACCGCTTGCGAGCTTGCTCGCGGCGGTCGTGCTGTTTGGTTCGCCGCTAGCGCGGGCGCAGGACGCAGACGCGACGGAAGCGGACACAGAAGCGGACGCCGACACAGAGGCGGAAGCCGACACAGAAGCGGACGCCGACACAGAGGCGGAAGCGGACACAGAGGCGGAAGCGGACACAGAAGCCGAAGCGGACACGGAAGCGGAAGAGCCCCCGGCCGACGAGCCGCTCGATCTATCCTTCGATCTGCCGGTCTTCGGGCACACGGTCTTCTCGATGACGAGCACCACCACCGCTCGCTTCCGAGGCCAGAACGATAACCCCAACCGCTTCGACGACGATTTTTTCTCGCTGCAGCAGCGCTTCGATCTGGTGCTGCAAGGCGACGAGCTCCGGCTGGAAGTGCGGCTCGACGGCTGGCTTCCCTTCGCGGTGTCCTCGTCCGAGTTCCCGTTTCGGGGCGGCACGGCTGTGCGGCCCGCGTGGTTCGGCTCGCAGGCCGAAGGCGGGATCGACAGCCCCTATCCGGGTGGCGCGGCGTGCCCACCAGGCAGCGAGGGGCTCTGCACGCTGGGCTGGGATGTCCGCCCGGAGCGCTTCGTGCTGCGCTGGCAACACCAAGACTGGCTCGTCGAACTCGGTGACGCGCAGCTGGTATTTGGACGGGGGATCGCGCTGAGCTTTCGTAAGGTCGATCTGTTGGCGGTCGACAACGCCCTGCGCGGCGGTCACGTGCGCTTCGACGATGGGCACTTCCGCTTTCGCCTCCACGCTGGGATGGCGAACCCGCAGAACCAAGATCCGATCACCCTCCAGGTCTCCCCCGACCCCGAGGACTTCGTGGTGGGCGGCGGGCTCGGCGCGACGTTCGGCCCCGACGACATGATCAACACCGGCGCCCACGCGCTGCGGGTGTGGTTTCAGGACGAGCCCGGCGAGTTCACCTTCCGCTCACGTGCCACCGACGTGCTGGGCTACTTCGTCGAGGCCCCCGCGCTCCTGGACGGACAGCTCGCGCTCTACGCAGAGGTGAACGCGATGCGCCGCAGCACGACCCCGCCCGCGATCGGCGACACCGCGGCGCCCGAAGAACACAGCTTCGGTCGCGCGGTCTATGCCTCCGCGCAGCTCTCGCTCACCGAGCTCACGCTCCTCGTCGAGTGGAAGGACTACAGCGACTTCTTGGTGGCGCTCTCGATTCAGGAAGACAACCCGAGCCGCATCTACAGCGCCGCGCCGAACCTCGAGTTCGACGGACCGCAGCGCCTGCGTGGGATCGGGCACCAGCGCGGCGCATCGGCCCGCATGGACTACGCCTTCTTGCCCGGCCCGTGGTCGTTCTCGCTGAACGCCTCGGCGTTCGGGTTCTCGGAAGACGTCCTCGTCGATCCCTGGAACGGAACCTTGGTCACCCACGGCTGGGCCAGCATCGCGAGGCGTCAGGAGTACGACGAGAACCCCAACTGGTCGTTCGAGATCACCGGTGGCTACCGCCGTGAGACGCTGCTGCGCGAGCGGTCCTACGGCACCATCGTGCTGGGCGCAGGCGACGTGGACCGCGAGATGATCCACGCGCAGATCAGCGCAGCGTTGGGCTCGGGCGACCACGCGCTGGAACTGAGTGCCGATGATCGCTACGAGACCGACCGGGATTTCACAGGAAGCGTCTTGGGCTACCACGTGGGCGGGGTGTCGCTGACCTACAGCTACGGGATCCAGTTCGTCGCTGCGATCACCTGGCGCTGGACCGACTTTCGGAGCCCCGACGTGCGCGCGCAGCGCCTCGGGATCTCCGGCGAGCTGGGCCGCCAGTATCCATCGCTCGAGCTCCAGTGGAACTTCGATCCAGGCACGTTCGTCCGCGGCATGATCGGCGCCACCCCCGGCGGCCTCATCTGCAGCGGCGGCGTGTGCCGTGACGTCCCGCCCTTCGAAGGCGCGATGCTCCAGTTCGTCGCGCGATTGTGATCAAGGCTCGCAGTACCTGAGGCCGGTGCCCTCGGCGATCGTGCGATCGATCTGGCTCGTACCCACTCGACCGGCCTCGCGACGGTGCTCACCTCGATGCGGCCTCGCGCCGCGATGCGCTTGCGGGTCGGCATCGCTCAGCACGATCGATCGCACCCCGGCGAGCAGCTCACGGAGCGACGTCGTCTGCGTCGCGCCGACCAACGGGATCACTCCCTTGGAGGCCAGCGACGCGATCGCTACCTGCGCCGCGCTCACGCCGTGCTCCGCGGCGATCGACGCGAGCACCGAATCCTTGGCGAGCTTCGCCGCACGCGATGGACCACCCCAGCGGCGTACCGCCACCACGATCAACGCTTGGAGGCCAAGTACTTGCTGAGACCCTCGGTGGTGCTCGCGAGGTTCGCGGTGATCTGCTTGGCGAGGAAGCTCTCCACCGCCTTGCCAATCGATCCGGCCATGAAGCTGGGGATGCCGCTGAGCTTCTTGGCGTCGATGTTGAACTCACCGATCAATTCCACGCGGCACTTGGACTCGCCGACGCCGAGCATCTTCGTGGTGCCCGAGCAGCTCACGGCCTCGGTGAACGCGTGGGTGCGGATGGACCACGAGCCCGCGAGCTCCCCCGCGTCCCAGGTCGCGAAGTCGTCCCACTTCAGGAGCTTCTCATCCACGATGCTGCGCAGCGCCGCGGGGATGTCACCGCCGCCGTGCCAGACGTTGTGGAGCTTCACGATGTCGCCGTCCTCGGTGCGCTCCTTCACCTCGATGGAGCGAACGTTGGGCAGGAACGCCACCACGTTGGGCAGCTCGTCGCGGTACGCGCGGAACACCACGTCGCGAGGGAAGGGCACGATGGTGTCGGCTTCGATGCGCACGGTCCGGAGGTGTACTTGGCGATGGAGCGGGGGCAACCCTCTGGCGCATCGCGCCTCGCGGCTGGACGCCTCGCGGCAAACGCGCTGTCTTGGCGGGTGGACTCGAGGTCACGCCCGCACCGCCATCCCCTCCGTTGGACGCTGCTGTTGTGCACGCTGCCGCTCACCCTCGCGCTGAGCACAACCACCTGCAGCACCCGCGACGTCGACCGCGACGTACTCAGCCGACGAGGCGAGCTGCAGTACCGCTGGGCCCGCGATCACCTGCGCGCGCCGTTCGCCAACTACGGGCTCGTCGACGACCTGGGGGTGCAGGCGTTCGACATCATCCTTTTGTCCAACCTCGCGAGCGGCCTCATGAACGTCGGGCGTCTGACGGGCGATCGCGATCAGGAGCTCGCCGAGCTGGCGACGGAGGTCGCGAGACGTGCGCTCTCGGACTCGGTCGCGCCGCCTTCGTTTCGCGAAGGTCGTCATCTCGGGGATCACAACCTCTACGGCTCGCACTTGCTCCTGGTGCTGTCGATCGAGCACCACCTATGGGCGCGGGCCGGCGCCGATCCCGAGGGGAGCACCGAGCACGACGCGATCGCCGCCCGCATCGCCCATGCGCTGCGCGCCGCATCGCTCGGGCACGCCACGGCACACGCGCGAAGTTACCCGGGCTCGGCGCGCTGGCCCGCCGATCAGTCGGTGACGCTGGCCGCGTTGAACCTCTACGATCGCGAGCACGACACCGATCTTTCTCCCGAGCCCATCCGCCGCTGGCTCCGCTGGATGGATGCGCACCAAACAGACGATCTGCCGCACAGCGAGGTGGGCACCCTCTCGTACGCGGCGATCCCCCGAGGCTGTGCGCTCTCGTTTCTCTCGCTCTACGTCGGTCGCTTCGCGCCCGAAGCAGGCGCCCGCATCTACCGCCGCTATCGCGAAGCGCACGGGATCGACTGGCTGGGCTGGCGCGGCTTTCGCGAGTGGCCGGTGGGGACCAATGGCGGCAGCGACGTGGACGCGGGTCCGGTGATCTTCGGCTGGGGCACGGCAGCGACGGGCATCGGTCTGGGCGCGGCGCGGCTCATGGGCGATCGAGAGATGACGGCAGGCATCGAACGCATCGCCGACACCGTGGGTGGCTCGGTGCCGCTCTCGGGTCGCTACCTACTCGCGCCGACCTTGGGCCAAGCGATGCTCTTCTCGGGAGCGACCGCGACACCTTGGGATGAGCGCGTTCCGCCGACCGACGTCGCGACGTCGAGCACTGGCTGGCCGGTGGGCGCGGCGCTCGCGTGGCTCGGTCTCTTGCTCGGGCAGGTCGTGCTCATGCGCCCGGTCTTTCGACGACGGCGCTGGTTTGTACGTGCAGGCCAACGGGTCGCTGGCGGAGATCTCACGCGAGCCGCCTCGGTCGAGTGAGCGGAGGGCGAGCGGCCACCATGGACTTGCACCTCGAGCGCGGCGAGCTCGTAGGTCGCGCACGAGTTCGACGGCCTCCGTTCGAGCGAGCCGCGGACACGGGTACCCGATGAGCCCGCGCCGTGAGGCTCAAAGAGGGCCCGCGGGACGCATCACGCAGCGTGCAGGGCGGCACTCGCCCCGGCCGTCGCGCTCCGCGCAGATGCGACGCGCACCGCAGTCGAGATCGTCGGTGCAGCGCTCGCTCGCCGGGCGACAGCGGTGTTGGCGCGGATTGCAGGTGAGGCCGGTCTCGCAGCTGGCCTCGCTGCACTCTGCACCCTCGCGCCCGCGCGTGGAGCACACTCCCGCTGCGCACACGAGATCGGTCGCGCAAGCCTCGCTCGTCCCGCAGGGTCCGCCTTCCGCCTGCGACCGCCGCGCAACGCAGAGCCCGCTACTGCAGACCTGACCGGGCGCGCAGAAGATGCCCTGCACGCACGCCGCGCCCTCCCTCGGCTCGGGCACGCAGGCGCGGCGCGCGTCGCACATGCCGCCGGGGCACACCTCCACGCCCTCGGCACAGGTGCCGTCGGGGTCGAGCGAGACCGTCAGGGCAAGCGCGCAGTCCAGCGGCCATCTCCACTCGTCGCAGGCGCTCGCCTCGGCCTGGATGGCGTGCATGCAAGCGTCTGCACGCGTTGGATCGAGCGTGACCTCGTCGAGGCGTGGCACCAGCGCGCGCAGCTCGTCAACCGAGGCCATGCACTCGCTGATCGCCGCGCTCTCGCAATCGCCGGTCGCGACGTCGCCCTCGGCGACGATGCCCGCGGTGACGAGTGCGGCCCACGTCTCTGCGAGGTCTGCCTCGTCGCATCCGCAGCGCGTGTGCCCGACGCAGCGCGCATGCCCCTGCCACTCGCAGCTCGCCCGGATCGCGGCTTCCCCGCGCAGTGTGGGCGCTCCAGCGTTGGGAGCGGGCGCGGTGATCTGCGCACGGGTCGGATAGCTCGCGTCGATCGGAATGGCCGAGCCCCCATCGGAACTCGCCCGCGCGCGCCGGGCGAGCTCCGCATCCACGCCAGTGTCGCCGTCGCTCGCAGGCCGCATGACGCTGGCCGTCGCCTCGTCGCTCACGCTCGGCATCAGCGGCGCGAGGTGACGAAGCGCGAGCCAGCCCAGCGCGAGCATCGCGGCGATCGCCAGGGCGAGCACGTGAGTGCGCCTATCTCGGGGGCCCACTGGCGCTCGCGCTCATCAGGAGGAACGAGGGCGTGGCGAGGCTGAAACATCGGTCCATCGCGACCGACCGTCGTACGCCCGCGTTCAGTGAGTCTCCCCAAGCATGCTCGACGAACGGCCAGATGCGTTCCCGGCGAGGCGACGGTGTAGCGCACCGCCCGCTACTGCTCCTGCGTGTCCGTTGGCGATTGGAGGAGTGCGGGGCTAAAAGCACGTACGACGTTCAGCATGCGCGAGCGCGGCGCCGAAAGAGGGCGAGCGCGACCATGGCGAAAGGCGCGAGCGCGACGGCCCCCGGTGGGATGGCGCCGGCAGAGGCGCGACACCCGCCACCGCTGGCCAGAGGCGCACACACGTTGGCCGAGCCGGCGCTGCTGCACACGAAGCCGCTCGGGCACGAGCTCGTGCACACCTCGGTGCAGTAGAGGCGCGTTCCATCGCTGGCGCAGATCCCCGAGGCGCAGTCGGCGCCCGTACTGCAGACGGCGCCGAGGCCGCCGATCACACCGCCGTCACTGCCGCTCGGGCCCGCGTCGCCGGGGCCTGCGTCGGCGCTCGCTCCGCCGCCTTCGTCCGCGAGGGAGGTCCAGAGGTTCGTGTAGAAGCGCTCGGTCGAGGGGCCGACGCCGCATCCGCCGAACCCGACCGGGTCCGAGAAGATGTCGCTGTCGCCCGCCAGGACGACGGTTCCCTCGACCGTCACGATCGGCGCCGTGGCGCCATAGAGGATCGTCCCGCCCTCGACCAGCCTCGCCCACGCGAATTCGAGCGTGGGCACCTCGGCCGTGAGCGCGTGCGTGGGCGCCGAGACCTCCGTGGAGTTGCATCCACCGCCCGTGTCCATGGGTACGAAGCGCGGAAACACCCCGAGACGAGCGGCCAGCGCGTTGCCGGCCTCCTCACCGAAGTAGTGCTCCGCGGTCACGACGACTCCGCCTCCGACAGCGACGAACGCGGCCAGATCATCGCCGACCGCGGGGTCGAGCGGACCGTCATACGGCGTTATGATCACCAGCCGATAGCTCGCCGCGAGGTCGGAGCCGGCGGGCCAGGTCGCGACCATGTCGACCGGGCTCGCCCCGGCCTCGCCGAGGCTGAAGGCGAGGCCATCGTAGGTGACGGTGAGCTCCGAGGGCGCGATGTAGACGAGGGCGCCGTCTCCGAGCGCGGCCGCGGGAGCGGGCCGGCCCACCGCCACGAGCATGAGTGTCGCGGCGGCGAGTGCCGGGCAATGCAAAGTTGCTCGGGGGGTGAGGGCTCGGCGGACGGCGGGAAAGATTGGGGAAAGCATGACGCGGCTCGTTCCTGTCTGGGTGTGGGCGAAGTGGACGCGTTGGACGGACAGCCATTCACGGCGGTCTTGATCAAGCGCATACGCGCTCAATCATCCGCTCGTCGGACGTGTGTCCAAGGGCCTGGTTGCGCGATGGCACGGTTGGCCTCGCGCCGAACTTGGGGCGAGCGATGCTCTGCTCGAGAGACCGCCACGCCTTGGGAACGCGTCCCGCCCAGCGACGTCGCGACGTCGAGCACTGGCTTCCCCGTAGGTGCGGCGATCGCGTGGATCGGTCTGGTCCGCTGATGCGTCGATTTGGCGACGGCGCTGACGATGCGAGATCGGCTACCCTGCGCGTCGTGAGCCTCGATCTCTCACGCCTCAAGTCGCAGCTCGCCGCGCTCGATCCCGTGCGGGTCTCGGGCAGGGTGCAAGAAGTGGTGGGCCTCGCGGTGCGCGCGGCGATCCCCGGCGTGCGCGTGGGCGAGATGGTGGAGATCGTCCGCAAGCGCGATCCCATCCTGCGCGCGCAGGTGGTGGGCTTTCACCTCGATCTGGCGACCCTGATGCCGCTCGGCTCGACCGAGGGCGTCGGCCCCGACGACGAAGTACGTCCGCTGAATCGCGGTCTACAGATCCTCTCAGGCGAAGGCCTCTTGGGTCGGGTGCTCGATGGCCTCGGTCAGCCGATCGATGGTGGTCCAGCGCTCGAGACGCTCGCCAACCTCGCGCCTTGCCCGGTGATGCGGCCGCCGCCCAATCCCCTGACGCGACCGCGCATTCGCACCGCGATGCCGCTCGGCGTCCGCGCGATCGATGGATTGCTGACGGTAGGCGAAGGGCAGCGCGTGGGCCTGTTCGCGGGCAGCGGCGTCGGCAAGAGCACGCTGCTGGGGCAGATCGCGCGTCAGGCGAGCGCGGATGTGTTCGTGGTGTGCCTGATCGGCGAGCGCGGTCGTGAGGTCGTCGAGTTCCTCGAGGACTCGCTCGGCGACGAAGGACGAAAGCGCGGCGTGGTGATCTGCGCGACCAGCGACGCGCCGGCACTGGTGCGCCTCCAGAGCGCGTACGTCGCCACCGCGATCGCGGAGTCGTTCCGAGATCAGGGCAAGCGCGTCTTGCTCTTGATGGACTCGGTCACCCGCTTCGCGCGCGCCGGCCGCGAGGTGGGCTTGGCGGCAGGCGAGCCGCCCGCGCGCCGAGGCTATCCCCCGAGCGTGCTCGCCGCGCTGCCGGGCCTCTTGGAGCGCAGCGGCACCTCGCCCGAGGGATCGATCACCGCGATCTACACCGTGCTCGTCGAGGGCGGCGACATGGAGGAGCCGATCGCCGATGAAGTGCGCGGCATCCTCGATGGCCACATCGTGCTCGACCGCATGCTCGCGGTGCGAGGCCGATTCCCCGCGATCGATCCGTTGGTCTCGCTCTCACGGGTGATGGACGGGATCGTGAGCGACGCGCACAAGGAAGGCGCCCGCCGGCTGCGCGAGCACCTCGGGCTCTACGAACAGAAGCGCGATCTGGTGCTGCTCGGCGCCTACAAGAAGGGCAGCGATCCCAAGCTCGACGCCGCGCTTCAGCGCATCGACGGAATCGAAGCGTTCCTGCGGCAAGGGATGCAGGAGCGCAGCCCGCTCGACAAGACGCTCGCTGATCTCACGCACGTCACCAAGTAGTCGCCCGGCCGTCGGTGTAGGCCACGGTGTAGGGGCGGGCCTGGAGGATCACCACGTGGCGATCCTCCCCGGCGATCAGGAACTCGATGTCCACCGCGTTGGGAGCTCCAGGCCAGCGCCCTTCGGTGACGAAGTGGTTGTGCAAGCGCCCGAACGCCGCGGCCAGGTTCAGGATGTCGCGCTCCGTGAGCACCAGTCCGTCGGTGCGGCTGCTGCGGGTGATGAGCTCACTCTCGGTCACGTCGGTGTAGCTGAAGATGAGGAGCTGCTCGGGCACCTCTTCGCCGGCCGCACCGGTCACGCTCCCACCGAGCACCTGCGCGTTCACGAAGTAGCCAGGCCTCCCCTCGTAGAAGGGGTTCGCTGTGATGGCGACCCCGTTCGCTGCGGCGCCATCGACGAAGGGCTGCGCCAAGATCCCCATCGCCACCCGTCGGTGATCGACGCGGTACCAGTCTCGCTCCTCGAACGCGCCCTGGAGCCACACGCTGGCCCAGACCTGGCGGATGGCGGTCTCGATTTGGGCATCGGTCGCATGCGCGTCGACTACGATGGATCGATAGAGACCCGCGCCAGTGAAGCCCGCCAGATCTTCGGCGTTGGTGGAGCTGCGGAAGATCCACCGCGCGTCCCGACCGAGCTCGCGCACCCGCCGCTGGATGAGGCGAACGAGCGCAGCCTCCACCGGGGCCACCTCGATCGAAGCGCGAATGGCAGCGAGCGCCGCCGCGCGCTCGGGACCGGGAACGGGCGGGTGATCGAGGAACGCGGCCACCTGCGCGTCGATCCCTGCGCTCGTCAGGTGCGCCAGATAGTGATGGAACGGAATCGTGAAGCCGCCGGGGGTGCGGATGTCGCCGTGTAGACCGCACACCTCGCCGAGCTGCGCTGCTTTGGCGCCGATGGTGTTCGCGTCTTCCAGACGCAGATCGCACACCTGGCGCAGGCGTTCTTCGACGGGCTCGAGCACCGGAATCAGCGCGCTCACCGGGCGCATCGCCGCCCAGCGCTCTTCGGCTTCCTCGCGGCTGGCGGGACGGATCGACCACTCCTGCGCGCCCACCGTGAGCGCGACCAGCGTGCCTTCGAGCGCAGCGAGCTCGGGCGCGTCGATGCCGTGGCGCAGGCCCATGTTGGGCGTGCCTCGGTTCGCCGAGAGGATCGCGATGTGGCCCAGCGGCGCCTGCAGCTCCGAAGAGATGATCCCGCCCACCACGGGGATCTCGTCGGGTAGGTGCTCCAGCACCAGCACCTCGGTCGGTCGCACCGTCGCCAGATCCAAGGGACCGCGCACCATGCGGAGCGTTCCGAACGCGGTGCCGAGCGTGAGGGGTTGATAGGTCACCCCAGCGAAGACCTCGTCGGTGGTGGTGAGCGGTAGCCTGTCCCCTAGGCCCGCGATCGAGGCCTCGTGGGTCGGAGAGAGCGCGCGGAAGCGCAGCACGTCCCCGAAGTACACCTGGGCCCGGAGCTGGTCGTAGAGCGCCACGATGCGCTCGCCGCTCAGGGTGTCGCCGCTGATGAGCTCGAGGGTCCAGAGATCCGAGTCGAGGTAGTGAGAGAGCGTCCCCACCTCGAAGCGTCGCGACGCGGTGCGGTACTCGCGTTCGTTGAACGTGGTGTGGTCTTCGACCGGGTGCTCAGCCGAGTTGAGCCGATCGCGGGCGAAGAAGTAGTGGATGTCCCAGCGCTCGGTGTCGATGAACCAGATCGTCCGTTCGTTCTCCAGATCGACGAGGAACTTCACCACCTCGGTGCGCGCGGTGACCGAGCTCGCGGGGCGGGCCGCCAGCCGGAGCCAAGTCTCCCGATCGGGGATGGTGTGCGCGGACTCGAGGCGCTCGACGCTGCTGAGTACGGATCCCGTGCCGTCTGGCGCTTCGCTGCCAGTGCCCCGGCCTCCCCGACCGCCGGAGCGGTGGCCGGTGCTCGGGCGATCGCAGCCCAGCGACGCGAACACCAGCAAGACGACGAGCAAGCGAGCCATGGGACCTCCGAAGAGCCGACGAGAGCCGCTCGGTCCAGCGGCTGTCGCCTCAGACGGACCACGGACCAAAAGGTTGGATCACGCGGGGCGCTCGCTCGCCTCCGGCGCCTCCGCCTCAGCAGGCGAGGTCTCCCTGGATTCCGCAGGCTCCCTGGATTCCGCTGGCTCCTTGGATTCCGCTGGCTCCTCGACCACATCGTCGACCCCCTCCAGGCCGCGGGTGACCAGCTCTCCCATCACGTCGACCTCCTCGTAGCGCACGCCCCCGCCCTGGGTGGGGAGCCAGTCCTCGGGATCGAAGCTGGGCGGGTTCGACTCGAAGCCTCGAGGATCGATCGAGCACAAGCGCTGCGGCTCGGTGCTCCCCTCGCCCACCCGAAGCAGCACGTGGAAGTCGAGCTCGCGCTTCACCTGCATGCTGAAGCGGACCCAGCCCTCGGTCAGCTCACGAGCGAGGCGCTCGTACTCCTTGTGTTCGGGCATCCCCTTCCACTCGCTCAACGCCGCAGCCTCCGCGCGCTGCCGCAGCACCCGGGTCAAAAGACCCATCGCTACTCCGACGCCGAGGAGCACCCAAAGATACGGGCGCACGAACTGGGGCATGTAGCCGAGGTAGGTCCCCACGAGGCCGCCGCCGGCCGCGCCCAAGAGCATGCCGGGGATGTCGAAGGTGTGGAGCAGCGAGCGATCCGCTGTGAGCGTCGCCCGACGCTTGGCGTCCACCCGCACCATGTCGTCGTGCACGGTCTTGCTGAGACCCACCTCGACCAACTTGGCCTCGAGGTACGGGCTGTGGGGCAGCACGTGGCTACCCGCGCTGCGCACGTCGCCTGGCTCGAGACGACGGAACACCACCAGCTTGCGCCGGACCTCCGGGTGCTCGTTGCCCTCCACCAAACACCGCACCTGCTGCAGCGTGCCCTCGGTGCTCACGCGGCCTCGGAAGGGAATGGCACGCCAGCGTGCTCGAGCAGCAGCGAGCTCAGGGTCGCGAAGAGCTCGGCGCCTCCGCGGCGGGCATCGAGCCAGCGCCCGTCCGCACCCGAGCCGTCCCATCCAAAGTGCCAGGCGCGGGCGGCGCCAGCGAGCCAGATCTCCTGTACCGGGCGCTGGGTGTTCACCACGATCCGTACCCCGTTCTTGCAGGTGAGGGTCAGAACGTCGCCCCCCGAGTCGAGGTCGACGACGTCCGCATCGAGCGTGTCGAGTGCCTTTTCGATCCGCGTGAAGGCCACGCGGGCGAGTTCCAAATACCGTGCCTCGTCCATGACCGCGGCGATGGTAGCAGGAGTGCCGCGCGTGTCGGACCCGATCAGGGCGCCGCGTGATCGAAGCTCCCGATCAAGAGCGAGAGATCCGTCTCGCAGACCCGGTACATGGAGCCCGTCGCGTGGCCGTCGGGCTCGATGGACATCCCGAACGAGTACGGCCCGGGATCGAGCGAGCAGATCGGGGTGTAGCTGAAGCCGAGGCCCCCGAGAGGAATCGATGCCGCGATCTCGTACGCGTCCACGAACCCGAAATTGTTCTTCCGCAGGTACGCCGGGAAGCCCTCGTCGAGCGCGCCGTCCTCGGTGATCCACTCGACGGTGATCTGCAGATCGAGCGCTGGCTGTGTCGGCGATGGGATGCGACAGACCATGAAGCCCTGATCGAAGATGGTCCGGATCCGCACGTTCGTGTCCGGCAGCACCTCGGGGTAGCCGTCCCGGTCGCGGTCGTAGAGGAAGGGCGCGGTGAAGTCGGTGCTGGGGAGACGACGTGCTGCGGCGGGTGCACGCCAGACCGCTGGCGGCGCACACACACTCGTTGCATCCGTCGGTCGAGTCGAAGCGATCCCCGTAGTCGTGAGCGGTTCCGTCGTAGTCACAGCCGCCGAGCGCGTCGAAGCAGGTTCGGTCGGTGCAGATCACCGAGCCGTCCGTCTGGCACTCGCAGAAGTTGCAGCTGTCGGCCGCGGGGTAGCGCTCGCCGGCTTCATGGCCCGCGTCGAGGCAGCTCGCTGGCGCATCCACGGTGCCCCCATCGACCCCACCCTCTTCGGGCCCGAGCACGTCCAACGACACATCGAGCGGCACATCGGGACCCACGTCCCAGGTCTCGACGATGGTCGCGTCGAGGCCCCCATCCTGGCCGGCGTCCTCATCGATGGGGGTGCTGCACTCGCAGCCCGAGAGCAGGACCTCCCCGCTGAGCGACATCTGTCGCCTCGCAGGCTTTCGATGCCCCGCTTGGGCATCGGGATCTCTCCCGAGTACTTGGGGCCTGCTACTCGGCGCGCCGGCGCTTACCGAGACGGGACTTGCACCCGATGAAGAGACGCGGCGCGCAGCATCCGGCCCAACGGCCCGGCCTTCGTCTGCTTCGCGACGCACCATCGACAGAGGACAGCGATCGGCCAAGGGACCGCCCGTCCAAACACCACCTGAAACGCAGCGAGCCCGCGTCCATCGCTGGACCCGGGCTCGTGCAGATTCAGGACTCGAGAGTGGCTACTCGCCGACTTCGTTCACCGCGAAGCTGATGTTGGTGTACCCAGCCTGAGCGGCCGAGAACATCACCTTCTTGATCACCCTGAAGTCGATCTCGCGATCGGCCTGGATGATGACGGTGCCCGGGAAGGGCTCGCGGGGATGCAGGATGTTCCAGTTGCGCGAGAGGGTCTCGAGATCTTGTATGAGGGGCTCGATCCGCTCGACACCCGCAGTCGCGCCGAGGGTCGGGGTGTCCGCCATCCGGCGGCCGTCGAGGGTGATGACCCGGGAGTCGATCGCCACGATGGGCGCGAGCTCCAGATCCACCGCGTGGGTCGCGTTCGGCATCACCAGGTTGGGCCGCTGCGAGAGCAGCTCACCCGAGGCGCTGAACGAGCTGAGGAGGAAGACCACCAAGGTGATCAGGAAGTCGATGAACGGCACCAGGGGAATGGAGGTGTCGACCGACTTCCGCGCTCCGCCGGCCACGCGTGCGCGGACGAACTTGAGCGGGATGTGATGGAGCAGGACGCGTTCGGGGCGGTGGATCGGCATGGCTTAGAGCGCAGCTCCGTCGGAGAGCGAGACCTCGGTGTAACCCTCGGCGATCGCGAGATCCATCGCGGCGATGACGTCCTCGTAGACGACTCCGTCTTCGGGAGCGACGATGAGGTCGTGGCGGTTGGGCTCGGCGGCGCGACGCTCCTGCAGCCGGGTGCGCAGGGTGTCGGCGTCGTAGTCCTCGCCGTTCATGGGGACCTCGATCCGCTCGCCAACGCTGGAGGCGATGACGTAGCCGGTCGAAGTGACCTGCAGGTAGAGCTGAATCGAGGGCTCTGGCGGATCCGCAGGGCTCGGATTGCCAGGGATCTGCTGGTTGGCCTCAAGGCGCGCCAGACGGTTCCACACCGCGGTGACGAGCAAGAACATCACGCAACAGAGCAGTAGATCGATGAAGGGAACCAGCGGGATCTCGGAGTCGAGCGACTTTTTGCCGCCATGACCTCCGCCGCCAACGCTTACGCCACCCATGGACTACCTCGTCGAGGAGTCGCCCGAGCGCACACGGTCCAAGGACCGACGAACGCTCGGGCGAGCCGGGGAATCAGGCGGCCTGAGGGACGCCGGACAGGTTGATCTTGGAGCGATTGTTCACGACCAGGTTCATGACCTGGACGGTCGCGCCGTTGATGTCGTCCATCAGCGACTGGGTCTTGCCGTTCAGGACGGCGAAACCAACCAGCGCGATGATGGCTGCCAGCAGACCGAAGGCCGTACAGTTCATGGCCTCCGAGATACCAGCCGCGAGCATGGTCGCCCGCGAGGCAGCGTCCGCGTTGGCCACGGCGCCGAAGGCGGCGATGAGGCCAGTCACGGTGCCGAGCAGGCCCGAGAGCATCGCGAGGTTCGCGAGAAGCGCGAGGTAGCCCGTGCGCTGCTCGATCTTGGGATTCTCACGAAGCGCGGCCTCGTCCATGGCGGCCTGGACCTCGTGGTCCGGACGGTTGACCTTCATCAGGCCAGCCTTGACGATGCGCGCCAGAGGCGCGTTCGCTGCCGAGCAGAGCTTGATCGCGCGGCCGATGTCACCAGCGAGGATGCACTTCTGCATGGTCGCCAGGAACACGTCGCGGTTGATCGAGCTCCGGTACAGATAGATCGCGCGCTCGATGATGATTCCGATCGCGATGATTTGCCAAAAGAGGATGGGGTACATGCCCCAGCCGCCCTCTTCGAAGTGGTGCGCCAGCGTTGCCATTTCTCTACTCCTCCTCGAGCTCGATCGCTGATCTCAGCTACGGAACATCCGTGTGACTTACCAATCTCTGCGTGCCCTGTGCCCGAAGCGTTCGGGCCTAAAAGTAGGCAGTTGATGGGGCCACAAGCGATGCGGCCCGCGATGATACAGAAGCGAATCTACGAGTCAACAGTGATCATTCGTCCCCAAGAACAAGCCAGCGCAGGCTGGTGGGGAGGGACGGGGGTCGGCACCAGCATTCGGCGTTCGACACTCGGTTGGGTCCGGGGTTCCCGGTCGATCACTTCTTGGGGAAGATTCGGCACCTCTTCACCGTGCTCGAGCGCGTTCACGTGGTCGTTGACCAGCCTCGGCGCGGATCTGCGGCGTAGCGCCCGCGTGTTAGCGTGGGCCCCATGGGCCTAGCCTCGGATCGCCCCCACCCCGATCGCGACACGCTGCGGGCGCGATCCGGCGTGCCGCTGGTGGGACGCGATGGGGACGCCGAGCGGCTGGGTGAGGCGCTCCACGACGCGCGCCTCGTCACCCTCACGGGGCCGGCTGGAGTGGGGAAGACCCGGCTCGCCGATGAGCGCTGCGATGCGCTCGCCGACGCGCTGCAAGGCCGCGCGTTGGTGGTCCGCCTCGAGCACGCGGACGGCGCCGCCGCGCTGATCGATGCGGTAGAGAGCGCGGCCCACGCGATGGGCGTCGCGGATGGCAGCGAGCTCGGCGGCGAACGACTGCCTTCGATCCTCGCATCGCTGGGACCTCTACTCTTGGTGCTCGATCCCATCGATCGCGCGCTGTCCGACCCCGCGGCCGCTGCGGCGATCGCCAGCTGGCTCGAAGGCTGTCCCGAGCTCTCGGTGCTCTCGGTGGGACGCGCGCGCAGCGGTTTGCCGGGCGAACGCGTCGTCGAGCTCGGGGTGCTCGACGAAGAAGACGCGCTGAGCTTGCTGGCCCACCACGGCGCGCTGCATCGCCCCGGCTTCTCGCTCCGCTATGAGGACGAGCGCGACGCCGCGCGCGCCATCGTCACCAGCCTCGACCGCTTGCCGCTGGCGATCGAGCTCGCGAGCTCGCGGCTCGCGGTGATGACGCCGCAGGCGCTCTTGCACCGACTCCAGAACCGGTGGGACGTGCTCAAGAAGGGCGGCGCGACGGATCGGCACGCGACGCTGGAGGCCGCGATCTCGTGGTCCCTCGCGCTGCTCGAGCCCAGCGCGCGCGCGCTGCTTGAGGACGCGACGATCTTCCGCGGCGGCTTCTCGGTGGAGATGGCAGAGGCTGTGATCACCGGGCGCGGCGCGGTGCTCGATGGGCTCCTGCACCTGCGCGAGCGATCGCTGCTCGGCGTCGAGGAGCCGGCTGGCGAGGTGCGGCTCACGCTCATGACCAGCGTGCGGCTCGTGGTCGAGCGGGGCCTCGATCCTGCGCGCACCCAGCGGCTCGAAGAAGCGCATGCCCAGGCCTACGTGCACGCGGCCGAGACGTGGGCCAACGCGGTGGAGCTCCACGGCGACGCAGAGGCGCGGGCTTCGCTCGCGATCGAGCACGACAACCTCGCGATCGTCGTCGAGCGGATCTTGGGTCGAGGGACGGTGAGCACCCGCGCCGCCGATCGCGCGCTGCGGGTGCTCTCCGCGCTCGGAAGCGTGTCGAGTCGTGAGGGCGCGGGCGCGCTCTTGCGCAGCTACCTCGAGACCGCGATCCAAGTGGCCCAAGGCTCCGGCGCGGATCCTCGCTTGCTGGCTCGAGCGCTCTCGCTTCGAGGGACGCTGCGGGCCGGCACGGGCCGAGTCGCCGAGGGCGAGCGCGATCTCGCCGAGGCGCTGGTGCTGGCGAGCCACAGCGGCGAGCGGGCCATCGAGGCCCGGGTGCTGCTCGCCTCGGCTCAGGTCGCGGCGAGCCAAGGGCAAGCGAGCCAGGCGCGCTCCCTCCTGAAGCGCGCGGCGCAGATCGCGCAGGCCAGCAGCGATCACGTGCTCCGGCCGCGCCTCGTGCTCGCGGTCGCGTCGCTCGATCTACGTGAAGGGGCGCTCGGCGCGGCGCGCTTGGGCCTAGAGGAAGCGCTGGCCGTGGCCAGGCGAAGCGACGACCGGGTGCTGCTCGCCGAAGCCAGCCTTGGTCTGGGCGAGCTGACGCTGCATGAACTCAGCGTCGGGGTGGGCCATCCCAAGAATGCCGTCGGGCTCTTGGACGAGGCGATCGAGCTCGCCGAGACCCTGCGTGATCCTCTGCTCGGTGCGCGAGGTTCGCTGCTGCGTGGGCTCACCGCAGCGATGCTCGGCGACGATCCGGCGCCCTGCTTGGAAGCGGGGCTGAGCCTCGCCCATCGCGCGGGCGACGCCGACACCGAAGCGCGGGCGTCGGCGATGTTGGGCCTCTACTTTCACGGGCGCGGAGCGGCGGGCGAGGGGAGACCGCTGCTCCGTCGAGCGCAGCTCTCGCACGCTCGCCTCGAGCCCGAGCTGGCGGCGGCCGCGCTGCTCGCGCTCTCCCAGATCGAGAACGCGGTGGGACGCGGGGGCGACGTGTCGCTCGAGGAGGCCCGCGCCCGACCCGTTCGCGACGCTGGACTCGCGGCGCAGCTCGGGGTCCCCGCTGTCACCGGCTCCCATCTGGTGCTGGGGAGCTTGAGCGCGCGTCCCCCAGCGCCCGTCGCGCCCGCGAGCGCGCGCCCTCGACACACGCTCTCGCTGGACGCCGACGCCAGCTACTTCTCGATCGATGGTGCCGCGCTGGTGGATCTGTCGCGGCGTCGGCCCCTGCGGCGGCTGCTCTCCCACCTCGCGGCGCACGCCGATCAAAGCCGGTCATGGGACGCGCTCCTCGAGGTGGGCTGGCCCGGCGAGAAGATGCGCGCGGATGCGGGCGCGCACCGGGTGCGGGTCGCCATCTCCACTCTGCGCAAGATGGGACTCTCGGGGATCGTCCTCACCGACGAGAGCGGCTACCGAGTGCGCGCGGATGTGCGCGTGTTGGCCTCGACCTGAGTCAGCGCCCGCCCTCGAGGAGCGTCGCGATCACGTCGGGCCAATCCCGTACCCCCTCGACGACGCACCCGCTCCCCGCGAGCGCCACGCGTCGATCGGCCATCGTCATCGCCGCGAGCGCATCGAGATCCAGATCATCGAGCGCGTCGTCCCCGAAAAGATCGCCGAAGAGCCTCGGTCCATTCGCGGTGCGATACAACGTGAGTCGGCCGATCGCCACATCGGCGGACCCGAGCGATGCGCCAGCTGCAGCGCGTCCCTCTTCGGGTCCGTCCAAGAGCGCTAGCCGCTCGGCGCCAGGCGTATACGCAGTGGCGAGCGCCTCCTCGAGATCCGGCAGATGCTGGATGCGAACAGGCTTGCCCAGATGCGCCTTGGTGACCTCGGGGGCCTCGAGCTCGGGCATCACGCTGGCGTCCGTCGCGATCGCAGCTTCGATCACCACCTCCCCCGCGCGACCTCGAGCCCAGCCGATCAGCGCCACGATCTCGCCATCGACGAGGATGAAGTCGCGCCCTCCGTACATCGCCAGCGCTCCGGTCTTGCGCAAGGCCGCGAGGAGCGGGCGAACGTTGCGGTTCAAGATCTTGTCGGGCGGCGTCGCGAGCAGCACCGAAGGATGCGCGAGCGACAGGTGCATGAACGTCACCCCGGGACGCAGGTGCCAGGTCGGTCCGCCCGTCTGACGCCGCAGCCTCGAGACGACGCTGGAGACCTCGCTCGAGAAGCGGCCGAGCACCTCGGCGTCGTCCTCGATGCGCGCGACCACCAGCGCGCGTTCGCTCCCCGCTCGAACGAGCGCGCGCGCATGTCGCGCTCGAGCCAGCGCCTCTGGCGCCGTCGCGGGCCGCAGATCGCAGATTCGGCTCACGTCAGAGCGTCGCGAGCGCGGTCACCTTCGCCTCGCCGGACGGGGCTCGCACCGAAGCGCCCTCGATCGCGTGCGCCCGCTTCACGTAGCCGAGTGCTATCGCCCGACCCTCGATCGCGCTGGTGACCTCGCCTATCTTGGCGCCCGTCTCGTCGTGCAGCTCATCGCCCGGCTGCATCGGCGTCCCTTCGAGGCGCACCAGACGCCGGCTGAGCTTTCCCCGACTCTCGAGCATGCAGATGACCTCTTGGCCGAGGTAGCAGCCCTTGTTGAAGGAGATGGCGGTCTTCTCGAGGCCCGCCTCTTGGGGATAGGTCGCGTCCCCGAAGTCGCGCGCGAAGCGAGGTCGCGCCTCCTGGATGCGTAGCAGCTCGAGCGTCGCGTCATCGATCACGCGGGCGTTCAACGCGGCCAAGCTCGCCTCGAGCTCCGCCCGGGACACCACCTTGTCGAAGCCCTCGCCCTCGAGCCGCGCGTGCGGGAGCCAACCCTCCCCGTCGGGCCGCGCGGTCCGCTGCACGGTGATGAGCGCGAGGTCCTCGCGCGGCTTCAACGTGACGTCCTCCATGATGATGTAGTGCTCGAGGTGGGGAACGAGCACCGGCCATGCGCTCGTGGGCACCGCCATCATCACGCCGTGCTCGGGGTGTTCGATCGCCAGCGCGTCCGCCAAGATCCGACCCTTCACGTTGAGCACCAGGCCATACACCGGGTGATCCGGGCTCAGGGTCTTCAGATCGTTGGTCAGCTGACCATTGAGCCAGGTGCGCGCATCGTCGCCCTCGATCTGGACCAAGAGCTCGTCGGGGACCCAGGCGATCGCGTCAGTCACCGAGCGGGTGTGCTCCCCCAGCGCCGGGGTGGCAAGCCACGCGGGGCCACGACCGGCCCGATCTGCGCGTGAACGCTCGGTCACAGGGTGAAGCCGCGTCGGTTGAACCACAGGGGTTTGCCGACCAGAATCCCCGGGATCAACGGTGGTCCACCTCTTGCTGTCAAGCGTCCCGCCGAGGTCCTCATGCGCATTCCGTCCCGTCCCCTCACCGCTCTCTCCTTTCTCCTGGTCGCCTTGCTGGCGGGGAGCGCGCAGGCCCAGGGGGGCCCTGAGACGAGCATGCTCGAGCGCATCAACGCGATCCGCGCCGAGCAGGGACTGACCCCGCTTCTCCGCGATGCCCGCCTCGATACGGCCGCGCGGGTGCACACTGAAGAGATGGCGACCCGGGGCGAGCTCATGCACGTCTCGAGCACCACGGGGACCCCGATCGACCGCGCGCACACCGCAGGGATCGACGCGACCGACATCGCGGAGAACGTCGCGATGCACCACACCGTCGAGGAGGCGCAAGCGTCCCTCGAAGGGAGCGCGGCCCACCTCACCAACATGCTCGGCGCGCGCGCGACCCACGTGGGCCTGGCCGCGATCTCGTCGTCGAGCGGGATCTACGTGACCCAGATCTTCGGTCACCTCGATGGGCCCGCTCCCGCGCCCGCCGTCGCTCCCCCGACCAGCGCACCCCCGACCAGCCCTCTTCCGACCAGCGCACCCGCGGACAGCGGCAGCGTGATCGCGGTGGACGTTCCCGTCGCGCCTGCTGCGCCCGTCGAGGCCGCGCGGGTACCAGTCGCTGGTGGCGGCACCGCGATCGTCGTCCCGCCCGATCCCAGCGGTGTGGTGCGGGTGCCCGCCCCTGCGCCTGGGGTGACCGGCTACTGGATCTGTGCCGCCGATTCCCGTGGAGGCCGCTGGTACTACTACCCCGTGCGTCCTGGCGTGAGCGGCCCGGTCACACCGGACCTCTCGGTGACGGGTTCGCCGCCCGGCTACGGGACCACCTGCACCTCGAGCGCGAGCGCTCCGCCCCCAGCCCCTGGCCCCAGCACCGGTCGGGTGCTCATCACGCCTTGGGGATCGGTCCGCGTCGAGACCCGAAGGCGCTGATCCACCATCGTTGCGAGCATCGATCCGGACTGCTAGCTCACGGGTTCGATCGCCGGGGTGGCGCATGACCGAAGACCCGTGATCCGTACTCGCACTCTCTTGGTCCCAGCGCTCGTCGCACTCACCTTCTCGAGCTTGCTTACACCGCATCCGCGCGCTGCAGATCCTCTTGGACAACCTAGCGGTCCGAGTAGAGGTCAGCGGCCACACCGACGACGTCGGTGCCCTTGGCGCCAACCGCGCGCTCTCGCAGGCCCGCGCCACCTCGGTGCGTGACTGGCTGGTGGCGTACGGGATCGCGACCGGGCGCATGACGGTGCGCGGCTATGGCGAGTCGCGCGCCCGCGCGCCGAACGACTCGGACGCGGGCCGGGCGCAGAACCGGCGCATCGAGTTCAACGTCATTCACTGGGTGCGCTCCGCTGATCAGGTGGCGGACAACGCGGGTCCCGAACACAGGTCCGCAGGTGGATCAGCGAAAGAGGTCGGGGTCCAGCGCGCGCGCGATGAGCGGGCGCTGGGCCTCGTTCACTTTCTCGAGCGCGATCGTCAGCCCGAAGAACGCTGCCCTGTCCACTTCAGGGATGCGGAGCTTCTTCTGGGAGCGGGGCGGCCAGTCGATCTCGATCTCGTTGGACCGAAGCTGCGCAACGTCCGCGTCACCTTGCGCGGCGAACGCGATCACGCGCTTACCACTCTTGAGGCGAACCTCACCGAGCGGGTGATGCGGCGCAGGAGGTACGGCGAAGCCCGTCTCCTCGGCGTACTCGCGCAGCGCGGCGATGAGCGGCGTCTGGTCCGCCTCGATCAGTCCTTTGGGGAGCGACCAGGCGCCGAGATCCTTGTTCGCCCAGAAGGGTCCGCCCGGATGCACCAAGAGCACCTCGGCGACGCCGTCGTGTTCGCGCACCACCGCGAGCGCGGCGGAGATTTGCGCTGGCTTCACGCCTGCCAGCGGTAGGGGGCCCCGCCGCTCAAGAACGAGCCCATCGCGCTGGGAGCGAGCTCGCGATCGTCGAGCGCCAAGAGGCGGTCCGAGACCTCGAAGGTGTTGAGGCGATCGCCGAGATCTTCTTCCCAGGTGACCAGCGCATCGACCCAGACGATCTCGCCGATGAGGCGCTGCCTCGGCAGGGGCGGAGGCACACCGCGCAGACGTCGCGCCATCGCGCGCCGCTCGGGGTGACTCAGATCGACGAAGCGCACCCCGACCAGCGGCGAGCTCTTGGTGACGTGCACCACCTCGCAGAGAGTCGAGACCCGATCGTCGTGCGCGCCAGGAGGTACGAACGAGAGCACCACCTCTTCGCCTCGGCGCAGCGGCACCTCGCTCGAGAGGCGCGCGCCCTCTTGCGACAGATCGATCAGCCGCTCGCGGCGGCTGCCGCCTTGCTCGCTGAAGAGCTCGCAGCCGAGCTCGATACCGCGCCGCACGGTGCGACGAGCGCTGGGGATGATCTGCACGGTTGAAAGCACGTCCGCTCCTGGTCCGAAGGCCTAGGTGGGATGATGTAGGACAACGGCTCCACAGCCAAAAAAATGACGGCCGGACAGCGGATCCTGCTCGGGATACCTCCCACCGCATGAACCTTCGTTCGCTCGTTCTTCAGTCTCTCTTTCTTTGCGTCGTGCTCACGATGGGCTGCAGCGGCACCACGGACCCCGACGGCGGCGCGCTCGACGCGGGCGCTGTGGATGCGCCCGCCACCCTCGATGCGCCCGCCATCCTCGACGTGCCGCTGGACACCCTCGGCACGCTCGACGCGCCGACGCTGGACGCGAGCGCAGCGGATGCGCCGAGCGACCCCAGCAGCGACGCCGCGGTCGCCGACGACGCGGGCGGCTGCGAATACACGGCGCTCGATGAGGTGATCGTCGAGTGCGAGGGCATGCCCACGTTCGTGACCCGCATCGGGGTCTTTCCCCCGTCGGATGAGTGCCCGGTGTTCTGGGTCGTCGGCAGCCGGCCCACCCACTACGAGAGCGCGGAGCAAGCGATCGCCGGCGAGTCGTGTGACGCGGGGTGCGAGTGGCACTTCTCGACGTCGGTCACCCGCATCTTCTGCGGACGCCGGAGCGGCTACGAAGTGCTGCGCGCGGAGGGCGACGCCTGCGAGGACCTCTACCGCTTCGACGACGGCTACTACCCCTCGGTCGAAGCCTACGACGAGACCCATCCCTGCCCGGATTGAACGGCGCCCAGATCAGCCGCTCAGAAAAACCTGGATCACCGGCGCGCGGTTTCTTCTACACTGGCGCGCGTGACGCGGTTCCGACTCCGCTTTTTGCTCCAGGAGTTCGACATCGGCGGCTCCGAGGTGGTGATCGGCCGCAGCTCTGACTGCCAGATCACCATCGAGGACCCCCTGATCTCGAGACGCCACGCGCAGGTGATCATGCGCGATCAGAGCGCGTTCGTGATGGATCTGGGCAGCCGCAATGGCGTCCGGGTCAACGGCCGGCTGGTGAAGGGCGAGCAGCTCCTCAACGACGGCGACCGAATCCGCCTGGGCACCCAAGAGCTGGTGTTCTCGGCGGTCGCGCGGGTCGAGCGAGCGCCGCGGCCCACCGGGTACATGCGAGTCTGTCACGCCTGCGGGACGCCCTTCCCCGAAGGATCGCCGAGCTGTCCGCACTGCGGCGCGCCGTCGCTCGCGGACGAAGACACGATGACCGGGCAGATCAACGAGCCCAAGCGCGGCTGGACGTTCCAGCTCCTGGGTGAAGTGATCGAGCGGGCGCTCTCTAGCGGCAAGGCGGTCGAGGCCGAGCGCTTGATGCGCCGCGCGGCCAAGGAGGTAGACGAGCGGATCGGTACGGGCGAGCGCCTGGACTCCGAGCACGTGACCATGATCGCGGGCTTCGCGGTGCGACTGGCCAAGCTGGTGGGCAGCTCCGAGTGGGTGAGCTGGGCGCTGACCCTGCACCGTCGTCAGCCGCAGCTGCTCTCGGACGAAGTGCTTGATCGTCTGGGCGAGCTCGACATGTCAGCCCTCCCCGATGTCCGCGGGTTGGTGGAGAGCTACCTGACCTGGTACCGCGCGGAGGTCGCCGCGGGCACGATGCGGAGCACCCCGACCCGCAAGATCACCTCGGATCTCTCGCGCGTAGCGCGCCTCGCGAGCCTCGCGGGCCCCACCGACTGAGTCGGCCCCAGCGAGCGGTCTTCACCAAAGGACGCGCTCGTGATTCAGGCGACGTTGATTCAGGCGACGTCGACGTCGCGGAACTTGGTGCTGGTGCGGGGCTCGGCCATCCACGGCGCCACCGCGTCGCGCCACGCCGCGTAGTGCTCCGTCGCCTTGTGCGCCGCGGGCGCGTCGTCATCTCGGTAGATCTCGATCAGCACGAAGCGGTCCACGGAACCTTCTTGCTGGATGAGATCGAAGCAGAGCACGCCAGGCTCTGCGCGGCTGGCGGCGGCGTTGATCCGGGTCGCGGCGACGAAGGCCGGGACGCAGTCCTCTTTCACCACGACGTGCACATGGACGATCAGCATCGCGCAGATCTAGCCGCGCGATGCGGCGTGTGCGAGCCCTGCGAGCGTCAGCGCGGGAGCAGTCGCAGCTCGGTGGCGCTGGGGTCAAAGGTGCCCGGCGCGCTCGCATCGATGGTGAGGGTCCCGAGCACGTTCGATCCCGCGCTCGCGTCCCACACGTCCTCGTTCGCCAACCGGATCGAGAAGGCCGGAGAGCTCATCACGCTCGCCTCGCTCGAGGGGAGCCACAGCGAGAGCGTGTACTCGCCCTCTGCGAGCGCTGGCAGACCGAGGCGCGCGATCAGCTCGTGCTCGCCGGGCAACCACTGGCGCACGTCGTTGGGCAACGTCACCTCGAAACGTCCGCCCGGTCCTTGGAGCACGAGGCGCAACGGACGGGGATTGAACGGCGCGGCGAACCCCTCGTTGGTGAGCGAGAGCTGAACGACGAACGATCCGCCCGGCCGCACCGCATCGGGCAGCGACCCTTCGCTCAGCACCAGGCGGTAGCCCAGGCGTCGCTCGATCTCCTCGATGCAGCCGTCGTCTTCCCAGTCCGAGACGATCGTAGGGTGGTAGTCGCGGTTCACGAAGGAGAAGTGCATCGCCTCCATCTCGGCGATGGCAGGCGCACACGCGGAGCGCGCGGGGAACGGCGCGCAGGTCTCGCCGCCGCTCGGCGCGTACGCGGTGTGGGCGCTCGCAAAGGTCCGCCATTCTTCAACCGCGTCGCCGGGGTACGTGCCCACGTCGGTGTTGCTGGAGACGAAGCAGTCGTTGTGAAACCCGATGCGGGACTCGAACGATCCGTCCCACGCGCGCGAAGCATCGAGGGGCTCGCCGCCGATCAGATCAGCGATGTAGGGCGGATAGCGGACCTGGGTCGAACGGGTGCTCGACAGGGCCGCGAGCAGCGCCGTGATCACCGCGCGCCGCGCGACAGGATCGGTATCCAGATCATTCGTCGAGGTGTGCCACTCGCCCCAGGCGCCGATGAAACCCGCCTGCACGACCGCGATCACATCGGTGTTGGCCGCGAGGATGGGCGTGACCTGGGTGATGTGCTCCTCGATCCGAGAGAGCGGCGCGTCCGGCTCGCTGTCGGGATAGGGACCTTCGTTGTAGGCGAAGCGCAGGATCACCTCGAAGCCGTCGTCGCGCGCCACATCCAGCGCGTCTTGCAGCGCGCTCAGCGTCGCGGCCGGGATGGCACGATCGCGAAAATCATCGAGGTGCAGGTAGGTGTAGACGAGCGAGTCGTAGGGGTGCTCGTCGCGGAGCCAGCTGAGATCGGACTCGGCCAAGAGATCCACGGCCCGGTAGAACCCTCGCTCGGGGTTGGTGAACCGCGCGGTGCTGCGGGTGTAGCTGCGGGTGCGGCCTGGCGCGTCCCCATCGATCGGCGCATCGAGCCCGCCCGCATCGAGCCCGCCGTCAGTCCCACCCGGCGCGTCGATGCGTGGATCGCCTCCGTCCAGGCGCCCGGCATCCGAGTCTTCGGGCGTGGGGTCACATGCGAAGCACAGCGAGGAGAGGATCGCGATCACGAGCAGACGGCGCATGCGCGTGAGCTTGCCTCACCCAAAGACACGAAAGCCACGACGCACTGAGTGCATCGTGGCTTTCGCGTGAGTCACGCGGAGCGTCGGCTCCGTCCGCGCATCAGAGCGAGTCGGGGCAGAGGGTCGGGTCGAAGCCCAACGAAGGAACCGCCGCGGGCGTCGTGCTGTCGTCGATCGAGAGGAGGAACGCCACCAGCTGGCGGACCTGAAGCGCGCGATCACCCACGTTCAGGAAGTTCGTGGAGAACGCCTGGTAGTGAGCGTCGAACGCGGGGTCGAAGACCTCCTCGAGGCTCCGCGCATTGCCGCCGTGGAAGTAGGGCGCGCCGGTCAGCATGCCCACGAGCGCCGGCGGGTTGAAGCCGGTCGCACCCTGCGCGGTCGACGTCATGTCGGTGCGCAGCTCGCTCAAGAGCACCGTGCTGCCGGTCGGCAGAATGGGTGCCACGCCCGTCGCGGGGAAGGTACCCACCGCGCTGAGGATGCAGTTGATCTGCTCACCGCCGGTCGCGCCGCGAATCGTCGTCGGGCCCGCCACGCTCGGAGGATTGAGCGCCGCCGGGAAGCCGGTGGGACGCGCGTAGGTGACGGTGCGGATCGATCCGGTCACGCCGCTCGCCGCCGCACCAGGCTCGTAGAAGACCCGCGAGGTCGTCCACATGTCGGTGCCATGACAGCCCGCGCAGCCGTTGCCCTCGAAGAGCGCGCGGCCCGCGGTCACCTCGGCCGCCACCAAGTTGGTAGGCGCGCGAGGGGCGCGGATGGTCGCGACGTACGCGTCGATGTCGTCCCAGTCGCCCAACGTCGAGTTCGGGCTCGCCGCGCCGCCCGGCATGAGATCGGCGGTCGAGCCGGTCAGGCCGGCCTGCGGTGCGGCCGTCGCCATGTTGCCCGCGGGCACCGGCGTCGTTCCGTCGAAGTGGATCCGGTCCGCGTTCGAGAGCGGGGTGCTGCTCGCGTGCACGATCGCGCCGACACCGCCCGAGTTGCCCCGGGTGTTGAGCTCGAAGTCGTGGGTCTCGTCGAAGAGCGCGGTCCAGTTGTAGAGGCGACGCTCACCGCCAGGTCCGTACGACCCATCGAGCGATGTGGTCTGGCGAGGACCGCGGCCGAAGAACCAGGTCACGTTGTCGGTGAGTCCATCGCCGTGGCAGCCCTCGCACGAGTTCCACGCCTGACCGCGGAGCGACCAGCGCGCGAGACCCGTGACGAAGAAGCGGCGACCGGTGAGCACGTCGGCCTCGGGCGAGCCCGCGGCGGGCATCGGCGTCGCTTCGACGGCGCCCGCGAGCGCCTGGGTGCCGAGCGTGATGATCGAGACGTTGCGGGTCGCCTCGTTCGCCGTGAACGCCGAGCCGCCGGTGGAGATCGCGAGACCCGTCGGCAGGCGCCCTGCGGGCATGCCGGCGGGCGCGAGGTTGATGAAGTGCGCCGCGGCCGCGCCGACCTCGTTCAGCGATCCGTCGGCCTCGTAGCGGACCCGGAACACCGCGTCGCTGCCGTACGCGGTGAGGTACGCGATGGTGCTCGTGGGGACGAACTGAAGATCGGTGGGGATGAGCGGCATCCGACGGCTAGCGTCGTCCGGCACGCTCGCCGCGACGTAGCGATCCACGAAGGCATCTGTGAGTACGACGCGCTGCGCGGGGAGCTCCGCGTTCGCCACCGTGTCGACGGCCCAGATGACGGAGTGGATCTCGGTCTTGAAGTTCTCCGCACCCGCCGAAGGGCCGGTGGGACCACGGGGCGAGGCGCACACCCCGCTCACGTACAAGCGATTCGAGTTGATGGTCGCGGTCTGGAGCTGGTTCGGGAAGCAGCCGGTGGTGTTGCCCACCGAGTCGAGGAAGCCCGTGTCTGCGACGGGCGCGAGCGAGATCGCCGCGCCGACGGTACCTGCGAAGCTGACCCGGTACACCAGGCCGATGCGGGCGACGTCGAACTCCGAGCCGTCGCTCGGCAGGCTCGCCGAGTCGGTGCGATTCTGTCCGAAGTACTCCGTCGCGTAGAGCGTCTCGTCGCTCTGATCGCTGTCGCCGTCGTTGGTCATGGCGAGCGCGCGGGGATGCGCGAGCGCCGGCCGCGCACCGATCGCGCCGAGCACGCCGGTGTCCACCAGCGCGTCGTTCAGATCGATCGTGCTCAGAGACGCGAGCGCGCTGTTGAACACGCTGATGGTGCCCTCGCCCCAGTTCGCCGCGTAGAGACGATCCCCGAGCGGCGAGATCGCCAGACCCGTGGGCTCCGAGCCCGTGTCGCCCCGCACGATCGCGATGCTGGGCGAGCCGTGTAGACCGACGACGCGGATGATCTCCTGGGTGGCGCGGAGGATCACGTAGGCGCTGTCGTCGTCGTTGCCGATCACCACCTGCCAGGGCTCACCACCGGGCACCGCGATGTCCACGGTGCGGGTGAGCGCGGGCGGCGAGGCGGTCTCGTCGAGTGAGAAGACCGTGATGGTGTTCGCCTGCCGGTTCGCCGCGACCACGACGTCGTTCGCCGCGTTGATGGCTATGGCGGACCCGTTGGTGGGCAGGGTGCGGGGGGGGAGAGGCGTGCCGCCGTCGGTGGGCGCGTCCGTGCCGATCGGGGTGTCGGTGGGCTCGAGCGGCGTGTCGCTCGCTGACGCGTCCCCAAGGGGCGCGTCGGTCCCGGCGTCCTCTTCGACCGGCGGATCGTCGGGACAGCCGGCGAGCGCGAGGAGCGCTCCTAGATATATCGAGCAAGCGAAAGGACGAAGGCGGTTGGTTCTCATGGGACCCCTGGTGCGCGCCCTTCGAGGAAGGGATGGACGCGGCTGAGGTCGCACTCTGTTCGGCCCTCACGAGAATCGGGAGTTAAAGGGCATTAATCGTGGCGTCCGACCTCAGTACTCGACCGGATGCGCGCGCCGCTCGGCGAGGCGCTCGGCCTCGTGGGCCTCCTCTTCGCGATCCCGGTCGGCGGCGATGCGCTCCAGATCGAGCGCCTGCAGATCAGCCGCCTCGATGTAGTGGGTCTCCGCGCGCTCCAGCGCGGTCGGCCTCGGGGTGCGGACCTCATGGACCGAAGGGGCCTCGTGCATCTCGGTGGGCGTCATCGGGGCGATGGGCTCTGCGACCTCACGGTTAGCGCTGCCGGTGTAATCGACGGTCAGGTTCGGGACCTCGGCCGAGGTCTCGGCGACCTTCCCGCAGCCCAGCACCATGAGGGGAATGACCAGGGGAGCGAGCATGAGGATGTTGCTGTGGCGGTGCATGGGCGTGCCTCCTTTCGGCAAGCCCGGTCCAGCGAGCCACGTGCCAATCGAGGGGGCTCTGATCACGCTCGATGCACACCTTCACGCCGTAACGGTTGGCGCATCACGCCTCGTGGGGTGCGCACAGCTGCGTCGGGGATGTGGCGTTCGCCCGCTCCGCTCATGTGCCTCGGGGGCCCTCGTTCTGGATTCCGTCGAACGCCACCACGCTGTCGGAGTTGAGGCCAGCCGCGTTCGCTTCGTCGGTGTCGATGTGCATGTCGAGGGTGTAGGCCGGGTTCACCCGCACCAGCACATCGCCCATCACCATCTCGCGCTCGCCCGCGACCTTCACTTGGTTCACGTCCTTGTCGCCCACGCCGTAGCTCTTGGCCTGCTCGGGGCTCATGTGGACGTGACGCATCGCGAGAATGACGCCCCGCGCGATGCTCACCGAGCCATGCGGGCCCCGCAAGGTCAGCCCGGGGGTGTCGATGAGCTTGCCCGACTCGCGCAGCGGAGGCTTCACCCCCAGCGCGAACGCGTCGGTGCGCGCCACCTCCACCTGGGACTCTTTGCGCAGCGGGTTGATGATCGCGACGCCACGGATCTCGCCCTTGGGGCCCACCAGATCCACGGTCTCGCGGGTCACGTACTGGCCCGGCTGGGTCACGTCCCGTTTCTTCTGCAGCTCGTAGTCCTTGCCGAAGAGCGCATCGCAGTCCTCCCGGCTGAGGTGCACGTGGCGCACGCTCACGCCCACGGGAATGGGTCGGGCGCGCACGCTCCGAATGGCAGCCGTCGGACCCACCACCGAGCGCACCACCTCGCGCGCGATCATCCGCTCCTCGTCGGTGCGCACCACCAGCACCTTCGTCGGAGCGCGGCGCAGCGAGACCTCGATGATCCCCCCGTGATCTTTGGCGCGCTGGGTGCGGTTGATCTCTTCATCCAGCGCCACGCCCATGAAGAGCAGGCCTTCACAGACCCGGCTTCGAACGCTCACCGAGTTCTCACCGATGCCGCCCGTGAACACCAGCGCGTCCATCCCGCCCAAGATGGCGGCGCAGGCGCCGACGTACTTGCGGATCCGGTGGATGAATACGTCGATCGCCAGCCGCGCGCGGGGATCGCCTTTCTCGGCGGCCTGCTCCAGATCACGGTAGTCCGCGCTCAAACCGCTCAGCCCGAGCAGGCCCGACTGCTTGTTCAACATCACGTCGATCTCGTCCGGGCTCATCCCGTCCTTGCCCAGGAGCAAGGGCAGCGCGGGATCGATGTCGCCCGATCGCGTCCCCATCACCAGGCCCTCGAGCGGGGTCATCCCCATCGAGGTGTCGACGGACACGCCGCCCTCGATCGCCGCGACGCTCGCGCCCCCGCCGAGGTGACAGGTCACCAGCTTGAGGCGGCTGGCATCCGTCTTGAGGTGCTCGGCCGCCGAGAGCGCCATGAACTGGTGGCTCGGCCCGTGAAATCCATACCGGCGCACACCCTTCTCCAGGTAGAGCGCGTGCGGGACCGCGTAGGTATAGGCCGCGGGGGCGAGCTGCGCGTGGAACGCCGTGTCGAAGACGGCGATCTGGGGGACCCCGGGAAAGACCTTCTGCGCCGCCCGAATTCCTGCGGCGTTCACTGGGTTGTGCAGGGGCGCGTAGCGGGCGCATTCCTCGATGATCGCCAGGGCGCGATCATCGATCACGGTCGGCGCGATGAGCTGCTCACCGCCGTGCACTACCCGGTGGCCCACCGCGCCAAGCGGGGCGTCCCCTTGCAGAGGCCCGCCCGCGCGGGTGAGGTGCGTGAGGATCCCTGTGAGCGCCAGCTCCGCCGTGCTCGCGTCGATCGCGTGCTCGCCTTCATTGCAGACGTGGTTGCCGTTCGGCGTCCCCACCCGCTCCACCCGACCGCTCGTGAGCAGGTCTTCGGTGTCCATCTCGTAGAGGTTGTACTTGACCGACGTGGAGCCGACGTTGAGGACCAGGACCTTCATGGCGCGCGAGCATACGCGCGAGACCCCGCGCTGCGAAGGTCACTGCGCACTTGAGTGCGTTGGCGCGCGACTTGCGAGGCGGACGCGCGAAGAAGCATGAAGTGCGGAACGACAACACCTCATCGCTCGAAGTGGCCATCACCCGGGGGCGCTTCGATGCGCGTCTCCAGGTTTCCCTAGAAAGACACAGGAGTCACGATGCTTGAACGACGACACGCTTGCCTGGTGCTGATGCTGGCGCTCATCAGCGCGCCCGCTGCGGCCCAGGACACCACCGATGGCGAGATCGCCGATCCTCCAACCGACGTCATCGAAGAGGTGACCATCACCACCACCAGCTCTCCGTCGAGTACCCCCACCCGTGCGACGACGACCACGACCACGGCCGCGACGACGAGCGCCGCGGTGATGCCCGCGACCGCCAGCACCTGCATCGGGGCGGTACACGACACCGCGCGTGCATCGATCGTCCGGGTCGAGTCCGGCCTCGCGGTGGGCGCCGGCTTCATCGCCATCGACGCGCGTCACGTCGTCACGTCCCGTTCGATCGTGGCCGAGGGCCACGACGTTCGGGTCATCGACGTCGAAGGCAACGCGCGCAGCGCCCGGGTCATCGTCACGGCAGCCGACGATGATCTCGCGCTCCTCGAGTTGAGCGCGGCGTTGCCCGCGCAGCCGCTGGATGTCGCAGGGTGGGACGCGCTCGATGTGGGCCGCGAGGTGGTCGTGGTCTCGTTCGCGATGGGTGACTCGCGTCACGGGCGTCATGGCCGCGGCGACTTCGAGTTCAGCCTCACGTCGGGCGCGCTCAACGCGATCAGTGATCGGGCGGTGCAGATCGACGCTCACCCCGCGGTGGTGGGCTCGCCCATCATCGACTGCCACGGTGACGTGGTGGGCGTCGCTCGCCAGAGCCACATGATGTTGACGGGCGCCGACTTCACGTTCGGTACCGGCAGCGGCGCCGTCGCCGATCTGCTCGGACGCGTCGATCACCCCGAGGCCAGCAGCGGGCGGGTGCGCCTCTTCATGGGCCTGGGCCTCTCGAGCGCCTTCGAAGACATCGGAGGCGGCGCGCCGGATTGGCTGATGGGCGGCTACCTGCAGCTCGGGCTCACGGCGTTCGACTCGTTCGTGCTGGGCGCGCGCGGTCACTTCCTCATGGCGGGCGCCGAGCCGTCGGGCACCGACATCCTGCGCACCGAGGCGCGGCGTTTCCGAATCGACGCCTACGTGGGCTGGCGTCAGCTGGTCTCCTTCGGCGGCGGCATGGGCTTTCACTTCGAGCTGGCAGCGGGCGCCTCGACGAGCCTGCTCCGCGATCAAGATCGGCGCCTGAGCATCACCCCAACGGGGCCGCAGTTCATCGACACGATAAGCGAACGCTGGCGGGTGCGACCGCTCGTGATGGCCACCATCGAGCTGGGCTTCATCCAGATTGGCTACCAGCTCGAGTTCGAACTCGAGGACCGCGGCCGGCTCGATGCGGGTGGCGGACACGCCTACCACTTGTTCTCCCTCGGCGCGCGCTTCTGATCGGCGGATGAACGGACGTGACGGTGGCTCTGAAGCTCTGGCTCGGAGGGCCACCGCGCACGTCGTTCTTTCATATGACGTGCGTCACTGGTAGGGTCGTGCCCTCATGGAGGACTCCTTCCGAAAGGCGCCTACGATGCTTCACAGCATCAATCGGGAAGGGCGCCTGGTGGATGTCAGTGAGCTGTGGCTCCAAAAGCTCGGCTACACCCGGGAGGAGGTGCTGGGACGTCCCTCGACCGACTTCCTCACCGAAGAGAGCGCCCGGTATGCGCGCGAAGTGGTGCTGCCCGAGTTCTTCCGGGCCGGCCACTGCGAGGTCGAGTACCAGATGGTCCGCAAGGACGGCGAGGTCTTCCCGGTGCGGCTGCGCGGCATCGCCGAGCGCGATCCGAGCGGCGCTCTCCTACACAGCGTGGCGGCGCTCGAGGATCTGACCGCGCAGCGCATGCTCGAGAAGCGGATGCTCGACGCCCAGAAGCTCGACAGCTTGGGCTTGATGGCGGGCGGCATCGCCCACGACTTCAACAACCTCTTGGTGAGCATCCTGGGGAACGCGCAGATCGCGTTCGATCAGGTCCGCGACCAGCCCGACGCGCTGGCGTCGATCACCGACATCGTCACCGCCGCAAGGCGCGCCGCGGATCTCTGTAGGCAGCTCCTGGCGTACTCGGGCAAGAGCCGGATGCAGGAGGAGCAGCTCGACGTCTCGGAGCTCGTCAGAGAGATAGCGCAGGTGCTCGAGGTGAGTGTGGGCCGCGACGCGCTCATCAAGCTCGATCTGAACACCCGGCTGCGCACCGTGGGCGACGCCACCCAGCTCCGGCAGGTGCTGATGAACCTGGTGATCAACGCGGGCGAGTCGCTCGAGGGCAAGCGCGGCTTGATCAGCATCGCCACCTCCGCGCGCGAGCTGGACACCGAGACCATCGCCAAGAGCTCGAACCTCGCGGCGCGCCCGGGACCGTACGTGTGCATCGAGGTGGCGGACACCGGCTGCGGGATCCCCGAGGCCGCTCGCGAGCGAATGTTCGATCCGTTCTTCACCACCAAGGTCGGAGGACACGGCCTCGGCTTGGCCGCTGTGCACGGCATCATCCGAGCCCACCAAGGCACCATCACCTTCTACACGGCACCGGGACGTGGGACCTCGTTCAAGGTCTTCCTGCCCGTGGCGTCGACGGCTGTCCCCATCGATACCTCCGCGGAGATGCCCAAGCGCGGCACGGTCTTGGTCGTCGACGATGATCCCACGGTGCTCAAGACGCTCTCACGTCTCTTGCCTCGAGGCGGCTACCAAGTGGTGACCGCGGCGAGCGGTGAAGAAGCGCTGCTCTTGGTGCAGGCACGCGGCGAGGAATTCGATCTCTTCTTGTTCGACGTCTCGATGCCCAGGATGAACGGGCCCGAGCTCTTCGACGAAGTCCGCGCGATCGTGCCCGGTGCCCGGGTGCTGTTGATGTCGGGCTTCAACCACCTGGACATGGTCCGCCGCGCGGAGAGCCAAGGCCTGAAAGGCTTTCTTCAGAAGCCCTTCCTGCTCGAGAGCTTCGAGGAGCTCGCGCAGCGGGTGATGCTCAGCCGCGCGTAGCGGCGAGCGCGCGGGCGAACTCGGCCACGCTCTCGGGGCGATCGTTCGCGCTCTTGGCGAGCGCGTGCAGCACCAGCGCATCGAGCGACGGGGGGATCCCCGCCACCAGCGCGCTCGGCGGGACGGGTTGTTCCGTCAACAGCAACGTCAGCACGGCGAACGCGGTGTTGCCGAGGAAGGGCGGCACACCGGCGATCATCTCGTACGTCAGCGCGCCGAGGCCGTAGACGTCGGCGCGCGCATCGACCCGCTCGCCTCGGGCCTGCTCTGGCGCCATGTAGTGCGCCGTGCCCACGATGGCGCCGGTGCGCGTCACCCACACGCTGCCCCCTTCGCGGAAAGGCTTGGCGAGGCCGAAGTCGACGAGCACCGCGCGCTCGGCGCGACCGGGACGCGCCGACATGAACACGTTCGATGGCTTCAGATCACGATGCAAGATGCCCTGCTCGTGCGCGGCGCTCAGGGCCTCGGCCACCTCGAGCGCCACCGCCCGAGCGTCCGGCCACGCCAAGCGTCCCAAGCGCGCCAAGCGGTGCTCGAGGGTCTCGCCCTCCAACAGATCCATCACGAGGAAGTGGATGCCATCCTCGGTCTGATCGAAGTCGTGCACCGCGACGATCCCGGCGTGACCGAGGGCGCTGGCCGCCTTCGCCTCGCGCTCGAAGCGGTGCAGCGCCTCCACCGAGACCCGCTCGTCGGGAAGCATCGTCTTGATGGCATAGCGGCGGCCGGTGCGGACATGGCGCGCCGCATAGACCGCGCCCATCCCTCCCGCGGCGAGGCGCTTCTCGACGAACCACGCGTCCTTGAGCGTGCGTCCCGTGAGGTCACTGGCGCTCTTCACGGACGAGCGCGCGTCGGGCCGCCCGAGACCCATGGCGGGCGTGGGCTGGGTGGTGGGAAAGAGCGACGGCGTGGTCTGCGCGAGCGCGTCGGGACGGACGCTGGGATGGCTCGGTGTCGAGACCAGCGGGGGGAACTCGAGGGGCATGGGCGGCGGCCGGTGACTGGGCGGCTGGCTGCTCGGCACGTACGCGCTGGGCGACGGGTAAGAGGGCGACGGACGCGCGAACGCGGGGGCAGGGAGCGAAGGGTTCGGCGCGTTGGGCGTATTGGGCGCATTGGGCGTATTGGGCGCATTGGGATCGTAGAGGCCCCCACGCGAGAGCGCGTCGACGTACGCTCGCTGGGCCCGCGCGACGCCGAGCTCCTGGTTGAGGCGCGGAAGATCGAACGTGGTGCCGTTGGGGAACGTGACCAAGAGCACCTCGAGCGCGTTGGCCCGGCGCAGCTCTCGGGCCCCGCCCACCATCCCGACCGTGGAGACGGTGGCAGGAAAGAGCCCTGCGAAGAGCCCGCAGAAGGCGGTGAAGATGGGATCGGGCGGCGGGGAGCTCGACGACACGCCGGAGTCGAAGAGCACCACCACCATCAAGCCCATGATGAAGAGCCCGAACGAAAGGCCTATCAAGCTGACGCTCAGCAAGAGCGCGGCGCGGACCCGGAAGTCTCGGCACGCGCGCCCGATGTTCTCGGCTCGGATCTGCACGGCGCGCCGCGGAACGTATCTCGCCCCGCTCGACCCCGCATCACTTGCTTGACGCTACCTCGATCGAGGTCGTCGACCGGTCCAGCGGAGGAACGCGCGCGAGCTTGCGCTGCAAGCTGCATCCGCTCAGGCCCATCTCCTCCGCGACCGTCTTCAACGTCGCGCCGGACGCGGCCTCGTGCGCCGTCCAGAACGCGCGGTGAAAGTCCTGATCGAAGCTCGAGGCCGCTTCCTTCACCAGGCAGATCGGATCTTCGGTGAGTCGATCGAGACCGCCCCAGAGCTGCAGCGTCTCCTCGTAGGTGAGGACGGCGCCCGCCTCCAGCTTGGCCAGCGGGAGATCCGAGGCGTGCGCGACCACGGCGACCGAGAGCCCCAAGAGGCGCGACCAAGTGAGCACCATCGACGAGACCCGAATCTTGGTGGCGCGAGTATCGACGGGCCGAAGCGGGGGAGACACGGCGGGCGGAGCATACCCCAAGGCCGGCGGACGACCGATGGCGTCGGGCCCGACACGGTCGCGCGGCGCGGCGGCCACGGCGCCGACAGAAAGATCCCGTGAACCCGGGCCGCAGCCGGCGTCCGCGCCTTGCAACTGCGCGCTCATGCGCCGTCCTTGGTTTCTCCTCTTACTGCTCCTCTGGCCCACGACGAGCGCTGCCCAAGAGCGACCCCGACCCGCCTCCACGGTCAACGACCTCTGGTCGGAGCTGAGTCCTGGGGTCCGCTATTTGGACCGCCGCACCAGCGTGCCCACCCACCTCCACGCGGTGGTAATCGATAGGATCGCGAGCGCCGCGTCCGTCGAGGTCACCCGCTACGGGGATCGCTGGGCCACGGTCTCCGAGCACGCGGCCAGCCTCCCTCCAGAGCGGGTGCTGCTCGTCACCAACGGCGGCTTCTGGAACACCTTCCAGACCCCGTTGGGGATCACGGCGGGCGGCGGCGTGCTCTGGCCCAGCAGCGCGGCCGATCCTTTGGCGAGCACCTTCTGGATCGATAGAGACGGGGCCCCTCACATCAGCCCGCCCGAGACGGTGTGGGACGACGAAGCCCTCAGCGAGATCGCAGAAGCCGTCGGCGGTCGACCCATCTTGGTCGAGGGCGGTGAGGTGGCGCTGGGGATGCTCGATCCATTCCCCACCGCCAACGATCGCGCGCCGCGCACCGCGATCGGCATCGGCCCTCGGGGACGCACCCTGATCATCGTGGTGGTCGATGGCCGACAGCCCAGCAGCCGGGGGGTGACCCTCTATGAGCTCTCGCGCTTGATGATCGAGCTGGGCGCCGAGCGCGCGCTGAACCTCGACGGCGGCGGCTGCAGCGAGATGGTGGTCCCGTCGCTCGGCGGCGTGGTGAACGTGCCGGCGCGCGGGCGATGGGAGGTCGCGCTCGCCGAAGCGCTGACCGAGCTCTCCCCGCTGGAGCGCACTAGGGGCACCGACGCAGGGACCGAGCTCTGGGTACACGGTCGGGAACGCGAGGTGATGAGTCACCTCGCGGTGCTCCTGCCGTCGCTGCACGCGGCGGCGGTGCGCGGCGCCGAGAGCGAGCTGGTGCCTGGGATCGAGCCGCCTGCCGCCCCGCCACCGCCGAGGCCATCAGGCGCGCGACCGTGGCGCACCCTTCGAGAGTGGGTGCTGCCAGCGCTCCGTTTCGGGCTGCCGCCGCTGGGCCTGCTCGCGCTCGGCCGGCTCTTGCTCGCGGCGTTCAGGAAGGTGACGGCGCGCGGCTAGAGCGCGGCCCGATCAGATGCAGTCGCCCGTCATGCACATGGTCCCGCCCATGGTGCAGACGGTGCCGTCGGTCGCGCGAACGTCCGTGGGGCACGTCGCGCTGCCGCCCGGGCACATCTCCGCGGTGTCGCAGTCGGCGTTCATGGCCGTACGGCAGACGACGCTCGAGAGCGCGAACGCGTTGGTGGGACAGGTCGGCAAGGTACCGTTGCAAGTCTCCGCGACGTCACATCCGCCCGTCGCCGCAGTGCGGCAGACGGTCCCACTCGCCATCACCATATCTGTCGGACACATCGCGCCAGTCCCCGTGCAGCTCTCGGCGATGTCGCAGCTGGCCGGGGCGGCGGCCCGGCACACCACCGTGCTCGGAGCGAACGCGTCGGGGGGGCACATGTTCGTCGTACCGTCGCAGGACTCCGGGACGTCGCATCCGCCGGCGCCCGCCACCCGGCACACCACGGTGTTCGCCGCGACGACATCCGAGGGACACGTCGGCAACGTGCCGTTGCACATCTCGGCGACGTCGCATCCGCCAGCGACCGCAGGACGACACGCGACGGTGCCCGCTGCGACCTCGTCGGTCGGACACGTGGTCGCGGTGCCATCGCACATCTCCGCGATGTCACAGAGCCCAGCGGCCGGGCGGCACTCGACGGTGTTCGCTGCCGGACCCGTCGCCATGCAGGAGGGGGTGCCTCCAGTGCAGTCGGTCATCCCGAGCTCGCAGTCGTTGACCGTGTCGCACGCAACGCCCGGGGTGCAGGTGTCGCTGCAGACGCCCGCGGCGTCGCAGAAGCCATCCGTGCACGTAGTACCGACGGACTCGAATGCATCCGTCGGGCAGGTGGTGCCAGTTCCGTCGCAGGCCTCTGCAGGATCGCACTCGCCGCTCGAGGCGCGGCACTCGGTGGCGGCCGCGAGCGGGTCGCCGGTCCCGGTGCAAGCGACGGCGCCCGCTACACAGGTGAACTCGCCCGCCTCGCAGGAGTCCGCGATGTCGCAGGGCATCCCCAGCTGCGGATCGCCAGCGCAACCACCACCGCCGTCCGCCATCGGCGCATCGGTGCCAGCGTCTCGGCCAGCATCGGTGCTCGGGGCATCGACGCCCGCGTCGTCGCTGATGCGCGAGCGGTCGAAGTTCACGATGAGCTGACAGCCCGTGCTCGCGAAAGCGAGCGAGAGCGCAGCGAGGCAGACCATGGTGTTGGAGTAAGAGGTGCGAATCGACACGGCGGGCCCAGGGTACACGAAACCCAGGCGGTCGTCTGGTGACCTTTCGGTCTCCATTCCGGTCAGGCGAGGAGGACCACCGTGATGCGGTCGCCACCTTCGTCGGTGGCGCCGGGGCGGAAGCGCTTCACCCAGCGGGTCTGCTCCTTGAGGCGGACCCGCACTGCGTCCCTCAGCGCGCCCGTCCCCACCCCGTGCACGACGAACCCGGCGGGCTCGTTCTGCCCGACCATTCGATCGAGGAAGGTGTCCAAGAGGCTGAGCGCGTCGTCCACCCGCATGCCCCGCAGATCGAGCGAGTTGCTCTCGGTACGCAGGACGACGGGCGGCGGTCCCGAGGACACCTCGCTCTCCTTGCGCTCCTTCTCTTTCGCCTTGGGCTCGATGCGGCGCAGCCGATCGAGATCCACCCAGAGCTTCATCGCGCCGCTCTGCACCCGCACCCGCTGCTTGTCGTCGAGCCCTTCCACGACCTCGGCCTCGGCCTTGAGGTGGGGCACGAACACTTTCTTGCCCACCGCGAGCTCCGCGCCGCTGGGGACTGCGCCCTTGGCCTCGGGCACCGGGGGACGCAGCGCATGGCTCAGCTCGTCACCCTCGAGCTTGCTCTGGGCTCGCTCGATCGCCGCGCGCGCCACGTCGATCACGAGCTGATCGGCTGAGGGCGCGCTCCGCAGCTTGGCACGCGCGTCCTTCACCTCGGCGCGCAGCTCCTTGAGCATCGAGATGAGCTTCTCCGCTTCTTCGCTGACCCGGCGCTCGCTCTGGGCTTCGAGGCGCCGGCGGTCCCGCTCGACGCCCTCGCGGTCGCGACGTGCCGCGAGCAACAGCGTCCCGAGCTCCGCGCGCTCGTCTTTCAGCTTGTGGTGCTGTCCCTCGAGCGCGAGCACCAGCTCCTCGAACTGACGGCTCTCGCCGCTCAAGAGACCGCGCGCGCGCTCGACCACCTTGGGCTCCAGGCCGAAGCGGCTCGCCACCGTCAGCGCGGAGCTCGCGCCCGGAACATCCCAGCGCAACTCGAACGTCGGCGCCAGGCGCTCGACATCGAGGCCGACCGACGCGTTGCGCAGCCGATCATCGGAGAGCGCGAGCGCCTTGAGTGACTCGTAGTGGGTGGTGACGGCAACCGCCGCACCGCGCTCCAGCAAGCCCTCGACGATCGCCGCCGCCAGCGCCGCGCCCTCGTGGGGATCGGTGCCCGTCGCCACCTCATCGAGCAGCACCAGGGTGCGAGGCCCGGCCTCCTCGAGCATCGCGACCACGCTCTTGATGTGCGCCGAGAACGTCGAGAGGTTCTTCGACATCGACTGCTCGTCGCCCACGTCCGAGAGCACTGCGTCGAACGCCCCCACCACGGCGCCCTCTTGTGCTGGGATGGGGATCCCCGCGCGCGCCATCAACGCGAACGTGCCCAAGCACTTCAGCGCGACCGTCTTGCCGCCCGCGTTCGGCCCCGAGATCACCAGCCCTTGCCCCGCCGAGAGCATGAGGTCGTTGGGCACCACGGTGACCCCATCGAGCAACAGGATGGGGTGGCGTGCATCACGCACATCGAAGCGCGCCTCGGCGCTCAAGGTCGGCACCGTCGCCTTTAGATCCTCACCGAGCTTGGCGCACGCGTGGCGCAGATCCGCGCGATCGAGGCCGTCGAGCGCGGCGATCGTCTCGGGGCCACGCTCGCCGACGCGCACCGAGAGCGCCGCGAGGATGCGCTGCTCCTCCGCCTCCATCTCGAAGGTCGCGATCGTCAGCCGGTTCTGCTGTTCGACGAGCGCGTGCGGCTCGATGAAGAGCGTGGCGCCGCTGCCGCTGGTGGCGTGCACGATGCCGGGCAGCTTGTCGTGCGCGTCGGTGCGCACCGGCATCACGTAGCGGCCCTCGCGCAAGGTCACGAAGCGGTCCTGCACGATGCTCTCGTGCTGGAGCATCAAGGCCTCGAGGCGCGCGACGATCCGGGCGCGCAACGTCGCGACCTCGGCGCGCAGCCGCCGCAGCTCGGGGCTCGCACGATCGGAGACTCCACCCCCGGGCTCGATGGCGTGAGCGAGATCTTCCTCGAGCCCATCGAGGGTGGGATCGAGCGCGCAGGCCTCGCGCAAGAGCTGTGCGTCCGCCTTACGACGCGCAAGATAGAGGCGCAGCGCGCGCGCGGCCCCGAGGGTCGAGCGGACAGCGTCGAGCGTCGGACCATCGAGGGCCCCGCCTTTCTCCACCCGCGCCAGCGCCGGACGGACCGGCTGGATCCCCGACAACGGCGGGCCATCGCCTTCCTTTCGAAGCGCGAGCAGCTCTGCGGTCTCGCCCATCGCGCGCTGCATGAGCGAGAGATTCGTCGGGAGCGCGAGCTCGGTCAGCAAGTCGCGCAGCGGGCCCGAACAGCGCGTGCGCACCGCGAGTTCGATGCGGGACCACTCCAGATCGGCGAGGGTCTTGGACTGGGCAGCGCTGAGATCGGCGTACATCGAGGGGCTCGGAAAGAGGGACGGATGGGACCCCGGCGAGCGTCGTCTCCCGGGCGGTCCGCTGCGATCGGTTCAGGCGTCGTCGGGAGCGCGGCGAGCGGGCAAGGGCACCCTATCGACCCGGATGGTCGGTTGAACGGTGCGGTCGCGGGTGCGCCTGGACCATCCATAGAGCAGGGCCGCGCTGAGACCGAACACCATGGCGAGGGTGCCGCATCCCAGGATGGCCCAGATGTAGCCGAGGTATCCGAAGGTCATGGCGAGCCGGGCCACCATGGAGCACGGCGCCCACCCTGGCCAGTCGCGTGCCGCACCGTCCCGAGGCAGGGCACGGTTTGCCCCCGCTCGGCGTAGAATCGCGCCGTGACGCAGGCCCAGCCCCTCCAACACGACGGAACCCCGGTCCCCGGCGACGACTACTTCGCCGTCAGCCCCGACGACGGCATCGGTCGCGTCACCAACGCCCAGACCAACAAGACCCGCAGCGGCTTCAAGTCGCGGGTGGGCAACGAGCGGTCGGTCATGATCGCCCTCGCGGTGATCGTATTCCTCTGTGGCGGTGTGCTGGGGGTGGGGATCACCACCGAGGTGATCAACGGCTTCTTCGCGCGCGGCATCTGGCAGCCGATGGAGTACCGCACGGTCCTCTGCGTCTTAGGGAGTCTCATGGGCGCCGCCCCGCCTACCGTGGTGGTGGTCCTCATCGGCACCATGCTCCGCAAGGAGCGGATGAGCTGGGTCGGTGAGGCGGGCCTGATGCGCTGGGAGAAGGGCCTCTTCGGAGCCAAGAGCGAGGTCTTTCGCTACGCGGACGCGGTGTCGCTCACCAGCCAGCGTACCCGCCAGTACGTGAACGGTGGCTACGCGGGCACCCACTACGACTACACGTGGTGGGGGCCCAACGGAAAGAAGGCCTTCGTGATCAAGGGCCAGTACCGAGAAGCCGGCGTGGGCTTCATCAAGGGCAATCCGACGGTGGCCCACGATCCAGTGATGTTCGGTTTCGCGGCGGAGCGGGGCTGGAGCCGCTATCGGATAGCGCAGGTCGATCGCGAGATCGCCGCGCGCGGGGTCGTCGCCTTCGGCACCAGCTCGGGCATCATCCGCATCGGGCGCGAGTTCGTGGAATTCGAGCAGGGCGGCAAGGTGGGAGGCGGGAAGGTCGAGCGCCTCGATCGCAGCCAGATCCAGTCGGCCACGGTGCAGCAGGGCGTGCTCACCATCAAGCGCACCGGCGCCAAGGAGGGCTGGTTCAGCTCGGACGGTGTCTTCAAGTTCCCGGTCGCGGGCATGGCCGACTTCGCGGTCTTCGCCGCCATCTTCGAGGAGCAGCTGAAGCTCCGCCTCACCTGACGCAAGCCCTCGCCCTCCGCGTGAGACACACGGAGAGCGAGGACCGGTGTCGGATCACCCCTCCTCGAGCGTGGCATTCCAGTAGAGCCAGCTCGCCCAGGCGCTGGGCACGTCATCGACGCTCAGACGCAGGGTGACAGCCGGCAGCCAGCTGGGTTGCACCGGACGGGCGCGCAGTTCCATGCGCGCCTGTGCCGGCGTGCGGTTGGCCTTCTTCCCGTTACACGGGTAGCAAGCCATCACGATGTTGGTCCAGCTCGTGAGTCCTCCGAGCGAGCGGGGAATCACGTGGTCGTAGGTGAGCCGCGATAGCGGCAGCTTCTGCGCGCAATACTGGCAGCGAAAGCCGTCCCGGGTCGCGACGTTCATCCGGGAGAAGCGCACCCGACGCTGGGGGCGACGCACCCGGCTCAGAAGGCGCACCACGGCCGGCATCCTCAAGGTGATGGAGATGCTGCGGATGAGGTCGTCGTATTCCTCGACCACCTCGACCTTGCCGTCGAAGAGCATGAGGACCGCGCGCTGCCAGCTCACCACCCGGTGAGGCTGATAGCCCTGATCCAGTACCAGCGTCTGTTGCATGGGAACACCTATGGAAACCAAGAGAGGAGAAAGAGAGAGGAGAAAGAGAGAGGAGAAAGAAAGAGAGCCCAGACGAGAGAAGCCGCCCTGGATGCTCCGGGGCGGCTTCGACGCTCGAACGTTCACTGTGGAACGGACTCGATACGGTCAGCACATCCCCGGAGGGAGAAAGACGCACTCGGCCTGCGGGTTCACGTCACTACCGCGGGCCGAATAGCCCCGCGACGGCAGGTCGGAGCGGTGGTGGTGATGAATGCGCGACATGGTGAAACCCCAGCTGTGGGCCAGCAAGGTAGCGGACTCGGATCGAGCTGTCGAGAGGAGCACGTGATTTGGGTAGGTGGACGTGGTCAATCGCGACTCGGGTCTTCGATATTCTCCACGAGATGGATTCTCAATGACGTCCCGAGATCACTCCACCAGTGGGCCATCGTCCGAATGAACGCAGGGACCTCTTGGCCATGACGCGCCGGGTGATCGGGCCGCACCTCGCTCCAGCCCCGATGCTCGATGACCCTCGGTCGACTCACCTCGAGGTCCGATGGCGCGCTCGAAGGTGACCTCGACCTCGGTGCTGGGATCGCTCGCTCGGAAGTTCACCGGACGCCAAGCGATCACCAAACGACGCGGCGGATCCCACACGGTGACTCGGCCCAATTCGTAGACCTTGTCGCGGCCCCGCAGCGACACCGTCTCCGTGAGCGCACCGCCCACTGCGGGCTCCAGATGCATCACGCTGTCCTCCCCCATCCGGTAGCGGCGACCGTGCCGCCACCACGCGTCCGGCTCCTCGGTGAAGACGGTGAACACCTCGTCGCGCTGACGCCGCACCTGGATGCTGGCACGGACGAGATCGCCCTTCATGGAGCGGCCTTGCTTCGCTTGGCCCGGGGGAGCGCCGCCCGCGCTTCGAGGTGGTCGGCGAAGGAGGCGAGCTGATCCGACCAGAACGTCTGCACCCGATCGAGGAACGTCTGCACGTCCTCGAACGCGCGCTGATCGAGCACATACAGGCTCGCCCGCGCGTCGCTCTCGTCGGCCTCTTCACGCACCAGCCCCGCCTCGCGCAGCAAGCGCAGATGACGGCTCATCCCTGGCCTGCTCTGCCCGGTCGCGGCCGCCAACTCGCTGGCGCGGTGCGGCCCGCGTCCCAGGAGCTCGACCACCTTGCGGCGCGTCGGATCGGACAAAGCACCGAACGCCTCATCGAGCTTGGGCGTGCGCCGACTCAACCGTTCTTCCCCGTCTTCATGCGCTGCATGAACCACCACATGTGGCCTTCGAGATCGAGCGCGCCGTAGCTGCGGTCGGACCAGTAGTCATCGCCGTAGTCGGAGGTCTCGGGCTCGCGGTAGATGCTCGCTCCCGCCTTGCGAGCGTGCTCGCAGTGGGCATCCACGTCGTCGACGAAGAGGCAGAGCGCCTCGGGTGTTGGCCCCGTCGACATCCTTCGGGCTCTTCTGCCGCTGCTGCCAAGCCTCTTTGCCATGATCTTTGCGACCGGTGCCGCCCACCATGACCAGGCCCTCGCCGTAGGTGAGCTCGGAGTGGACGATGTCGCCCTCATCGCCCTCGACCTTGAGGCGCACCTCGAAGTCGAACGCCTTGCAGAGCCAGTCGATCGCGGCAGCGGGTCTTAGTAGTAGAGGCTCTGCGACATGCGGGGCCAGCCTTTGGGGGTGCGTTCATCCTTGTTGGTTAACCGATATTGAAATCAATGTCCAGACGCGAAGACGCGCGGACGATCGCTCGTCCGCGCTTCTTCGTCGGGTTTCGTCCCGAGGTCCTCGAGCGTCAGGCGACGCCGAAGAGCACCGACGCGACCGCCATCCAGATGCCGACGCCGATGGCCACCAAGCCAAGCGTGCCCTGGTAGGGCGCGAGCTTGGTGATCGTCTCATCCATCTTGGCCTGCGCGGTCGGATCCTTGATGAAGGTCTTGAGCACGCCGACCCCGAGCAAGAGCCCGAGGCCGAGGAGGAGCACCGAGTCGGCGAGGAAGGTGAACCAGTAGATCGGGAACGTGGTCATCCACCCGATATTGAGGACGCTGGAGATGATGCCCCACACGCCCCAGAGCGCCGATCCCGCCCCGATCCATCCCTGGAAGGGAGCGAGCTTGGCGATCGCATCCGCTGCGTCGGGACGACGCGCGACGATCAAGCTCGCAGCACCGAGCACACCGAGAACCACGAGCCAGAGACCGTTGACGATACCCATTCGAATCCTCCTGCCGGCAACGACGGCCGGATGAAATCCCCGTTGTGCAAACTGCCTGCCACCCCCAGTGGCCGCCCTGCGTACCATCAAACCCACCGCGGGGTCGAGCAAAGCTTGCCCGAACGTGACACCGTGTCTCCGGGCGGGTGCCCCGGCGAGGATCAATCCCCCAGGAGGGTCGGCATGCCCTTGGTCTCGTCGACCTTGAGCCACATCGCGGTCTGATCGCCCTCGTAGACCAGGGTGTCGCCTTGGAAGAACTTCAAGTCGTAGCGACCGACGATGCGGGTGCTGCGTCGCAGGACCTTGGTCGCCTTGCACTCGACCACGATGGGCTCGCCCGGCGGCGCGAGCGCGCGGAACTTCGCCGAGTGGATACGTCCCCCGAAACCCACCCAGCCCTCTTCGTGCCGCAGACCGAGCACGTAGTAGGCGTGGAGAAAGCCCGCCATGCCCGTCATGTGCACCATCAAACCTCCGCTCACGTGGCGCGGGTGCTTCAGCGGATGCGCGCGCTGGTCCCGGGTGATGGGCATGTCGTCGCTGGTGGGCCAACGAGCCACGATCAGCGACTGCTCGACGTCGACCGAGTAGAGCGCGTCGATCAGCTGCGAGCCCGGCGCATAGGGACAGTCGGCGATGAACGCTTCGTCTAGCAGCGTGGGCTCGGGCAACACCCGACGAGCCCGGGGCCCGATCGCGCTGTCTTCTTTCTCCATGGCGCCCGAAGGTGGCCGCACTCGCGACGCCACGCCACCAACCCACGCACTCGAGCCGCGCACTTGACACAACGCGTCAAGCGCAGCATGCCTCCCGGCGCGGTCTGCTGACTTCCGTTCAAGAGAACGTTCCGGCCGCCGATCCAGCGATCACCTCGCTCACCTCATAGAGAAGAAGAGGACTCCTCATGGCAGAGCCCATCGCAACCAAGGGAAAGCGCGTGGCCATCGTGGCCGGCCTTCGCACCCCGTTCGCCAAGCAGTCGACGGCCTACAAGAAGCTCACGGCGCTCGATCTCGGCGCCCAGGTGGTGGGCGAGCTGCTGGCGCGCACGGGCGTCTCCCCCGATCGCATCGATCAGATCGTGTATGGGCAGGTGCTGCCCTCGATCGCCGCGCCCAACATCGCGAGAGAGATCGTCTTTCAGGCGAACCTGCCCCGGCACATCGAGGCGTTCAGCGTCAGCCGCGCGTGCGCGACGAGCTACCAGAGCACGGTGTCGGTCACCGAGGCCATCCTCGCGGGCGCCGTGCAGATAGGGATCGCTGGCGGCGCGGACTCCACCAGCGATGTGCCGATCACCGTGAGCAAGCCGCTCGCGAGCGCGCTGCTCGACGCCAGCCGAGCCAAGACGTTCCCCGAACGTCTGCGCGCGTTCAGCAAGCTGAGCGCCAAGGATCTGATCCCGGTGCCTCCCGCCATCGTCGAGTACTCGACGGGTCTCTCGATGGGACAGAGCGCGGAGAAGATGGCCAAGGAGAACCACATCGCGCGGGCCGATCAAGATCGCATCGCGCACGAGAGCCACACCAAGGCCGCGCGCGCGTGGGCCGATGGACGCTTGGCCGAAGAGGTCATGACCGTCTTCGTGCCTGGGAAGGAGAAGGGCTCGCTCGTCCCCTTCAGCGAGGACAACAACGTCCGCAAAGACTCGGATCTGTCGAGCTATGCCAAGCTCAAGCCGGCCTTCGATCGCAAGTACGGCACGGTCACCGCGGCGACGAGTTCGGCGCTCACCGACGGAGCGAGCGCGCTGATGCTGATGCGCGAAGATGTCGCCAAGGCCGAGGGCCTCACGCCGCTGGGCTTCATCAAGAGCTACGCGTTCGCAGCGCTCGATCCCAAAGGGCAGCTCCTGATGGGCCCGAGCTACGCGACGCCCAAGGCGCTCGACCGCGCGGGCATCGAGCTCAGTGATCTGGATCTGATCGACATGCACGAGGCGTTCGCCGCGCAGGTGCTCTCCAACACCCAGGCGTTCGAGAGCGCAGCGTGGGCCAAGGAGCACCTGAACCGCAGCAAGGCCATCGGGCAGATCGACTGGAGCAAGATGAACGTGACCGGCGGATCGATCGCCATAGGTCACCCCTTCGCCGCGACTGGGGCGCGACAGATAACGCAGACCCTGCGCGAGCTCGCTCGGCGTGGCGGCAACCTCGCGCTGGTCACCGCCTGCGCAGCCGGCGGCATCGGCGCCGCCATCGTCCTGGAGCGGGAGTGACCATGAGCCAGAAGAACACCAGCACCATCGAGAAGCTCGGCGACGCGCTCACCGTGGAGAAGCGCAGCGATGGCGTCGCCGTCGTCCGCATGGACGTCCCGGGCGAGGCCGTGAACATCCTGCGCGCGAGCTTCGCCGACGATTTTGGTCGGGCCTTCACCGCGCTCTCGCGTGACCCGTCGATCAAAGCCGTCGTCTTCACCAGCGGCAAGAAGAGCGGCTTCATCGCGGGCGCCGACATCGAGATGCTGAAGGCCGCCAAGAGTGAAGAGGAGGCGCGCAAGCTCTCGACTACGGGACAAGAGGCGATGGATCGCATCGCGAACTTCAGCGTGCCGGTCGTCGCAGCCATCCACGGCGCGGCGCTGGGCGGGGGCTTGGAGGTCGCGCTCGCGTGCCATGCGCGCGTCGCCTCCGATGATCGCAAGACCAAGCTCGGCGTGCCCGAGTGCATGTTGGGTCTCTTGCCTGGCGCAGGCGGCACCCAGCGCCTGCCGCGTCTGATAGCGATCGAGACCGCGCTCGATCTGCTGCTCACTGGTAAGCAGCTCGATGCCAAGCGCGCCAAGAAGGCGGGACTGCTCGACGAGGTCGTGCCCGAGGCGATCCTCCTCGAGGTCGCGTGCAAGAAGGCCCTGGAGCTCGCGGGCAAGCATGAGCAACGAGGCAAGAAGCTCTCGGGCTTCGACGCCCTCAAGGATCGCGCGCTCACCGAGACGGGCCTGGGCCGGAAGATCGTGTTCGAGAAGGGGCGCAAGTCGCTGATGGAGAAGACCCGCGGCAATTACCCGGCCCAAGAGCGCATCTTGGATGTCGTCCGCATCGGCCTCGAGAAGGGGATGGAGGCGGGCCTGTCCGCCGAAGCGCGCGCGTTCGGCGAGCTGGTGGTCTCACCGCAAGCCGCATCGCTCATGTCGATCTTCTTCGCGCAGAACGCGCTCAAGAAGGATCGCGGCGTGGGCGATCCCAACGTCGAGCCCCGAACGGTCCACAAGGTCGGCATGCTCGGCGCGGGCTTGATGGGCGGCGGCATCGCGTACGTGACCTCGCAGGGCGGGATCCCGGTGCGCCTCAAGGACCGAGACGACGACGGCTTGGCCCGCGGTCTCGGTCACATGAGGAGCTTGGTGAGCGCCAAGGTGTTGCGAAAGCGCATCACCGCGCGCGATGCGGAGCAGGAGCTCGCGCTCGTCACCGGCACGCTCGGCTACGACGGCTTCCGTGATTGCGATGTGGTGATCGAGGCGGTCTTCGAGGATCTGGCGCTCAAGCATCGGGTGCTCGCGGATGTGGAAGCCAACTGCAAGCCCGGGGTCATCTTCGCGTCGAACACCAGCTCACTGCCGATCACCAAGATCGCGGCGGGCGCGAAGAAGCCCGAGAACGTGATCGGGATGCACTACTTCTCGCCCGTCGAGAAGATGCCGCTCCTCGAGATCATCGTAACGAAGAAGACGGCAGACGAGGTGACGGCGACCTGCGTCGAGCTCGGCAAGAAACAGGGCAAGACCGTCATCGTGGTGAACGATGGGGTCGGCTTTTATACGAGCCGGATCCTGGCCCCGTACATGAACGAGGCCGCCTTCATCCTCAGCGAGGGCGTACCGATCGAGGCCATCGACGAGGCGATGCTCGCCTTTGGATTCCCCATCGGACCGATGGCGCTGCTCGATGAGGTGGGCATCGATGTCGCCGAGAAGGTCGGGCACATCATGCTCGCCGAGTTCGGTGACAGGCTCACCGCACCTGCGGGCTTCGAGAAGCTCATCGCGGATGGCCGCAAGGGCCGCAAGAACGAGCGCGGCCTCTACCTCTACGGCGACGAGAAGAAGCAGGGGAAG
>Ga0105047_10000647_pt1 | contig 60067 bp, 52 predicted proteins | sample MAT04_FD_78384 | JGI IMG/M metagenome (GOLD analysis project Ga0105047, IMG submission 78384) | Freshwater microbial communities from Lake Fryxell liftoff mats and glacier meltwater in Antarctica - MAT-04 (megahit assembly) | ecosystem: Environmental > Aquatic > Freshwater > Ice > Liftoff... | reverse complement strand
TGCCCTTCTACTCGATGGGGCCTTTCTTGTTGTTGGCGCTCTTCTGGTTTTCGGAGCCCTTTCAGGAGGTCTTCTGGACCGCCACCTTCCGCGTGGTGACTGACTTACAGATCTCGCCCTATTTTGTTCAACGTGGTTTCGAGATGTTTCGCTTTTGGACGTAAGATTCCCCGGCTACCACATGGGACGACTCATCCACAATGCAGCGTGGCGTGCGCATCCCCTGATGCGCACGCCACGCTGCATTATCGTCATCGTTCCTTCTACACCCCGCCGGCGCCCTTGACTTCCTGCCCGCTCTGACCACCCGACTCCGGTTCTTTGCCTTCGTAGATCTTCGGATCGCGGCCGTAGGCCACGGTGGTATCGGTCAGCCGGTCGGCCAGATGGCCCGTGAGTTGCTCGGAGACAAACCGCCACGACCAGTTGCCCGCTGCGCGCCCCGGCAGGTTCATGCGCGCCTCACCGCCCAGGTTTAGAAGATCCTGCAACGGCACGATGGCAAAATTGGCCACGCTGCGGAACGCAGCGTCGATCAGCGACCAGGCGGCGTCATGCCCGTCCGTGCGCAGATAGCGCCGGAAGAAGTCACGCTCTTTTTCCATTGCCGTGTGCGTGTACCATCCCCACGACGTGTCGTTGTCGTGTGTGCCGCTGTAAACGACGAAATTGCGTTCATAATTGTGCGGCAAGAACTTGTCGCTGGCATCGCTGGCAAAGGCAAACTGTAGGATCTTCATCCCCGGCAGCCCAAACTGGTTGCGCAACTCGATGACATCCGGCGTGATCTCGCCCAGGTCTTCGGCAATGATCGGCAGGTTGTCGCCCAATTCTTCGCGCACCACCTCGAAAAAGTCGGGACCCGGCCCTTTCTTCCACTCGCCCTTGATGGCGGTCTCCTCGCTGGCCGGCACTTCCCAATAGCCGGCAAACCCGCGGAAATGGTCGACACGCACGATGTCGTAGAGCCGCAGCGCGGCGCGCATCCGCCGCATCCACCAGGCATAGCGCCCCTTTTTCATCACCTTCCAGTTGTAAAGCGGGTTGCCCCACAACTGGCCTGTGGCGCTGAAGTAGTCGGGCGGCACTCCGGCCACCACGGTCGGCTGGTACTGATCGTCCAAGAAGAATTCACCCGGGTTCGTCCACGCGTCGCTGCTGTCCATCGCCACAAAAATCGGGATATCCCCAACCACCGAGATACCGTGTTGGTTGGCGTATTGTTTGGCGGCGAGCCAATGGCGATAGAACAACCACTGGTTAATCCGGTGATTGTGCAACGCCGCCGCATGGGTGCGGCGCGCGGCGTCGAGCGCTGCCGGCTGGCGCCCACGCAGCGGCATCTCCCACTGAATCCACGGCGCCCCGTTGTGTGCGTCTTTCAGCGCCATGAAGAGCACAAAGTCTTCGAGCCACTCGGCGTTATCGGCGACAAACTGGCCGAATTCGGCCTTGAGCGCCGGCGACGCCCGCCAGTCGAATTGCTCGGCAACCCGGCGCAACAGGGGCAGCTTCCACGAATAGATCGTGCCGAAATCCACATGGCCGCGCGGAAAATCCGGCGCGGCGTCGAGCGCGCTCTGGTCGAGCAGCCCCATGTCCACCAGGTCTTCGAGGCTTATCAGATACGGGTTGCCGGCGAAGGAGCTAAAGCTCTGGTACGGGCTGTCGCCGTAGCCGGTCGGCCCCAAGGGCAACACTTGCCAGAGCGTCTGGCGCGTCTGCACCAGGAAATCCACCCAACGATAGACTTCCCGGTTTAAGGTGCCGATGCCGAATTTTCCCGGCAGCGAGGTCACATGCAGCAGCACTCCGCTGCGGCGAATATTTTCCATTGTTATCTCTCCTCTGGACGTTCGGACTTTTGCGGAACCTGTTTCGTCGCACGGCAAAGCTGCGGCGACGACCTATTGCCCAATAATTTGCTGCACCGCCTGGCTGTAGGTGCTGGTGACCAGCAACACGCCGATCACAAAGACCGCACTGCAGACAAGCACCCAGGCGAGCTCCCAGCCGCGCCGGTCGACTTCTTGCAGCGGTTGTTGGCCGAGACGAACGACGTCAGGCTGCTGATAGCGCGGCACCAGGCCGATGGCCACAAACGCGCCGCCAAGCAGCCCGCCAATATGCCCCCAGTTGTCGATAAAGCCGGAGCTAAAGCCGAACAACAGGTTGATTACGATCACGACAATCATGTTTTGCAGAATCGCCCTGCCTTGGGCGCCAAAATTATTGCGGTACCGAAAGAAGTAGACCGTGGTGGCGCCGATGATCCCAAAAATCGCACCGGACGCACCCACCGAAACCGAATCGGAAAAGGCATAGCTGAGCAAGCTGCCAAACAGCCCGCCCAGAATGTAGATGGCGGCGAAGCGCAGCGGGCCAATATACGCCTCCAGCATCGGCCCCAGCGCAAAGAGCGCATACAAATTAAACAGCAGGTGGATGATGCCGTCGTGCAACAGTGTGGCTGTGAACAGGCGCCAAACCTCGCCGGACGCAATGTACGGATTCACCTTGGCGCCCAGGTCGACCAAGGCACGGATGTCGGTGCCATTAAAAGTCATCCACGCGCCGTACCGTGCAACCCCGTAGACGACCTCCACCAGGAACATCGCCAGCAGCACCCCCATGAAGACGCGGCTCACCTTGGGTTTGGTCATTTGGATATAGAAGGTTGGCCGCTGGATCGACCCCGCGATCGGCACGGGCACTGGCGCCGGGCTGGTGGGCACGACCGCGGCACCATTCTGTTCGGTAGGCAGATTCGGATCGACCATCAGCCATTGCACCTTTCACATGAGCGCCGGCATGCTTGCTTCGGGGCACGCGTCCTCCGGCGTGGTTCACTCACAGCACGACCTCCGTCCAATCCACCCGGCATTTCTCAGCCTTGATGATACTGATCACTTGGGCCGCCGTCTCGTCGAGCGCATGTTCGCGGTTTACGACCACATAGTCGAACTCCACAATGCGTTTGAGTTCACGCCGCGCCGTGACGATGCGCATCTTAAGCTGGTCGGCGACTTCGGTCTTGCGCTCCTGCAGCCGTTCCACCAATTTCTCTTCGCTTTCCGCCGTGAGAAAAATGGTGACCGCATTGGGCACCAGGCGGCGAATGGTGGCGGCGCCCTGCACATCGATGCGCATCACCACGTCCTGACCGCTGGCCAGCGCCTCCCGCACATGTTTTTTGGGAATGCCCTTGTAGTCCCCATAAACAACCGCATATTCGAGCAGCTCGTTATTTTCGATCATCTCGGCAAACTCGCCAACGTTGACGAAGTGGTAGTCGATGCCGTCGCGTTCGGATGGCCGGCGCGGCCGCGTGGTGGCGGTGACCACAAAGTAGAACGGGCAGTCGGTCTTTTTCATTTCCTGCAGAATCGTGTCCTTGCCGACGCCGCTTGGCCCCGAAATCACCACCAGGATCGGCCGTGGATTATGCAGGCTTTCATACAGGGCCTCGATCTCGTGGTCTTTGTCCTGAACACCGTTCAACGCGCTTCTCGCAATCCGCACTCCACAATCCGCACTGCGCAGATTAGGAGATTGCACCCATGATTCTTCATAATGTCATCTTTGTGACAGGTCACTGCGTGACAGTATACGCGAGGTACAGCATGCGTGAAAAGAGGGATGTATGCCAATCTACGAATACCATTGCCAGGATTGCCGTAAACGCGTCAGCGTTTTCTTTCGTACCTTCAGTGAAGCAAGCGACGACGACGCGCGCTGCCCACGCTGTAGCGGCGCCAACTTGCATCGCCTGGTCAGCCGGGTAGCCGTGCTCAAGTCCGAGGAAAGCCGGATGGATAACCTGGCCGACGATTCATTTATGGCTGGACTGGAAAACGAAGACCCACGCGCCCTGGCCGGTTTCATGCGCAAAATGAGCGACGAAATGGGCGAGCCGATGGACCCGGAGATGAACGAAGTGGTCGATCGCCTGGAGCGCGGCGAAAGCCCCGAAGCGATCGAGCAGTCGCTGCCCGACCTGGGCGATGGCGGCGCCATGCCGGGCGGCGACGACTTTATGTAACAATCAGATTTTTTCAAACCGGTCGACGCTCATGACGAAGATGGTGGCGCCACCGACATGCTTTTCAACCGGCGTGGGAATATGCACCTCGCCCGGTTCCATCACCGGCGGCAGCGGTGTCACATATTGGACGCGACTCGGACAACTCTCGCGGAAGATGCTCATGACTTCGTCGACCTTGGCGTCGTCCACCCCGCAGAAAATCGTCGTATTGCCCACCCGCAAAAAGCCGCCGGTGCTGCTGGTCACCGTGGCCGAGAAGCCACGCCGTGCCAGGCGGTCGAGCACATTGCGCGTGTCGTCACTGTTGATAATCGCCATGATTAGTTTCATGGGCAGAATGCCTCCTTGTTCACACCACTATTCAAGCACAGGTTGTGCCGATTGACGACGGCGCCTTGGCTAGCTACCGGTCATTTCCATCACGCGTGCCACGATCTGCCGGTGAATCGCTTCCACCGTCTGCGCGGCGTCCACCACCAACCAGCGACTCGAATCAACCGCCATGCTGAGATAGCCCTGGCGCACAGCCTGATGATACGCCACGGTCTTGGCTTCCATGCGGTTCCATTCTTCCACGGCGCCTGCGCGTTTGCGCGCCAGACCGGCGCGCACGTCGATGTCGAGGTAGATGGTCAGATCCGGTGTCAACCCCAGCGTGGCAAAGCCAATCAACGCGCGTAACGGTTCCAGCGGTTGGCCGTGACCGTAGCCTTGATAGGCCAATGTGCTGTCGCCATAGCGGTCGCAGAGCACAACTTCGTCGCGTGCCAACGCCGGCTGGATCACCTCGTCGACGATCTGGGCGCGCGCCGCATTGAAGAGCAGGGCTTCGGCGCGCGGACTCATCTCGGTATGCTCACGGTCGAGCAACACGCTGCGAATCGCATCGCCGATGCGCGTGCCACCCGGCTCGCGCGTGGTGACCACCGACTGTCCGTGTGCCGCCAACGTCGCCGCCAGCAGACCGATCTGGGTTGTTTTGCCGCTGCCTTCCGGCCCCTCGAAGGTGATGAATAGACTCACGATACGCTACTTTCGGAAGATCCGCACACGCCGATAGGGCTCGCGTCCATAGCTATGGCTGATCAGGTTGGCGGCGCGCGCGAGTTGATGCTGCTGACCGCGTATCGTGGCCGATTGCGGGGTCAATTCAATATCGTCGGCCGAACCGGTTAGCACACGCTGGATCCCTTCCTGCGTTTCGCGCATCGCCTCATCAAACACATTCACCGGGGTGGTCGGCAAATGAAAGATGTCGACCAGGCATTGCTCGATCTGCGTTACGGTGTTGCTGCGCAGAATGTAGATCGGAATGGCGCGCCGCTCTGCCTCCAAAATGGGCGCCGGCTGCTGGCGATAATAGTTTTTGAGCGTCAACACGGCGTCGGACGCATTCAGGTTGTCGACGATTTGAATCGGCACCTTGAGGCTATTGGCGGCGGTGCGCAGCCGGTTTTGCCCAACGCCATAGGGATAGATGCGCACGACGCCGCGCCGCTGCCCCTCCGGTTCTGGCTCTGGCTCAGGCTCAAAGTAATGGCCGTTGGAGGGCGCAACCGGCGCCCGGTGTTCGTCCCCTTCGAAAGTGCGCCGCTTACGCCCGCGCGCCCCGAATTCAGTCTGGTAGGCGGTGGAGATTTCCTCGACGCGCTGAATTTGCACCGCGCCGTTTTCGCCCAGAAAACGTTCTTCCGGCGTGAGTGGCCGATCACGCAGAATCGCATCCACCGCCGCCGACACACTGGGGTGGATCACCATATGCTGGCGATCTTTGATCTCGATCAGGATATCAAAGGTGGGCGGGGCGCGGCGTTCCAGCACGCTCTTCTGCGTGCCACGCCGGCGCGCTTCTTCATCGGAGAGCGTAACCGACTCGATGCCGCCCACCAAGTCGCTCAGCGTCGGGTTCATCAGCAGGTTTTGCAGGCTGTTGCCATGCGCCGTGCCGATCAGTTGTACGCCGCGCTCTGCGATCGTGCGCGCAGCCACCGCTTCCAGTTCGCGGCCGATTTCGTCGATGATGATCACCTCGGGCATGTGGTTCTCGACCGCCTCGATCATGACCTCATGCTGCAGCGCCGGCTCGGAGACCTGCATGCGCCGCGCGCGGCCAATCGCCGGGTGCGGGATATCGCCGTCGCCGGCGATCTCGTTGCTGGTGTCCACGATCACCACGCGCTTGAGTTCGCTGCGCAGGCGTGCCGCTTCGCGCAGCAAAGTCGTCTTGCCCACGCCCGGCCGGCCAAGCAAGAGGATACTCTTGTCGCTCATCACGATGTCTTGGATGATCTCGATGGCGCCATAGACGGCACGCCCGACGCGACAGGTAAGGCCGATCACATCGCCCTTGCGATTGCGAATGGCCGAAATGCGGTGCAAGGTGCGTTCGATGCCGGCGCGGTTGTCTTTGCCAAAATCGCCGACACGCGCAACCACCATTTCGAGATCGTCCACCACGATCTCATGGCTGCTCAGCACCAGCTCGCCGTCGGCAAACCGCGCTTCCGGCAAGCGCCCAAGATCCATGACGATCTCCAACAGGTCGCTCTTGCGCTCAGATTGCTCAAGCACATCGCGGATCCGGTCGGGAAGCACCGATAGAAGCAGGTCAAGGTCATCCGTAATCTGAAATGTTGTCATTATTTTCCCAGTACGTCCATCAATCACAAAACGTTCCCCTTGTTTGGCGCAGGGTTAAGGAAGGCGCCGCCCGCCTTGCCTGGTTCAGGCGGCGCAAACGATGTCGACACGATTTCGCTGGCAGTTTCCAGCACGGCGGCCGGCGTCGCCACACTCTCACGCACCCATTTGGCCACGTGCTTCACCAACTTGACGCGGTCGCTAAACGGCGCAAATCCGTAGTCGGCGAGGAGCGACGAGACACCGCCGTGATAATCGGTGACGGCGAGATACACGGGCACACGCCACCGGTTGTCGCGAATAATGCTCAGACCAAAACAAAGCAACTGCCGCACATAATAGTTGTCGGCACGCAACATGTCTGTCCAACATTGCAGCCACGACCCATGCGCGCCGGTGGCAATTTGAACCGCCCCGCAGATCTCGCCATTTTCGATCAAAACATAGGTCAACCCATGCTCGGCTACCCAATTGGCCACAATCGGCGCCCGGCCGTCCTCCCCACCCGGCCAGCCTTCGGCCTGCTGCACAGGCTCGGGGATCGTGCGTGCGTAGAGCTGCCCCAACGCCCACTCATCAATTCTGGTGCTCTGCCGGATGGTCGCGGTAACCAGATGCGCGTAGCTTTCGACCGTGGGCGTAAACAGGCGCCAGATGGTTTGCCGGCTGTAGACTTGGAAGCCAACCCCTATGAAGGTGTTGACCGGCAGCGGTTGATCGAGAACATCCGCGTAGATACGCATGATGCCTTGTGGCATCGCGTCATGCAGATAGGCCGACAGGAGCTTGGTCCAAATTGCCGGATGACCCGAAGGCGCGTCCAGCCCAGGCGCCAGACAAAGAACATCGGCAGCCAAGGAGCCAGGCCGCTTTTGCACCTGCAAAAACCCGCTGTGCACGAGGCCATGACCATCCTGGCGGAGGACGTAGGTGGTCACTTTCGCATCGCCCCAGGGAATTGCGGCCCCTACCACTGCGTGCATCACGGAATGTGAGTGCAGCAGCGTTTGGACGGTGTGAAACTTGGTCGCCTGCCGGGTCAGACGTTGGATTAGATATAGGTCGCCAGGTCGAAAAGGGCGAATCACCGAATGCGCAACTCCACAACAGGAGAGGAAAATACATAAAAACCAAAGCAGTGTGGTATAATCTGCTTGTGCTCATTGTACCTGATGTTGTCCGACTTGACAAGTAACCCACACCACACTTAACATTATGTTAACTTTTGCTTAACACGGATCAGCTATGCTATAGTGGGGCTGCTCGCAAAGGGCATGGTAAGCTAGATGCCAGACCTTCAAACACCCTTCATGGCATAGTCGTCGCCAATTCACATGAAATTGACGGTTTACGAAAGCGAGAAAACATGATAGGATAACGAATCCGAAAGGGTAGTGATCAGCGAACCATCTTTAACCACCTCAATTTCATATTCCAGACCTTTGAAAGGAGTTGTACCGTATGCGATCCAAGTTGTTCAGCCTGATGGTCGTGTTTGCGCTGCTACTGGGTACGTTTGGCACGGCGCTTGCGCAGGAAATGCCGAAGCCCTTCTGTGGTGACCTTGCTGCAGAAGACTGCGACCTGCTGATGGCATCCCAGGAAGCCATGATGGGTGTAACGTCCTACAAGTCAGCCGCCACCTATGACGCCGTGTTGTCGGGCATCCCTGGTTTGCCTGCCAAAGAAGTTGCCGTGAGCGTTGCCGTCGGCGGCGCTTTCTCGAGCGATGAAGCTGCGTTGGCTGCGATGCAAAGCATGGTTGGGAAAACCCAGGCGGACATCGTCGCCATGTTGGCCGAAGATGGTACGCCGTTGGTTGACCTGCTCAGCGGCTGGAATGTCGATGCCACTGTATCGGTCGACATGACGCCGGAGCTGGCCGATGCCTTTGCGGCACAGGCTGGCGGCATCGCCATTCCGGCGACTGCCTCCGTCGGTATTATCCTGGTCAACGGCGTGCTCTATGCCGACCTGACCGAAATTGCCCCGCTGGCACCGGGCGTGCCCGAAGGCTGGATCGGCATCTCGGTTGCCGAACTGGTGCAAGCGCAGGTTGACGCCGGTGTGTTTGCAGCGGCTGCTGCCCAGATGGATCCAGCCGCCCTCGACCCGACCACTGCCGCCGCCCTGGGCGTGCAGGGTATGCTCATGGGCGACATGTCGGCGATGGAGCAGTTCATCACCGTCGAACGCGTGGATGACACCGACGTCGACGGCCAGGCTGCCGCCGTGATCGTCACCAGCTTCGATGTCGGTGGCCTGGTTGCCAGCCCCGAATTCGCTGACCTCGTGAAGACGCTGGCGGCATCCGGCGCCTTGGGTGCGGACGCGCCGTCTGCGGCCGATATCGACCAGGTGCTCACCATGATTCCAATGGTCGGCCCCATGATCTTCGAAGGCCTTAGTGTCGGCGGCAGCACGACCATCGGCATCGATGACAATTTCGTCTACGATGCGACCGCTGAGTTCATGTGGGACCTCTCGGGCCTGATCCAAATGGCGGCCATGAGCGGTCAACTGCCGGAAGGCATTGTCGCCGGTGACACCGTCGCCATCGACATCATGACCGACATTGCCGATTCCGAGTTCAATGTGGAGCAGACGATCGAGGCCCCGGCCGACGCCATGATGATCCCGCTGGAAGCGTTTGCTGCTCCGGCGCAGTAAAGTCGTCTGGCGTAGTCTCCCTCCATGCAGGGTAGTCAATGATCAGGACAACGCCGGCGATTGGAAGATCGCCGGCGTTGTGTTCTCAAGGAGTCTCCATATGCGCCACAAACTGATTTCCCTGGTTCTGGCGGCGATCCTGCCGCTCCTGCTTATCTTGCCGGCCACCGCCCAGGACGACACGGCTGTGCCCTTTGTGCTGTGCGGCGAATTGGATAGCGCCGACTGCGCCATTCTCGAAGAATCAGCGCTGGCCATGTCCGACGTCACCGCTTCCTCGTTTGATATTCAGTTCGACGCCAGCATCGGCGGTCTTCCCGACATGCCGGTGGACCCCATCGCGTTCACCTTGGCCATGACCGGCCAGTGGGCGGTGGATGACGGCGCCCACAATGCCATCCGCAGCATGGGTGCCCTGAACGGTGCAGACCCCGCCGCCGCCCAAGCCATGGCCAAACAGATACCCACCGTGATTCTCGATCTCTATCGCGGGTTAAGCTTCGATGTCAGCCTCACCTGGGACGTGCCGCAGAATGTTGCCGACCTGATTGCGGAGGACGCCGACGTACCCTTCCCGCCTACCCTCACCTGGAATATGCGTATGGTGGACGGCATGATGTACGTCGACCTGTCCGAGCTCAAGGCACTGGCGCCCGAACTCACCAGCGTCAAGGCCGACTGGATCGGCTTCGACATGGTCGGTCTGATGCAGATGTTGCTGGACCAGAGCCAGCCAGGCGGCAACCAGGCGGACGACGCATTTGCCACCGGCGTGGGCGCCGGCGCCGGCGCCACACAGATGCTCAAGCTGATCCAGGACTATGTCACCGTCGAGCGGCTGGACGATGTCAACGTTGCTGACCAGACGGCCGCCGTGTTCCAGTATACGCCGGATATGGTCGGCTTTTTCACGAGCAAGATCTTCCGCACGGAATTCCTGCAGATCGCCGCTGCCGCGGCTGCCAACGCCGGCGACACCTCGACGGCCGAGATGGAGAAGAATCTCAGCATGCTTGGCTTTGTGGCGCCGTTGCTCTTCCGCGATCTGACGGTCGATTCCACGACCACGATTGGCCTGGACGATTCCTACACCTATCTCGTGCAAACCGAGTTCAAGTGGGACCTCTCCGGTCTCATGCAACTCGCCGCCATGAGCGATCCGTCGCTGGCCGAATCGTTGCCCGCCGGCGCCGTGCCAACCATCAATTATGCGCTGGACGCCACCTACGGACAGTACAACGATGCGCTGGAATTTGCCGCACCCGAAGACGTCGAGATCATCCCACTCGATCAGTTGACGCCTGGCGATACCAGCCTCGTCTATTAGGGGAAAATGTGTGTTGTGGCTGGCGGCGGTGACTTCCCGCCGCCAGCCACAACACACATCTCACGCATAGGCCGCGACCGGCAGACAGGCACACATCAGGTGGCGGTCGCCATAGACATTGTCGATGCGCGACACGCTCGGCCAGAACTTGCGCTCGGCCACCCAGGGCGCCGGAAACGCCGCCATCTGGCGGCTATACGGCCGGTTCCATTCACCCGCAATAACTTCTGCGGTATGCGGCGCGTTTTTCAACGGATTATTCACTGGATCCAATCGTCCGTCGGCCACTGCCTGAATTTCCTCACGAATCGCAATCATCGCCTGGCAGAAACGCTCCAGTTCGTCCAACGACTCGCTCTCGGTCGGCTCGATCATCAGCGTGCCGGGCACCGGGAAAGACATGGTCGGCGCGTGGAAGCCATAGTCCATCAGCCGTTTGGCGATGTCCTCTGCCTCGATGCCGGCCAGATCGCTCAATGGCCGGGTGTCGAGAATGCACTCATGCGCTACGCGGCCGTTGGCGCCCTTGTACAGCACGGGGTAGAAAGGTTCGAGGCGTTTGGCAACGTAGTTGGCGTTGAGGATAGCGATCTGGGTGGCCTGCGTCAGCCCCTCGCCACCCATCATGGCGATATAGGCATACGAAATCGGCAGGATGCTGGCGCTGCCCCACGGCGCGGCTGCTACACTGCCGGCGGTCTGGTTGCCCCCCACGCCGGCAACCACCGCGCTGCCCGGCAAGAACGGCGCCAGATGCGCCGCCACACAGATCGGCCCTACGCCCGGCCCGCCGCCGCCGTGCGGGATGCAAAAGGTCTTGTGCAAGTTCAAATGACAGACATCGGCGCCGATCCGGCCGGGGCTGGTCAGCCCAACCTGCGCATTCATGTTGGCGCCGTCCATATACACCTGGCCACCGTGCGCGTGAACCAGCGCACAGATGTCGACGATAGCCTCCTCAAAGACACCATGCGTCGACGGATAGGTGACCATCAGCGCGGCCAGGTTGGCGCTGTGTTGCGCGACCTTGGCTTGCAGATCGGCAACGTCCACATTTCCGTGTTCGTCGCAAGCCACCACAACCACCTCCATGCCCGCCATTACAGCGCTCGCCGGGTTGGTGCCGTGTGCGGAGGAGGGAATCAAGCAAATCGTGCGATGCCCTTCCCCGTGCGCGAGGTGATGGCTGCGAATGGTGAGCAGGCCCGTGTACTCCCCTTGCGATCCGGCATTGGGCTGCAAAGAGACCGCGGCAAAGCCCGTGATTGCGGCCAGCCAGCGCTCAAGGTTGGTGAACAGCTCGCGATAGCCCGCTGCCTGATCCAGCGGGGCAAAGGGATGGATGCGCCCAAACTCCGGCCAGGTGACCGGGATCATCTCGGTCGTCGCGTTGAGTTTCATCGTGCACGAGCCGAGCGAGATCATGGAGTGCGTCAGCGACAGGTCGCGCGCTTCCAGACGCTTGATGTAGCGCAGCATCTCATGCTCGGTGTGATAGCGATTGAAGACCGGGTGCGTCAGGAACGCACTCGCACGCGCGTGCGTTGTCCCGGCATAGCCCGTCGTCGCCTGTCGCGCCATGGCCCCAAAGTCGGGTGCACGATCGTCGCCAAAGACGGCCAGCAGCGCACGCAACTCGTCGACCGTCGCCGCTTCGTCCAGCGCGACGCCCACGGCACCATCGGCGAATGTCCGCACATTGATCTGCTGATTTAGTGCGGCTTGCACAATGGTTTGCTGATCGCGTGGTCCGCCGCTGATCTTGAGCGTGTCAAACACCGGGCCTGGGGTCACCGTATATCCCAATGCCAGCAGACGACTGCGCAAGATCTCGGTCATCAACTGCGTGCGTTCTGCAATGCGGCGCAACCCCTCCGGGCCATGATAGACGGCGTACATCGATGCCATGATTGCCAATAGCACCTGGGCCGTGCAAATATTGCTCGTCGCCTTCTCGCGCCGGATGTGCTGTTCGCGCGTCTGCAACGCCAGCCGCATGGCTTGCTTGCCTTGTGCGTCCTGCGACACGCCAATGAGACGGCCCGGCATGATGCGCTTGAGGTCATCACGCGTGGCCATGAACGCCGCATGCGGGCCGCCGTAGCCAAGCGGCACGCCAAACCGCTGGCTATTGCCGATGGCAACGTCGGCGCCAAACTCGCCCGGCGGTCGCAGCAGCGTCAGGGCCAACAAATCGGTGGCGACGACCACCAACGCGCCGGCTGCGTGGGCGCGAGCGCAAAAACCGGCCAGGTCTTCGATCGTGCCTTCGGTATCCGGGTATTGGACGAGCGCGCCAAAGGTGGAGTGGCCGAACTCAAAAGTGCGTTGGTCGCCGACCACAACCGTAAAGCCAAGCGGCGCGGCGCGTGTGCGCACGACGTCGATGGTTTGTGGGTGGCACTTGTCGGAGACAAAGAAGCGGTCGCCGGCAGCCCCATGCTTCTGCGCACGCTCACACATCGTCATGGCCTCGGCCGCCGCTGTCCCTTCGTCGAGCAGCGACGCATTGGCGATATCCATGCCGGTGAGGTCGGCGACCATCGTCTGGTAGTTGAGCAGCGCCTCCAGGCGACCCTGGGCAATTTCGGCTTGATAGGGCGTGTACTGCGTATACCAGCCGGGGTTCTCCAGGATGTTGCGCAGAATGACCGCCGGCGTTAGCGTGTCGTAGTAGCCCATGCCGATAAAGGAGCGATAAATCTTGTTTTGGCGGGCAATCGCGCGCAGGTCGGCTAGCGCCTGCGATTCGCTGCGCGGGGCGTCGAGGCGCAGCGGTTGAACCAGGCGGATGTTGGCGGGCACCGTCTCATCGATCAGGGCGTCGAGCGTGGGCACGCCCAGCACGGCGAGCATGCGTTCCCGATCAGGCCCGGTTGCGCCTATATGGCGACGGGCAAAGGTATCCAACGGTTGCAGCAGTTCGGCAAGGTCTTGCGTGGCCATGGGTTTCTCTCCTTCGAGAATGAAGACGCCACAACAAAAATGGGCAACCCAAATGGATGCCCATACGGTTTCAGCTCATATTCAGTGATACCTGCCAAAATTATACCACAACCGATCGAGCGGGCGGCAGCAAGCGCGTGAACACAGCAAACTGTTCACCGGTCTGCCGAAAACCGACGGAACGATAGAGCGCGTGCGCTGGCGTATTGGCCGCCTGCGTATTCAGCACCACCGCCCGGCAGCCCATCTGCTCTGCGGCGCGCAAGCTGTCGACGAGCAGTTGCCGGCCAATCCCTTGACCCTGCCAGCGCGGGTGTACCGCCAGCCGCGCCAATTGGCCTACGTCGTCGCTGGCAGTCATCGCCGTATAACCGGCATAGTCGCCATTCATCTGCGCGACCTCGATGCGGCCCACCAACAACAGCCGCTGCAAGTCCGGCGCAGTCATATGCCAGATCACATCGAAGGTGGCGGCATCCAAATGTGCCAGCGTTTCGATATCGTTTAGAGTGGCGCTGCGTAGCTGCGCCGGTTCCGCGCCCAAAGGCAAGCGCTCGACGCAGCGCCGCAGCCCGGCCAATTCGAAATAATTGACCTGTTCGGCTTGCCCGAAGCCCGCAGCTTGCAAGGTGCGGTCGAACCACCCTTCGCCGCCGTAAGCAATCAACAGGCGCGCGGCGAGCGAAGGCCGGGAGCCATATGCGGCGACCAACTGGTTCATACCTTCACTCGGCGACGTGTTGCGCCGGAAAGCCACCGCACGCAGGTAGACGCGGTCAGGCGTGTTCCGTGACAAGGTGCTGGGATGCGGCTCGTGATAAAATGCGGCGAGACCCCAGGCACCGCCGCCATCAACCACCAGCAGGACAGTGCCGTTATCGACAAGATTCACCAGATCCTCATCGCCCAGATTGACTTGGCGGCGAGCACCGGTATGGGTGATATCTCTAACCAATCGCAGATCTTCAGCAGTTGCCGTGATGACTGACATAGGAGCCCTACCCAATGCATATGGAAAAACAAAGGCTGCGCCCCTTTATTCTAGCATTGATCGCGGCGACACTCTTTGGCGCGGCAACGCCGTTGAGCAAATCACTGCTAGCGGACATCGGGCCGTTCCAACTTTCGGGCTTGCTCTATTTGGGGGCAGCGCTTGGTGTGCTGCCGCTACTACAACGCGGTGGGAAAATTGCCGCGCCATGGCGCATGGAGAGGCACACGCGCCGGCTGCTATTGGGGGCGATTTTCTTCGGCGGCATGGTGGGTCCGGTATGGTTGTTGGTAGGTCTGCGCCTGGCATCGGCAGCATCCGTGTCGTTGTGGTTAAACCTGGAAGCGGTCGCAACGGCGTTACTTGGCTTCTTTTTCTTTCACGATCGGCTGGGCCGCAATGGCTGGATCGGCGCCGGCGGCATCTTGCTGTCGGCGCTTCTGCTGACGTGGGGCCAAGGTGTAGCTGGCTGGGCTGCGGGGCTGCTGGTGGCGGCAGCGTGTTTTTGTTGGGGATTGGACAATCATTTGACTGCATTGATCGACGGCATTACGCCGGCGGAGAGCACCTTCTGGAAGGGCCTGCTCGCGGGCACGGTCAACCTGGGCATTGGCATCGTCGTCGAACCGTTCAACGCCAACCTGTGGCAGATCAGCCTGGCGTTGGTGACCGGTGTTTTTGCATACGGATTGAGCATCACCCTTTACATCGGCGCTGCGCAGACCCTGGGCGCCACACGCAGCCAACTGGTGTTCTCGACATCGCCCTACTTTGGGATTTTGCTCTCGGTTCTTTTGCTGCATGAGTCGCTCACACTGACCCAGGTCGTTTCGGCCGTTCTGGTCGGTATATGCGTGGCGCTGTTGACCATTGAATGGCATGGTCACGACCATGATCACCCGGCGTTTGAACACGAACATTGGCACGACCACGCCGATCCGCACCACGGACACGCGTATAGTGTCACCACCGAATCCACTAATCACAGCCATCGTCACCTGCACACGCCGCTTGTGCATACCCATCGCCATTGGCCAGATTTGCATCACCGGCATGAGCATTAAGATCCCGTAGCCGTGGCTACCCTGCGCACCGATCCCGGCATCTCCTGACGCTTCAACGCGCCTGCAACCTGCGCAAAACACGTTATGCGTAGGATGATGACGTTTTCCAAGTGTGGATCCCTGTGGTTTGAAGACGTTTGGAGTCGTAGCCACGAAGGCACGAAGAATTCAAGGTGCTACCGTTCTTCTTTGTGTAGCTTCATTTTGTGTCAGGGTGGCTACCTGTCTTCTTTCTTTCAAGAACGGAGCAGCTATGTATTCGTTTGACATGACATCGGAACAAAAGATGCTTGTGGAAACGGTGCGCCGGTTTGCCGAGAAAAACCTGCGTACTGTCTATCGCGAAGCCGAAGAGTCCAAGCATGTACCGCAAGCCGTGGTGCAAATGGGCTGGGAAATTGGCCTGCTGCCCGGCGCCATCGACGCCCAGTTCGGCGGCTATGGTGAGTATTCGGCGCTGACCAGTGCGCTCTACCTTGAAGAGTTGGCGTGGGGCGACCTGGGCATCACGCTCCACCTGCTCACGCCCAACCTGTTTGCACTTCCCGTGGCCCAATTTGGCAACGACAAACAAAAAGAGCAGTACCTGGCCCAGTTCTGTGATGAGAAATTCCCCAAAGCGACCGCGGCATTGGTCGAGCCGGTGATCCAGTTTGACCCGGCCGAGCTAAAGACTACCGCCGTCAAGGAGGGCGATACCTTCGTGATCAACGGCAAGAAGACCTATGTGCCGTTGGCGAAGGACGCCGAACTCTTCCTGGTCTACGCCGACGAAGGCGGGGTCACGCAAGCCTACATCGTGCCGGGCAACACGCCGGGTATCAAGCTCGGCAAGCGAGTCAAGCTGATGGGCATGCAGGCTGTCGAGATGTACGAAGTCGAATTCGACAACGTGGTGGTGCCAAAGGGCAACCGCCTGGGGGGGCTCAAGGGCATTCGTATCCAAAAAATGCTCACGCTCAGCCGCATCACCTTGGCTGCCCTCGCCGTCGGCCAGGCACGCGCGGCCTACGACTATGCCGTCAACTACGCCAAGAATCGGGTGGCCTTTGGCGAGCCCATTGCGCACCGCCAAAGCATTGCCTTTATGCTCGCCAATATGCGCATCGAGCTGGAAGGCACACGCCTGATGGTTTGGGAAGCAGCCTACAAGTTCGACACGGGTGAGGATGCCACCAAAGCCGCCGTACTGGCCAAACTATATGCCGACAAGATGGTGCTCGAAGTCACCGACGGCGCAGTGCAAGTGCTGGGCGGTCACGGCTACATCCGCGAACACCCAGTGGAGTTGTGGCTGCGCAACGGGCGTGGGTTCGCAACATTGGACGGCAACGTGATTGGGTGATGAGGAGCAACCATGTCCATTGAATTCAAACTTCCTGAGGCAATCGAGAAACAAGTCCGCGGCGTGCAGATCGTGGCCGAAAACGCCATGCGGCCTGACAGCCGGCGCTTGGATGATAACGAGCATGAGCGACCGACACGCTACGTCGCCATGATGCTGCCGCAGATGCAGGAGATGGAGCGCGCTAATATCAACGCCGCCAAGGCGCGTGCCGCCGCCAAGCAACAGACCGCGCTCGCCCAAAAAACCAACGGGCACGGCGGTGTGGCCGTCATGGATGCGCCGCCGGCGGAGGCGCCCAAACAGAGCACGGCCAACCTGCTGCTCGTCAGTATCATTGAAATGCTGAGTTGGGGCGATGCCGGCATCTACTTATGCATCCCCGGTGGCGGGCTGGGCGGCGCGGCAATTCAGGCCGTGGGCACGGCCGAACAGGTTGAACGCTTTCTGACCCGTTACACCCACGGCGGACCCAAATGGGGTGCGATGGCGATGACCGAGCCACAGGCAGGCTCAGACACCGGCAACATCCAAACCACGGCCACTTTCGATGCGGCCACCAACGAGTGGGTGTTGAACGGCCAGAAGATCTTTTGCACCAGTGGCAAGTTGGCGCTGGAAGAGTCGGACGGCCTGGTGGTGGTGTGGGCGACGGTGGACAAGAAGGCCGGTCGCTCCGGCATGAAGCCCTTTGTCGTCGAAGCCGGCACGCCCGGGGTGATCATCGCCAAGGTCGAAGAGAAGTTGGGCATCCGCGCCAGTGACACGGCCGCCATCATCTTCGACAACGCGCGCATCCCTGCCGACAACGTGCTGGGCGATGCCGAGGTCAAGACCGGCGAGGCCACCAAAGGCTTCAAGGGCGCTATGAAGACCTTCGACACGACACGCCCCATTGTGGCGGCCAGCGCCATTGGGATTGGGCGTGCCGCTTTGGAATTCACGCGCGACATGCTGGCCAAAGAAGGCGTTCGCATGGAGTATGGCAAACCGCGCTGGAAGTTGACCTCCGTGCAAGCCGACTTGCTGGACATGGAGGCGCAATTGCGTGCGGCGTGGCTGCTGACGCTCAAGGCCACGGCATTGCTGGACGCTCGCGAAGAAAATAAGCTGGAATCGTCGATGGCAAAAGCCAAGGCCGGCCGCGCCGTCAGCCTGGTGACGCAGAAAGCCGTGGAGTTGCTCGGCCCGCTGGGCTACAGCACGGAGTTTCTGGTCGAAAAATGGATGCGCGACGCCAAGATCAACGACATCTACGAAGGCACCGGCCAGATCAACACCTTGATTGTGGCTCGCGAGATTCTTGGCTACACGCGCAACGAGTTGAAATAAGCGACGACCCTGCAGTACGCGTAAGGCGGGAGGCTACCACCGGTCTCCCGCCTTTTTTGTTAGCCCCCACCGAAGTCCCACGCCAACACAAGCCATCGCCAAGTTGGCACAGCCCTGGCAATTTGCTACACTGATCTAGCCTGCCCCACGTACACCGATAGGAGGAATCATGACTGTGACCGATGCACGACCGCGCTGCGGTTGGGCGCTACACAGCGCTGTGTACCTGCAGTACCACGACGAAGAATGGGGTGCACCGCTCCACGACGACCGTCGCTTATTTGAAATGCTCGTGTTGGAAGGCGCTCAGGCCGGCCTGAGCTGGATCACGGTGCTCAATAAGCGCGAACGCTACCGCGAGGTCTTTGATTTCTTCGACGCCGAAAAAATCGCAGCCTACGACGATGCCAAGATCGCCAGTCTCCTCCAGGACCCCGGCATTATCCGCAATCGGCTCAAAGTGCAGACAGCCGTCACCAATGCGCGTGCCTATCTGCGCGTGCGCGACGAATACGGAAGCTTCAACCGCTACATCTGGCAATTCGTGGACGGCAAGCCAATCGTCAACCACTGGCAAACGCTACGCGAACTCCCTGCCCAGACTGCGCTCAGCGACGCCATGAGCAAGGATCTGAAGCAGCGCGGCTTTAAGTTTGTCGGCTCGACGATTTGCTACGCCTACATGCAGGCCGTGGGCATGGTCAACGACCATACCGTCGATTGCTGGCGTTGGCCAGAGTTGGCAGGGAACGCATAACGTTGCGCCCATATACCGCGTTGCGTCATAATGTGGTATACTAAAATTATCAGTCACTTGGCTGGGATATGAGGGAATTGTGAAGTTAACTACAGTGATTTGGGATCTGGACGGCACGCTGACCGACACGGAGCAATTGCACTTCCAGGCATGGCGGCAAACGATGGCGAAACGTGGCATCGATTACCCATTCGAGCGCTTCGCGGAAGGATTTGGTCGCAACAATCTAGAAATCCTGGCCGAACAGCTGCCGAATCTCTCTGCGGCGACGGCGCTGGAGCTTTCCGAGGAGAAGGAACTCGCCTACCGTCTGCTGCTGAAGCCCGGCGCGATTGAGTCTATGGCGGGCACGCTGGCCTGGCTTGAGCAATTCCACGCCTTGCAGTTATCCCAAATCGTCGGCTCGTCAGCGCCCATGGCCAATATCGTCGCCATGATCGACGTTCTCGCCATTGGCGACTATTTTCATGGCATGCTGTCCGGGTATCGAGTCCCACGCGGCAAACCGGACCCGTTGCTCTTTCTGCGTTGTGCAGCCGCCGCCGAAGTGGCTCCCGGGGCGTGCCTGGTGATCGAAGACAGCATCTATGGCATCGAAGCTGCGCACCGCGCTGGGATGCCCAGCATCGCCGTAGGCAAGCTGGCACGCACAGCCCTGGTCCAACCCTACGTGCAATCAACTCAACCGCCGTGTCTTGCGATAGATTCATTGGATCACGTGACCATGGAGCAGATTGCGGCCTTGTTTTGAGCGCGGTTAGCGGCTGGCACCGTGCCAAACGCTGACCGTCTCAGAGGAACGAACCTTGATGCTTTTCAAACAGAACGTACGGCGTTACAAAACCGAACTCAGCCATGTGCGCCCATGGTTTAAAACACGGAATGGCATCGTGCTCAAAATGCGCCTGCTAAAGCAAGATGATGCGGCCGGGTTGGTGGAGTTTTTTCACCACTTGTCGCCCGAATCGCGCCGGCGTCGTTTCCACACCAACGTTGAGTACGCCAGTGAGGAAGTGGTTCGGCAGCGATCCGGGCAATTCGCCAATGTCGACAACCATACGGAGGTCGGCGCCGTCATTGCTATCCACATCGACGCGGATGGCGAGCATATCGTGGGCAGTACGCGCTTGGCACGACCTGCCCACGATCCAGATGCACCGGAAGCCGAGGCCGCAATCGTGGTGCGCGATGACTTTCATGGACAAGGCGTGGGGCAGGAACTTTTGCGTCGCATGGTGCTGCTCGCCAAACAGATGCACGTGAAGACGGTCCTGGCGATCTTCCAACCAGACAACGAAGATGCGATCCGCCTCTTCCGCGAGCTGAACCTTCCTTACACCATCAGCCACCATCAAGGGGTCACGGAAATGCGGATCGAAGTGCCCTACGCATCCTAAGGCAAAACGGTTGGCAGCTTAGTCCGCATTGCGGAAGGCGTAGGTGCGCCGGTATCCATAGTCGGTGCTAAAGCTGCCGAACGCCTTTTTGCCGGCCATGGAGAGCGGATAGCGCCCAAGCGAACGAACGCCACGCCGCATGATCTGGGATGGGCCATAGACCTTGCGGCACAACCAATCATAGGCGCTGCGCAGCTCGTCGACCGTGAAGTTCTTTGGCACAAATGTCACGTGCGCCGTGTCGTAATGGCTCCACGGCACATCCAGCAGCCGATTTTCGCGCTCCACCAAGTCGCGGAATGGCGTGCCGGGATACGGGGTAAGCATCGTAGTGCTGACACTGTCCAACTCGCTCGTCCGCACAAAATCCCACATCGCCTGGAAAGTCGCCGGCGTATCCAAATCAAACCCCATCACAAACAATCCCACCACACCGACACCGGTTTTGCGGATGATGCGGATGGCATCGCTTGCTTTGTCGGCCTGGCCCTTGGATTTTCCGCCCAGCGAGCTGCGGTTGTCCGGGTTGACACTCTCAAAGCCAATGAAATGCTTGTCGAGATGTGCAGCCACGCTCATCTCTAAAAGCTCGGGGAATTTGGCAATGCTCATCTCGGATTGGCAGGTCCACCCGTGCAGGTCGAGCTTGGCCAAGGCGTCAAACAAGTTGGCGCAGTAGTCCGGGTCTGTGGTGAAGTTGAGGCCGAAATTATCGTCGGTTAGAAAAAAGCGCTTGATCTGGCGACGCTGGATCTCGTCCACCACTTCGTCAATCGGGCGCAGGCGCATGCGGCGACCACTGACGCGGATCGCCGTGCAGAAGTCGCAGTTGCGCGGGCAACCGCGTGTGATCTCCAGATAGGGTGTCCAGTAGTTGTTTTTCTCGTTTACCATCTGAATCACGCGATCGGTGATGGGGGCAAGCCCCGCCAGATCGGCCCAGCGCTCATCGGAATAGACCGGCTGCATCCCCTTGATGCCGTCAGCCGCAAAATCCTGGATGAGTTGTTGCCAGGTGAAATAGCCTTCACCGACCATGACGCTGTGCGCGAATGTCGACGTGTGCTCGGGCATCAACGTGGCATGCACACCGCCCATCACGACGCCGGCGCCCTGTTTCATGGCGCGCCGCGCGATCTGCTCGGCGCCTTCGATGGTGACAGTCATCGACGTGATACCTACCAGGTCACCCTCACGCAACGTGTCGATCGCCAGCGGGCGCACGTTTTCGTCCCATATCTCCACGGGAATTTCCGCCGGCACGAGCGAGGCCAGGCGCATCAGGGTATAAGGGGACCCCGGTGACTTGCCAAAAACACGGCCGTCACGGCGGGGCTGAATCAGCACAATACGTCGCATGAATCCTCCACTGTGTCAGTCCAGACATCGCGCACCACGTGCGGACGCAACCTGACCGGATGATTTGACCCGCATAGGCGCCGCACAAACGGCAGCCCTAAGTACGATGCGATCATATCACAGGATAACGCCGTTCGACAAGCCATTAATTGGAAAAACATTAGAATAATTCACCGGAGGGCTAAAACCAATCGCGGAACAACAAGTACACCAGGGAACAGGTGATGCCGATGAGACCGCCCACGATTACCTGTATGGTCGTATGGCCGATCAATTCCTTCAGTTCGTCTTCCGTGATCGGGTGGCCGGTAAACAGCGTCTGCATGATCTGGTTGAGCACGCGTGCCTGTTTGCCGCTCTCCTGGCGGACACCCCGCGCATCATACATGACGATACCAGCCAGCACGACGGCGATGGCAAAAGCGGCGCTGTCCAGCCCGTACAGATACCCACACACGGTCGCCAGGCTGCAAACCATCGCCGAGTGGCTGCTGGGCATTCCACCAGCTTGCGCCAGCACACGAAAATCCAGACGCCCACTCTGGATCCAGTCAGTGATCAATTTATAAAGCTGAACGCCCAGGGCTACCGAAATCGGCAGCCAGAGGGCGGCGTTGGAGAACAGGGCGCGCATCGCCTATCCTTCTTGCCATCCCTCAAAGGGCGTCGTCTGATCGGCTGGCTGCCATTGGCGCACGCGCAATTCGGCTTCTTCGAGCTTGCGCGCACAGAAGGTCGATAGGGCCACCCCCTGCTCGTACAGCGCGAGCGCCTGTTCGAGGGGCAAATCGCCCCCGTCCAGTTCCTGGAGCACGGCTTCCAACTCTGCAAACGCTTCATCATAGGTCGTGGTGTCGGTTACGGGCGCCATCTTGTGTTTCCTTCACAGCATCAATTGAGTCCAGGGTTGGAGATAGTCAGCAGAGCCTGAGGGTAAGTATACCAGAGAGCGCCAGTGGGCACGGAAACTCGCCTTCCCGGCGGTGAAGGGACGCCTCCCCGTGCCCGCAATTGCAACGCGCCATCCAATCGTTCTCTCCGTAGTGAGTTATGCTAAAGGACAGTCAACTTATTTGCCAGAAGCGAGCCGCCATGAATCCTTCATTTGATCAATCATCCGCTGCCGGCGCCCCCGACACCACGGCGCTGCGCCCGGCCATCGTCTGCCTTGAACCGGATCTACTTTTCGCCACCCGCCTGGATGATGTGATCCGTGCGTGTGGCGGACAGCCTGTCCTTGTGGAGACACCGGATGCCTTCGTAGAGGCGATTGATCGTCATTTCCCAGTGTTGGGCCTGGTCGATCTGAACACCCCCGGCGACTGGTACACGGCCATCACGCGCTGCAAAATCCGCCCCCAGACGCGCCTGACGCCGATCATCGCCTTTGGCAGCCATGTCGACGTCGCGACGCTCGCCGCGGCGCGCCAGGCCGGTGCCGACCATGCGTGGGCGCGCAGCAAGATGATGGCGGATCTGGTGGACGTGGTGAAGCGCCACCTTCGTCCGCCGGTCGAGTATCCCGCGGGGTGGGAGGATGCGCCGAGCGAGTTGGCCTGCCGCGGCATCGAAGCGTTCAACCGTGGCGAGTACTTCGCGCAGCACGAGCACTTTGAGGCGGCCTGGATGGCCGAACCGCGCGCTGTGCGTGAGATGTACCAGGGCATTCTTCAGGTGGGTGTTGCTTGTCTGCAAATCCAACGCGACAATTGGCCCGGCGCGATCAAAATGTTTCGTCGCGGCTTACCGCGCCTGCGCACCTTGCCGCCCGTCTGCCAGGGCGTTGACATTGCCGCCTTCCGCAGCACGGCGGTGGCCATCCACGCCGCAATCACTGCGTTGGGTCCCGAACGACTGCATGAATTCGATCAGAGCAAATTTCCGCGGATTGTGCAGGTACCCTAGGCTTTTCACGCCCCGCCCGTTTCACGCATTACGTCACCAGGAGACTATACCCACCATCCACTTCGATCGTTTGCCCGACGATCATGCGTGCCTCCTCGCTGCATAGCCAGGCGGCGACGTTGCCGACATCTGCTGGCGTAACGAGGCGCCCTGCCGGCGTGTTCTGCTCGGCGTGCTCGATCATGGCCGTACGGCGTGGGAAGAAGTCCAACGCCCCGGTGATGACGACACCGGGGCTGATACAGTTGACAATGATGTTTTCGCGCGCCAGTTCCACAGCCAGATAGCGCGTGACGGCCTCGATGGCCGCTTTGCTCACCCCGACCACGCCATATTCCGGGAAGACACGCCGGCTGCCGATACTGGTGACCGTGAGGATACGCCCCCAACCTCTTTGGCGCATGTAGGGCAGCGCCGCCTGCGCGCCAAAGAGAATGCTGCGAGCGTTGATGTTGAGCGTCCAATCCCACGCCTTGGCATCGATGGCGGTGATGGGCTTGATCACGCCGCTGGCCGCGTTGCCGACAAAGATGTCGACGCTCCCCAGTTGGCGCGCCGTTTCGTCGACCAGGTCGCGTACTTCTTCCTCTTTGCCGACGTTGGCCTTGATCACCACGGCCTTCACGCCCAACGCTTCGGCGGCGGCAGCCGTCTGCTCGGCTTCGTCACGTTTGCGGAAATAGTTGACGGCGACATTGCAGCCGCGCTGCGCCAGCGCCAGCACAATGCCGCGCCCAATGCCGCGCCCGCCACCCGTAATTACCGCGGATTTTCCGTGAAGCATCTAGACTTGCTGTGAAACGCACCCTCGATCAACGGCCTGCCAACTGAAAAATTTTCTCGCGTGTCTCGCGCCAGGAGATCTTGCTCAACCCCAACTTCAAGCGCAGACGCTCTTCCGGCGTGCCGTTGCGATAATCGCGCACGGCGCACGTCCAGCGCAATGTCTCAAAACCGACCTGCACGCTGCGAATGCCGGCCTTTTCGCCAACCTCGTCCAGCACATACTCGAGGTTGCGCGGTGTACAGTCGAAGAGGAACTGTTCCGGCTTGTATTGGTCCACATACTGGTTGAACACCGGGACAATCGTTGGATTGAGTGCCAAGGTGCGATTCTTGTGGGCCTGCCCTTCCTCGGCGTAGCGAATCGTCACTTCGGGCACCTGCGGCCGTGCCACATTGAAATCGCTGACCAGCAGGCGTGCACACTCGGCTTTCTTCATGCCTGTCTGCAGCAACAAGGTGACCAACAAATAGGGCCGGGCATCTGCCTGTTTGCGATCCCAGAGAAAATCCTGGGCGGCGCGCACCAACCGGCTAATCTCCTGGTCACGCAGGATAATCGGCAACGACGGGCGCGCGGGTTGCTGCGCCACCGGCTCGGCCGGGTCCATGCCAATCGCGCCGACGCCATGTAGCCAACCGAAGAGCACCTTGAGCGAGGTGATGCGGCGCGCGAGGGTTTTGGCGCTGCAAGGCGCCGTGCGCTCGTTTTGCATCCAGGCCAGATAATCTTCGAGGTGCTGCGTCGTAATGTGGTGCAGGCGCGTGCCGCCGTCCATAAAGCCGGTGAAGATCTTCAGGTCGTTGCGAAAGGCCTTGATGGTGTTCTCGCTAAAGCCTTTGCGCAGCATGTACTCATCGAAAGCCACCAACGCTGAACTCAGCGTGCTGTCGGCGCGCAGTGGGGCTGGCAGGGCGGTGTCAGCGGGCGCCACCACGGAAGCAACATTCTCGGCCATAGCATCCTCCAGACAGAATAATTTTCGTATAGCTGAATGCTAGTATAGGTCGCAGGCGTCCCACTGTCAAACAGCCATGCAAACAACAGGGCGGCAGGGCTGTCCTCCCCTGCCGCCCTGTTTATCCTTTACGGTTCACGCACGCTGCCCGAATATCGCCTGGTACAGGTGGCACGCCAGGAGGGCGATTTGCCAAATCGCCCTACAAACTGTTGGCCCATTTGCGCCCGGCTGTACTAGAAGGTCAGCAGACCTGCGCCAAACGTCGCCGCAAAGACCAGGCCCACGATCGACATCAGCTTGATGAGGATGTTCAGCGAGGGACCGCTGGTGTCTTTGAACGGGTCGCCGACCGTGTCACCCACGACTGCCGCCTTGTGGGCAGAGGAACCCTTGCCGCCCATCGCGCCGGTTTCGATCCATTTCTTGGCGTTGTCCCATGCGCCGCCGGTGTTGGCCATCATCACCGCCAGCAAGAAACCCGCGGCTGTAGATCCGATCAGCATGCCGGCCAATGCCTCCTTGCCCAGGACATATCCCACCAACAGCGGCGAGATTACCGCCAATAGACCAGGGATGATCATCTCGCGCAACGCACTGCGCGTGCTGATATCGACGCAGCGCGCATAGTCGGGTTTGGCGGTGCCTTCCAGCAGGCCGGCGATTTCCTTGAACTGCCGGCGCACCTCCAGCACGATTTCTTTGGCCGCCTTGCCCACCGCCGTCATCGTGAGCGCGGTAAAGAGGAAAGGCAGCATAGCGCCGATCAGCAGACCCGGCAGCACAGTCGGATAGAGCATGTCGAGCGACTGCATGCCCGCCGCCTCCATATAGGCGGCGATCAACGCCAACGCCGTGAGGACGGCCGAACCAATTGCAAAACCCTTGCCCGTCGCCGCCGTGGTGTTGCCCAGGCTATCGAGTGCATCCGTGCGGTGACGGACTTCCGAGGGGAGATGGCTCATCTCGGCGATGCCGCCGGCGTTGTCCGCCACGGGGCCATAGGCATCGGTGGCCAGGGTTACCCCCAATGTGCTCAACATGCCCACACTGGCCAACGCCACGGCATACAAGCCTGCGGTGACACCCATGTCGGGGTCGGCCTTGATACCGAACCACAAGGCCATCAGGATGGCAACGGCGACGACCAGCACCGGTGCCGCCGTGCTGCTCATGCCCACAGCGATGCCTTGGATGATCAGGGTCGCCGCCCCCGTTTCCGCCGAATCGGCGATCGACAGGGTCGGTTTGTTGGTATAGGAAGTGTAGTACTCCGTAAAGTACGCGATGGCGTTGCCGGCAATCAGGCCGGTCAGGATGGCCAGGAAGTAGTTGAAAGAAACGCCGGCCATCCAGTTCAACAGAAACGTGAGCACCAACACAATGGCGGATGCGCCCCACACCGACCGGCGCAACGAACTCAACAAATCTTCCTGGGTGGCATCATCCCTGGTTTTGACCAAGAACGTGCCGATCAGCGAGGCGATGATGCCGCCGGCTGCCACCAGAAAAGGCAGACCGACATAGGCCAGGGGAGCGGCACTGGCCCGCGTCATGACCATGCCCAGCGTGGCGGCGGCGATGATCGATCCCACGTAACTCTCGAAGAGATCGGCGCCCATGCCGGCCACGTCGCCCACATTGTCGCCGACGTTGTCGGCAATCACGGCCGGATTGCGCGCATCGTCCTCGGGAATGTTGGCCTCCAATTTGCCGACGAGGTCGGCGCCGACGTCGGCCGCCTTGGTGTAGATGCCGCCGCCCACGCGCGCAAAGAGCGCAATGCTGCTGGCCCCAAACCCAAAGCCGGCAATGTAGCTGACGCTCTGCGCGGCGTCCCCACTAAAGATCAGGTACATCAGCGACAGTCCGAACAGACCGAAGCTGACCACGGCCATGCCCATGACGGAGCCGCTGGCAAAGGCGACGCGCAACCCGTCATTCAGGCTGCGCACGGCCGCCGCCGTGGTGCGGACATTCGAGCGGACGGCCACGTACATTCCCAGGTAGCCCGTGGCGCCCGAGATTGCCGCGCCCACGACAAAGCAGAGCGCGGTTTGCCAGTTGAGGAAGGCGGCCAGCGCCAACGCCACGACGACGACAAAGCCAACCAGGTAGGTGTATTCGCGGCGCAAAAAAGCCGACGCGCCGACCTGGATGGCGGCCGCAATCTCGCGCATCGCTTGATTGCCCTGGTCTTCGGCCAACACGCGCCGTATTTGCCAGACCACAAACCCCATGCCTACCACACTCAACAACAAGGCCACAATTACAGAAGCAGTTCCCTGAAGCAAAATATCCCTCCCCTACCGGTTTGCTCGTTGATGAATGCACCAACCGTGTGAATTTTCTTGACAGCCACGCGGGCTGAATCGACGTTGCGTGCTGCTGTTGCCATCCCTTTGGAGTGGTAATTGTAATTTGAGCACACAACGATCGCCAAACGTTCGTTCTGCCGTGCACTATTGGTACAATGGCGCGGCACAGCCGGTGAGCGGGTGAATGGTGTAACTTTTTCAGCAGGGGGATCAATGGACAATCGGCAGATACGCCAGATTTACTTCGACCATGCGGCCACGACGCCGGTTGCGCCGGAGGTGATGGACGCCATGCTGCCGTTCTTTACGGAGTTCTATGGCAACCCTTCGAGCATCCATCGCGCCGGTCGGCGTGCCGGCGTCGCGTTGCAGGCGGCGCGCCGCGCGATCGCGGCGCGGCTCAACGCCAAGGCTGCCGAGATTCTCTTCACCGGCTGCGGCACGGAGAGCGACAATGCGGCGCTGCGGGGAATTGCACTGGCCCGGCGCGCCATCACGGGCGCCGATGTCATCATCACGTCGGCGGTCGAACACAAGGCTGTCCTGGCCACCGCCGAAGATCTGCGCGACCGCTACGGGTTTGCCTTGATCACCTTGCCGGTGGACGCCGAAGCCCTGGTCGACCCGCAAGCGGTCGCCGCGGCATTGGGGGATGGCCGGCACGTCGCTGTCGTGAGTATCATGCTCGCCAACAATGAGGTCGGCGCGATCCAGCCGCTGGCCGCCATCGGCGCAGCCTGTCGCGCCCTGGGCGTGCCCTTTCACACCGACGCCGTTCAGGCCGCCGGCAAACTGCCACTCGATGTCGAAGAACTCAATGTCGACGCGCTGAGCGCGGCGGCGCACAAGTTCTATGGCCCCAAAGGCGCTGGCATCCTCTACCTGCGTGGCGGCACCCCCTTCTGGCCCACCCTGACTGGGGGTAGCCATGAGGGCGGCCGGCGCGCCGGCACAGAAAATGTGCCGTTGATCGCGGGCATGGCCAAGGCGCTGGATCTTGCGGAAACCCTGCGCGCCGCCGAGAATGGCCGGCTTCGCCAATTGCGCGACCGGCTGATTGATGGCGTGCTCGCAACGGTCGACGGTGCGCGCCTGACCGGCCCGCGCACACAGCGTCTTGACAATCATGCCAGTTTTGTCGTGGAAGGCGTGGCCGCCGAAGGCGTGCTGATTGCGCTCGACCTTGCCGGCATCGCCGCCAGCAGCGGCAGTGCCTGTTCTAGTGGCGCCCAACATCCCAGCCATGTCTTGGCCGCCATGGGTATCCCAGCCAGCCAGTCGTCGGGCGCATTGCGCTTCAGCCTGGGCCGCAGCAACAGCGCCGAAGACGTGGACTATCTGCTTGCCCAACTCCCTATGATTGTAGGGCGCATGGGTGAGCGAGTGAGCGGGTGATTGATACCCGCTCACCCATGCGCCCTACAACGCTAGCTTGTACCCAACACCGCGCACAGTCACCAGCCGCTTCGGGTGGGCCGGGTCGTCCTCAAGTTTGGTGCGCAGGCGCCGAATCGCCAACTCCACGATGTTGGCGCTGTCGCTTTCGTCGTAGCCCCACACTTCCTGCAATAACTCCTCTTTGCTGACTGGCTGATCGGCACGTAGGGCCAGATAGCGCAGCAGTATGAACTCGTTGGGCGTCAAGTCGATCGGCCGGCCACCAATTTCGGCGCGCTGATCGATATTGTGAATCCTCAGATCACCGAATTCAGCCACCTCAAAGGAACTTCCATCGAGCAGATGTGTGGCGCGACGCAAAACAGCGCCAATCCGGGCCTCGACCTCGCGGAAATTAAAGGGCTTGGTGATGTAGTTATCGGCGCCTGACTCAAACCCCCGCACAACGTCATCCGGCCGATTCATGGCCGTCAGCATGATCACGGGCACATCCGAAAAGGTGCGCAGTTGAGCGAGTACGGCGAAGCCATCGATGCCGGCCATGACCACATCCAACATGACGAGGTCGAAGTGTTCGTTTTCCAACAGTTGCAGTGCGCTATGCCCATCGGCGACGGCTTCGACGACGTAATTGAGACGAAGCAGCGACATTGACATCAGATCGCGCATCAGTTTCTCGTCGTCGACAATCAGGATGCGCAGCCTGACCGCTGACATTGCATCTGGCGGCGTGCCAGGCTGCGGTACTACTAAATCTGAGTGATCACCGGGAGAATTCATGGCTTGCGTTTCGCGATTGATCATCTGGGTAACGATCAGAAATGACATATCACACGACAGCCAATCATGCATCACAATCGTGTGGCAAAATGGCGACAACGTGCTCCGTATGCACGCATAAGAGTACCACAAAACGGCACGCAGTTCCAGCCCAATGCGGGATCATTGAATCCTGGCTCCCGCCAACGGCAGCCAGAAATTGCTGGACTGTTCGTATGATTGTGAATGTTTCGCGCCAGTTGCAAGGGTTGTTGCAGCTATGCTATACTCTGATCCATCAGGATGCTCCCTGGCGTTCCTCCATTCTTTAGGCTCAAACTGTATCTGTTTGACAACAAGGAGAAAAAACTGAATGGCAAGTGTGACGTTCGACCATGTCTACAAGCGGTACGGTGATGTCACCGCAGTCAACGACCTGAACATCCACATTGAGGACAAGGAATTCCTTGTCTTCGTGGGTCCGTCAGGTTGCGGAAAAACGACGAGTTTGCGTTGTCTGGCCGGCCTGGAAGAGATCAGTGAAGGCAACATCCTGATCGGTGACCGGGTCGTCAACGACGTTCCGCCCAAGGACCGCGACATCGCCATGGTGTTTCAGAGCTATGCTCTTTACCCCCATATGAGCGTGTACGACAACATGGCATTTGGCCTCAAGCTACGCAAGACGCCCAAGGCCGAAATCGACCGGCGTGTGAAGGAAGCCGCCGAGATTCTGGATATTGGCCACCTGCTGGATCGCAAGCCCAAGCAGCTCTCCGGTGGTCAGCGCCAGCGTGTCGCCGTAGGCCGCGCCATCGTGCGCGAGCCGGCGGTCTTCCTGTTCGACGAGCCGCTCTCCAACCTGGATGCCAAATTGCGCGTCCAGACCCGCGCCCAGCTCACCCGTCTGCATCAGCGTCTGGCGACCACCTTTATCTATGTGACCCACGACCAGGTCGAGGCCATGACGATGGCTTCACGCATCGCCGTGATGAAGGATGGTCTGCTACAGCAGATCGACTCGCCGACCCAATTGTACGATCACCCCTCGAATATATTCGTAGCTGGTTTCATCGGCAGCCCCAGCATGAACTTCTTCGATGCCACGCTCGTCGAGAGCGATGGTAAGCTGGAAATCAATGCTAGCGGCTTCCGCCTGGAAGTCCCGCCTGCCAAGGCGGAAGAGTGGAAGGCGCACAAGGGCAAACAGGTCATCTTCGGCATCCGCCCTGAGGACATCCACTCCAAGCAGTATGTCCCGCCGGCCGTCCTCGAGGCCGATATGGCGGCCAAAGTCGACGTTATCGAGTTAATGGGCAATGAAATCTACTTGTACCTCTTCACCAAGGACAACAAGCAGTTCATTGCGCGTGTCGATCCGCGTGTGCGCACGCACACGGGCGATGACATGCCATTGTCTATCAACATGGCCAATGCCCACATCTTCGATCCGAAGACCGAGGTCAGCCTGGCCGGCTAAGCTTGCCGTGGCTGTGCTCGGGCAGCTTGGCTGACGGCTTATGCTGTGGGCCAAAGGCTGCCGACCCCAGTCGCTAACGTATAGGGAGCTCTCTGAAAGACGTGCAGGGGCCGGCATCGCTACCGATGCCGGCCCCTGATTTTTTCAACGATTGGCTTGCCAGACCATGCCGAACGCAACGACTGACGATAATCTGATTGCTGCGGCACGCTTGCTGCATCACGCGCAGCGTGTGGTGTGCCTCACTGGCGCCGGGGTCAGTGCCGAATCCGGGATCGCCACCTTTCGCGATGCCCAAACCGGTTTATGGGCTCACTTCGAGCCGCTGCAGCTTGCCTCTCAGCAAGGATTTGCCACGAATCCGGGACTCATATGGCAGTGGTATATGCATCGACTGGCGCGGGTTGAGGAGGCTCTCCCCAATCCGGGTCACACGGCATTGGTTCACCTGGAGAGTAGCAAGCGCTTCTTTACACTTATCACCCAGAATGTCGACGACCTTCACGAACGGGCCGGTAGCCGCCACGCACTGCACTTGCATGGCCGCATCGATCACTTCCACTGCAATGTGTGTTTGTTTCAACATGAGCTACGCCCAGCGGAGCGTTTCGTCGCAGAGCCCCCTCGCTGCAGCGGCTGCGACGGTCCGATCCGCCCCAGCGTCGTCTGGTTTGGCGAACCCCTCCCCAGCCGTGTGCTTGACCGCGCGGCGTTGGAGAGCGAGCGCTGCGATGTCTGTCTGGTGGCAGGAACCAGCGGTGTGGTTTTCCCGGCGGCCCAACTGCCCTATGTGGCACATCAGAAGGGCGCCCAGGTGATCGAAATCAACCCTGACAAAACGCCCATCTCCGAAATCGCCGCGATTCACCTGTGCGGCGCCAGCGGCGAGGTGTTACCCCGGCTCTTTGCGCTTGTGGCGGCCCTGTCTGCGGCTTCCTGACCGCTCAAATGCCGGGCGATGGCCATTCCAGCCAGCCGCCGGTCACGGTGGTGCTCTGCGTCGCGCCGTCGATGTCGAGTTGCACCGGCAACGACTGTGTGCCGGCCTGGCGCTGGAGCAGCAGCCGATAATTGTCGGGCGTGATGCCCGTGGGTAGGCGATAAGAGAAGACCACACGCTGTTGGCTTGCCGGGGAGACGGTAAAGAAACCGGCGAATTCACGCGTTCCGCGTTCACCACGCTGGCTGTTCACCTCAGCCAAGGCAATCCCGTCTACGGCAATCAACTCACTGCCGGCTGGTGCATAGACACGCACGTAGTCGAAATAGCAGCGGGCGATCATGTCGTCATAATTGGCGCCATAGCGTGGCGTAGGGTCGCAGCCAGGGTCTTCCGCCTGGATGGGATGCGTATAGGTTAACACGACGGTGGCGATCGCCGGCTGATCCGGCCCATCGGGCCAGCGCACTGCGTACGCTAGTTCGCGTTCGATGGCGGCATCCACCTTGTTATACCCCATGTTGGTATCGACCACGGCCAGATAGTCGGCGCCGACCGTGGGGTGCAGCCCGCCATCCCAACGCGCTTCCGCCAGCACCTGTTGCACCTGGAGGTTGTTGACCCATCCCTGCATCGACCGGTCGTCCAACGCCACTTGCACGGCGGTCAACAACGCCGGATAATTCACGTTGCCACCCTGGATGCGGTCAAGGGCCACCCTGGCGATCATCGGGATAAAGTCTTTGCGTTGGGCAAACCAGGCGTCGATGCCGTTCTTGGCCGTGGTGGCGCCGCCCACTGGCTGATTCCAAAAACGGATGACCTGCTGTTCGATATTATCGCGCGTGATTGGCCCATCGGCGCCGGGTACGTCCAACGCGCCCAGTGCGCCGATCAGATGTTTCACCGCGTTGAGGTCGACGGTGAAAACGCCGTCCACCTGCGCACCGGTATCCTGGGCGTAGAGGGCTTGCGCGACGGCTGCCGTGGTTGGCAGGTCGGGCGACCAATTGGCGTCGCGCATCACGAGCAGTGCGATGTTCATGTGTTCTTGCATCGGCTTGGGTGCGCGCGGATAAGTGCTCTTGTCGCTATACAAGGCGTAGCTGTCCTCGAAATCGAGATCTGTAATGCGTCCCTTGTCGATGGTCACGCGCCCAATCGCTGCGATAAAGCCACCGGTCGGCCGTAGTTCATGATTGTTCTGAATGAGCACCAGATAGGTGCGCGGCGCGTCCATTCCCAGCAGCCACGGTAAGGAGGGTCTCAGCCGCAAACCGGCTTCGCCGATCGTCAGCCCGGCGGCCGGCGCGCGCGCTACCCCAGCAGGGGGCAGGGCCGCGGCATGAAGCCGCGCGGCACCGATCACACCTACTCCCCAGGTTACGGCAACCGCAACCGCCAAAGCACCGAGCGCACGCACGACCGGCTGCGCGTTCGGCGCGCGCCGAACGGTACCCAGGACAAGTCTGACATAGTTCTTCATAGATTACTCTTTAAGTCTCCACAATGGGCCAACCGGCTCCAACATTTCTGGCGGTACTGCCGCCGGCAACTGCGCAAAATAAATTGGACGCACCCCCTGATTGGCCGCAATCAGCGCGTCCACCGACTGGTCGATGCCGGCTATTCCTGGATACAGATCGCCTTGAAGACGGCGATACCAATCAAACTGATAGAGCGAGTCATTGACCGCAATAATACCGGGGACTCTGGCGGCCAATTCACCGCTTCCCCAAACGCCATACCACAAGGCAAACGTCTCGCGGTCGTTCAGGGTGACGACGATGCTCCCCGGTTCGAGCACAGCGCCGGCCTGCGCCACAAAGGCCCGCGCCGCAGAATCCCCGCTGAGCGCCACCGCCGGCCACCGCCAGGCGGCCAGCACGACCAACCCGATCGCCACGATCCCGCCGCAGGTCACGGTGACCCAGCGTGGCCGGCGCACGCGCTGCCGGCTCAGCCATGCCACGGTGACCGCCAGGCCCACCGCCAACCACAGCGCCATGATCCACGCCACCGCTAACAAATAGATGTCGCTGTCACGCGTATAATAGACGAGCGCATAAACACTTACCGGCACGACCCACAGCAGGCTGAAATTACGCAGGTGCGGCGCCTGCCGATCCCAGTCTGCCAGTCCGACCAGCCCCACCGCCAACCCGACCGGGCTATATTGCATCGTCACGGTGTAGGCCCACGCCGCCACGCGTGAGAATATCGTTTCGGCCGGCGAAGCAAACAAGTACCCTCGGTAGGCGGCGCCGCTGACCAGCCACCAGAATCCGGCCCAGTTGTCGGCATACCCCCAGTTGATTGGCGGCGGGCCGTTGCCGGCAACCAGCGGAATCCGCAGATAGAACAGCGCACCAAGCCCGCTGCCGAGCACAAAGACGCCGGCTAGCTTTGGCCAAAGACGCCGCCTGTCCGTTGCCTGCGCCCAAAGTGCGTAATAGGCGGCCGGTAGCAACAAAATAAAGGTAAGGTGGTGGGCAACACCCAATGCCGTCAACAGGACAACATACCACAGACGGCGCGGATGCACCAAGACGGCCCAGCCAAGCAGCGCAAGCAACAAGGCGTGCAGGGCATACACCTCGGTGATGATCGCCTGCATCCACAACAAGGGCGAAATGGCCCAGGCCAATCCGGCCAACGCGGACCACAACCATCCAAACGGCCAACTGCGCACCAGATGCCGTGCCGTGACGACCGTCACCCCAACGCTGCCTGCCGCCAACAGTGCGCTCAGCAACGTGCCGCGCCAGGCCAGGTCGGCGCCGGTCAGCAATGGAGCGGTTACCGCCAACCAGATCTGCAACAAAGGAATGTAGAGCGGATAGCCCGGTGGATGTGGAACCCCGTTGGTGATGGCCGCGGCCAGGAGTTCGGCGCCATCGGCGCCTTGGTGCGCCCAAGTAATGCCAGGGGCTGCCGAGCGAAGATAGAGCATCAGCGCGGCCACGGTCGTGACGAGTGGCATCGCCCAGGTGCGCAGCCAGATGGATAGCACGCCAGTTTTAGCGAAGGGCATGAGTACGGTGGGGTAGCACGAGCCGTAGTCCGGAACTTGATACACAATGGGGCGCGGCTGAGCCGCGCCCCATCCACAGAATCGATTGGTGGAAGGCTACCAGAATTCGGGCAACATAGACGGCGGCATGCCGACCGTGATGCCGGCCGTTGCACTGGCGCCATCGTCGGCCGTCACTGCGGCCAAGTTGGCAAAGGTCGTGCCATTGGCGATATCCGGCGCCACCATGACGCGCACAGTGGCGGTGGCACTGCCCCCGGCGGGGATGCTGGGCCAGGTCACGACCACGGCACTGTCCGCCTGGTCGATCGTCCCATCGTCAGCAGCCGTCGCGTCGACAAACCCCAGTTGCGTGGGTAGATCGTTGCGCAACGCCACATTCGTTGCGGTCGTCGCACCGGTATTCTTGACCGTAAAGACGAGGGCGATCTCCTTCCCCTGCACGGCGAAGGGCGGCTGCTGCACAATCGCAACCGCAAGGCTGGCGCCGGTGGCAGAGGGTTCGCTGGCGCTTACGGTGGCGGCCGGCGCTGGGGTCTCTGCCGCGGCCGGTGTTTCGGGTGCGGCCGGTGCAGCAGCAGCGGCGGCCACGACATCCAATTCCGTCGCGTCAAAGGCCGGGGAAATGTACTGTGCACTGGCCCACCCGTTGGGCTGCGCCCCTGCCAGACAACAGATCTGGAGCCAATCGCCCGCTTGATTGCGCCCCAGCACGGTGACGGCGGCGCCTTGCTTCAGCTTGGCAATCACCGGTGTGTCTGTCCCCGGGCCGCTGCGCACATTGAGCGTCACGGCATCGGCTGTGCCCTGGATGCCACCCTCGATCAGCGTGACCGTTGTCACGAGGGTCGTCGTCACCCGCGTGGTTGCAACCGTGGTCGTGGCTACGGTGGTCGCGGCAGTCGTGGCTACGGCGGTCGCCGTTGTCCCATCGACCACAGGAAGCGCTGCCGCCTGATCGGCACTAAAGTTTGGCGATGCAAACTGTGCACTGACCCAGCCGGGCGTTTCGCTGCCGGGCACGCAACAGACATTCCACCAATCCCCCGCCTGATTGCGGCCAATGACCGTCACCACGCCCCCCTGGGTCAGCTTACCGACCACCGGGAAAGTCGTCCCCGGCCCTTGGCGCACATTGAGCGTCACCGCCTGCACCACCGCCGTCAACGCGGATCCGGTTGTGCCGGCGGGCGCCGTGACTGGATCTCCAGAGGTGGGCGCTGTCTCGCCAGCGGCAGCCGGCGTCGGCGTCGGAGCCGTGTCGTTGTCGTTACTGGTATTATTGGGTTTGGGCGTCGGCGTCGGTGCGAGCGCCGTGGGCCGGGGTGTTGCGGGCGGCACCGTCTGGTTGATATCTGGCTGCCCATCGGCCGCCAATACCGGTTGGCCAGCAAACACAAGCACGGTTGCCAATCCCAGCACTGCCAGGGCAAGCCAGTAGCGGCGCGCCCAACGCATGGCAGCCTGGGGGAAGGATGGTTGGCTTTGCATAAGCTATCCCCTTACCTGGAAAAACGGTTCATAAAAAACGGAAGAAAATACCCACACATGATGGTCACGCACGCTGCGCTTTTTCCCACACGGCGCTCTGTGCCCCGCGCAGTAAGCGCACCCCACCCACATAAACTGCGCAGTTCATCACGCAGAAGTAAAATGGAATATAAAACATTTTGACGCTGACGCCAAGTTTCTCCAATAGAAAACCGGCCAATGCCGCCGTGTAAAAGACCCCTTGCGCCATCCAGAGTGCACCATAGAATGGAGATCCCGTTGCCGCCAGCCCTGCGTTGAGCAGAAACAGCAAGGGCAGCAGGAGGGGTGCCACCGTCCAGCGCAAGACACGATGCGAGATATACTGAAAGCTCAACACGCCATAGCGCAGCGGGTTGAGCAGGCCGGGGAGAGCGCCAATTGCCTGCAAGCCACCGGCGGCAATTCTGACCTTGCGTTTCCACTCCTCGCCCAGTGCGGCTGAGTGACTTTCCAGGGCATAGGCGTCGGGCGCATAGGCGACGCGGTGGCCCTGCATGGCAATCCGTAGCGACAGATAGAAGTCCTCGATGATGGTGGAGGCCGGCACTGTCTCATATAACGCTGTACGGATGGAGAAAAGTTCACCGGCGGCGCCCACCACCGAATAAAGCTGGGCGTCCAGCCGCTTCAACGTCGATTCGTATTTCCAATAGATGCCTTCGCCCACGCCCTGGACGCCGGAATCGCTGGCCACGCGTACGCGCTTTTCGCCGGCGACGGCACCCACGGTCGGATCGGCATAGTGCTTGACAAGATTGCGCAGCGCCGCGGGATTGAGCAGCGCATTGGCGTCGCTAAAGACGGTGATCGTTGTTGTCACCAAGGGCATGATGCGGTCGACCGCCGCCAGTTTGCCGCAGCGTGCCGGCTGATGCAGGATACGCAGATCAGTGCCTGCCGGCGCCGGGTAGCTGCGCACTTGTTCCGGTGTATCGTCGGTCGAGCCGTCGGTGACGAAGATCAGCGTCAGTCTGTCCCGCGGATAGTCGAGTTGCAGCGAGTTTTCCAGTTTGGCCCGGATGGTAGCCGCCTCGTTATACGCTGGCACTACCAGCGTGACTGCCGGCGCCACCGCTGGCTCTGCCGGCGCCGAGTGGGCGCGCCCGCGCCGCGCGGTCACCCACAGGAAAACGACCAACCCATAGCCGAGGTAGGTGTAAAAGACGATGCCAACCCCGATCCAGAACAACCAAGCGAGCAGTGTCGTCATCGGCGTGGCCTACCGCGCGCCTTTGCCTTGCACGAGCACGGGGACCGTGCGCAGCAGGATCGCCAGATCACGGCTGAGGCTGTAGTGCTCGATATACTCCAGTTCGAGTTGCAGGCGATCCGCAAAGGGGAGATCGCCGCGCCCGCTCACCTGCATCGGGCCGGTAAGGCCCGGCTTGACGGCCAGCCGTTTGCGGTGGTGATCCGTGTACAGGCGCACCACGCGTTCCTCCTCCGGCCGCGGCCCGACCAGGCTCATATCGCCGCGCAGCACGTTGTAAAACTGGGGCATCTCGTCCAGGCTGGTGCGCCGCAAAAAGCGGCCGACGCGCGTCACGCGTGGGTCATCGGCGATCTTGAAGGCGGGTTCGGCCGCCAGTTTGTGCAAATCAACCAGTGCTTCCAGCCGTTTCTCCGCATCCACGACCATGCTACGCAGCTTCACGATGCGAAAGGGCCGGCCATTTTCGCCGACACGCACCTGCCAATAGAAGATGGGGCCGGGCGAATCCAGCTTGATGGCGATGGCCGCCAACGCCACGAGGGGGATAGCGAGCGCCAACCCGAAGAGCGCGCCCAAGATGTCCAGCCCCCGCTTGACCAGGCGTTTCCAGCCTGGGATGAACGGCTGGCGTGCGCCGGGCAGGATGCCGGCAAAATGAATGGTCCCGGCCAGATAGCCACTACCCAGCGCCAACGCCCGCGCTGCCACCATGCCGGAGCCAAACGCCGCCAGCGACCCCGACCGGCGCGCCAGTTTGGCCAAAAACGGCGCTGCCGAAGCCAGGAAAAGTACGACCAACGCGATCACGGCCAGCCAGAGCCAATCGAACGGGGGCGCAACAACCGCAAGGAGCGCCAGCGGCAGCAACGCCACCAGCAGGCTCGCCAGGACGATTTGCAGCTTGAGCACCTGCGGCGTATGCGTGTCCTGCACCATGCGCTCTGGGTGAAGCCGCGTGAGGGGGGCTTTCCAGAACCCCTGGGCAAATTTCCGTTGCGCGTATTCGCGCAGGCTCGTGTCGTGCAAGTGCGTCACGACAGCGGCCGGCACAAAGACCATCCGGTAGCCTTTTTCGGCCAGACGAAAGCTGAATTCTTGATCGTCGCAGGCGGCAAAGTCGACATCAAACCCGTCGTTGGCCAGAAACACGGCGCGACGATAGGCCGCCGAGTAGTTGTCGATGAAGTCGATCTGCTCGAGGCGGCGCATGTGATCGTAGCGGTCCTCGTACTCCGCCTGCACGAAGCGCGGCACAAGGCCGGCCTGCTCCGTGCGAAACGCGCCCTTGGCGCCTACCACGCGCTCGTCGGCAAACGCGCCGGCCAGTGTCTCAACCCACACCGGTGCGGGCGCGCAGCCGGCATCGGCAAAGAGCAAGATCGGTGCCTGCGCGACCTGCGCCCCGCGGTTGCGCGCCGCACCGAGACCGGCACGGGCTTGGCGAACGATCTGCATGGGGCCATGCGCATGATCGCGCTGCCAGGCCGCAGCACGTGCGATCGTATCGTCGGTGGATCCGTCGTCGACGACGATGATTTCGAAGGTGTCGGGGGCGACGGTTTGCTGCGCCAGGCCATCCAGACAACGCTCCACCGTGGCCGCACCGTTGCGGACAGCGATGATCGCCGAGCAGCGCAACGCAGGTGCAGGCAAGATTGGCATGGTCATCGGCGTTGTGTGATGGCGAACCAACTAGGGCTGAGTTTCGACATAATCGGCCACCACAAAGATGCGATGCGTGCTCGTGTCGGCCGGCCAGCCCGTGACCAGCGTCAGCTTCGCCGTGTCGCCCGGCTCCAGATAGGCTGCGGCACGTGCCGTTTCTGCCGGCGTGGCCCCGATTGCCGGAATGGGCGGCGTTTCTTCGCTGACTTTATAGACGTAGATCTTGCCGTCCGCCGCCGTGACCAAGATCTCCTGCCCACCCTCGATCTCGCCCAAGGCAATCGACCGCAAGAGACCCGCGCCCAACGCCTGTTGGCCGATCATGACTAGATTGCCTGCATCGCCGGCGCCGGCGCTGTTGACCGCCCAGCCGACGGCATCCAACGGCACGATCCAGCGCGTGGTCACCTGATCGCCGATCAGCGCTGGCTCCCATCCCATCGGCACAACCGGCGCCTCCAGGTCGAGCGCCGGAATCGACAGGGCGACCGGCGCGTTCGCCGCATAAAGCGCCGGATCGCCGGCGGGCAGCGCTGTTACTGCGCCACTGACCGGTGCCGTCGCGGTCACGCCCGGCGTCGCCGTCACCGCGGTTGTGAGCGGTTCGGTGGTGGTGACGACGGGCGCCACCTCCGAAGTCGTCACCGACGCCGGGATCAGATAAGCCGCCACCAATAGTTCCGTGCCAACGGCAAGCGGCTTGAGACGCGCGACCGGCTGGCACGCGGCCAGGAACGTGCTCAAGAACACAAGCAGCAAGAGCACCCAGGGTATCGTAACCCTGCCACGCAAAATCGACATAAGAGACCAACCCTTTCCTGATTGGAGTGGGGACTTTCTTACATTGTATGGGAATCAACGGCGCCGTGCAAGTGGACGGGTCAGGGTGAAACGTTCCCGGCGCCGGTCAAGCGGCGCCCGTTGTGCGCATTTGGCTTGACCAGTGCCAGGGACGCACCGATAAATTTGGCGGAATCGGAGGCATGCTGAATAATAGCGCATGGGGAGGCATGTGTCCCGGTGGACGCCCCGGTCTTCAAAACCGGTGGCAGGTGGCGCTGAGCCGGCTGCGGTGGGTTCGACTCCCACACCTTCCCGCACGATAGGAAATCTATGGAAATTGCCTTCTTTCAGCCCGACGAGCCGCTTCGCTTGGACCGGGTCGTCCTCTACCCATACCCCGACTTGAAACGCATCTGGACGCGTGTGTGGTTGTCCGCGCTGCAAGAGGAAAAACCGAACCTCGAGATCGCCGTCTACAATCCCGATGGCAGCGAGAATTGCAGCGTCTACCTGATGGCCCACGGCGAGCAGCGTGCCGAAACGACGTTGCACATGCGTAATCCGCAACCCGGCGCCGTCTATCACGTTGTCACCGAACTCACGCGCGGCCTTGGCCCGGAAGCGACTTTATTGGAGCGGCGTGAGTTTGACCTGACGCTTGCGTTTCGCAACCCAGACGCCGGCGAACCCGGCTTTGGCTTTGGCGTGGACTGGGACGAAGTGAAACGCAAGGCGCAAGCGTTGTGACGTTGGCGGCTTGTCCGCTGTGCGGCACACCCACGGATCGCCGGTTGCTGGCGCATGCGCATGATCTCCAACCGGCGGTCGCCACATGGATCGCGGCGGCCGCGCCGGCCTGGTCACCCGCCGCCGGTCTGTGCCCGGCGTGCGCCGGCCGGTATGCTGGGCGCCTGGCCCGGCAACGCAGTGCGACGTCGCTCCACACCGCCACCGATCCCGTCACGACTTTCCCCTATTATCATCCGGCCGAAGAGACGGTGTTGAGCCAGCCGCAGCGCTTGCCGGATTACACCACTTTTACTGGGGCGGGCGTCACCGTGGCCTTCTTGGACAGCGGCTACTATCCGCACCCGGATCTGGCCGTCACGCCGACCTGGCCGGGAGCACCACCGGTCTGGCATCGCCTCAGGCAACCCTCCCTGCGCGACGCATTGCAGCGCGTCCCGCTGCGTCTGGCCGAGTATGTCGATCTGACTGACGCCGGCGAACGCGTCGGGTTGGCGACGCCCAGCCTGTGGGATGACGCCGGCGATAGCTGGCATGGGCAGATGACCAGCGTGATTGCGGCCGGCAACGGCCTGCTGAGTGACGGCCTCTATCGGGGCTATGCGCCGGGCGCGTCGCTTCTGCCCATCAAGATCGGGCGCAGCGGCGGCCGTATCCCCGAGGAAGACATTCTGCGCGGTCTGGGCTGGTTGCTGCGCGACGACAATTGGCAGCGGTATGGCGTGCGCGTCATCAATATCAGCGTGGGCGGCGACTTTCCGCAGGACTGGCAGGAGAACCCTGTGTGCCGGGCTGCGCATGCCTTGGCCCAGCGCGGGGTCTTCATCGCCGCCGCTGCCGGCAACCGTGGCATCGAAGAATTACTGGCGCCGGCGCAAACGCCCACCGTGTTGACGGTCGGCGGCGTCGACGACCGCAACCGCCGCTGGCGCCCCTCCGATCCCGACGCGGTGGAGCAACTCGCCCTCTATCAGCACAACTACGGTGTGGTGAGCTGGCGCCACGCGCTGCTGCGCAAGCCCGAAATCCTGGCACTGGCGCGCTGGATTCCCTCGCCCGTGCTGCCGCCCAGCCCGATGTTGAAGGAAACGCACGCCATCGCCCGTCTGCGCCAGGTGCTGCAGGGTGAAGACGACAGCCATCTGGATACTTACCTGCGCCACTGGGAACAGACCCTGCATGCCGGCCAGCAACCCGCTACGCCCGCCGACGCCGTGGCGGCAACCGACGGCCCTACCCAGTGGATGGCGGAAGTCTGGTCCGCGCTTCGTCGTCGCATGAACGCCCACAAGTGGGTGCACCCCTACTATCAGCATGTCGACGGCACGAGTGTGGCGGTGGCGCAGGTCTCGGCGGTGGCGGCGCAGATGTTCGAAGCGAATCCGGCGCTGACCGCCGAAACCGTGCGCCAGTTGCTGGTGGAGAGCTCGCTGGCGTTGCCCCATCTTTTGCCGCGGCAGACCGGCGCCGGGTTGCTCCAGCCCGCGCTGGCCGTCGCTGCCGCGCTGCGCGCCCACGGCGGCCGTCTTGGCGCCTTCCCGCGCAGCGGCACACATCTGCGCGATTTTGAATTGCAAAAATGGAGTGTTCAGGGTAAATTGACGGTGCTGGTTCCCGATCATCTGCCGGGCGCGATCGGAACCACCATCTATCTTGGTTATTATGCGCCACAGGCTGACCGCGTCAGCGTGACAGGTTCCTTCAACGGCTGGCAGCCTGGCCAACTGGTCTTGCAGCCAGCAGCCAATGGGTGGTGGCATGCCGCACTCCGCCTGCCGCCGGGGACGCATCAATACCGGTTTTGGATCGAGTCGACGGCGCATCCCACCCCGTGTTGGTGTCGTGACCCAGAGAACCCGGTGTGCGTCGAAGGCGGTTACCAAGCGGGACACAGCAGCATCAGCGTATAGGAACTCTTCCCATGAACTGGGTTTCCGTGCGAAACCTGGTTTCGCCACAGACAGAGGATCTGGCATGCACCGCGAATATCACAAGTGGTACAGCTCGCGCTTGAACCGTGATATGGAATTGAATATTTACGGCCACGCCGGCGCGCGCGTGCTGGTTTTTCCCACGAGCATGGGGCGCTTCTACGAGTATGAAGATCGGGGCATGGTGGCCAACCTCGGCGAGCAGATCGAGAACGGCTGGCTGCAACTCTACTGCATCGACAGCGTCGACGCCGAGAGCTTTTACAACAACTGGGCCCATCCCGGCGGACGGATCTACCGCCACGTCCAGTATGAAGATTATATTCTCAACGAAGTTCTGCCGCTCAGCCAGTCCAAGAACCCCAATCCCTTTCTGATGACGCACGGCTGCAGCTTTGGCGCCTATCACGCCGTCAACATTGCCTTTCGCCACCCGCATTTGTTTGGTCGGGTGTTAGCGCTCAGCGGCAAATATGACATGACCGGCTTCTTCAACGGCTATTATGACGACAACATCTACTACAACACGCCCAGCCTCTTTGTGCCGAACCTGAGCGACCACGCCCAACTCGAGGCGTTGCGCCATGTGGACATTGTGATCGTCGCCGGCGAGCACGACCCCAACATCGAAAACAACCGGGCATTGAGCCGGGCGCTGTGGGCCAAGGGCGTAGCGCATGCGTTTCGCGAATGGGCGGGCTGGAGCCATGACTGGCCCTACTGGAAAGAAATGGTCCGTACGTACATCAACGGGCATGACTGAAGCCAACCTGCAAAGCGTGATTTTTGAATGACAAATGGGGGCCTATGAGCGTCAAAAAGATTGGGGTCATTGTCGGTCGTGAGTGGAGTTTCCCGCCGGCCTTCATCGAGGAAGTGAACGGCCGCGAGGCGGGCGTGATTGCCGAGTATGTCAAACTTGGCGGGACGCCGATGAATGAACCGTGCGAGTATGCGGTGTTGATCGACCGTATCAGCCACGAGATCCCGTACTATCGCACCTACCTGAAAAACGCCATGCTGCAAGGCGCCTATTGCATCAACAATCCCTTCTGGTGGAGCGCCGACGACAAATTCTTTGGCGCCAGCCTGATTACGAAGTTGGGCATTGCCTCGCCCAAGACGATGGCGCTGCCCATGAAGGCCTACCCGGACGGGGTGGTGAGCGAGAGCCTGCGCAATCTGGTCTACCCGCTGGACTGGGATCGCATCGTCGGCTATGTCGGGCTGCCGGCCATTCTCAAGGATGCCTGGGGCGGCGGCTGGAAGAACGTCTACAAAGTAACGACCATCGACGAACTGATTCGCGCCTACGACGACACCGGCACGCTCTGCATGATTCTCCAGGAGTTTATCGAGTTCGACCAGTTTGTGCGCTGCATCTGCGTGGGCCAGAGCAACATCCTGCCCACCAAGTATGATCCGAAGAATCGCCGCTATGTCGTCGAACACGACCACCTGAGCCCGGAGCTTGGCGACCGCATCGTGCACGATGCGCGTCTGATCAACGAGGTGATGGGCTACGACATGAACAGCATTGAGTTTGCGATCCGAGATGGGGTGCCCTATGCGATCGACTTTATGAACCCGGCGCCCGACATGGACATCAACAGCATCACGCCCCATTACTTCCAGTGGGCGGTGAACGCGATGGCCGATTTTGCGATCGAGATGGCGCACAACCCTCGGCCACAGCGCGCCGAACAACGCTGGGCGCCTTTTGTGGGTTGAGCCCTGCCGGCGCCAGGCAAGGCGGCGGCGGTACGGCCCGAAGCCGGCGGATTCGGCTGGCACCGCGCGGTGCGTGACTCGTTTTTTTAGCAGGTGACGGCATGGATTGGGTGCCCGTTCTCGCCATCGGTATTGTGATCGGATCGCTGTTCACGTGGTTCTCGATGTCGCTGCGCGCCTCCTGGAAGCGGAACAAAGACCTACGCTCGTCGGTGGTCAAGACGCGCAAGGAACAACAGGAAAAAGCGCTGAAGGTGAAGCTGGACAACCAGAAGGCGCGCAAAGAAATCCTGCATCTTGTGCTCCAGGTCGTGACCCTCGTCCTGACCGGCTTGTTTGTGGCCTGGCTCTTCTGGGTCTTCGTGTCCTAGGATTGTACCGATCAAGGAATCGATCTATGCGTGAGAAACAGCAGTCGCTGACGGCGCTTGTCGAATGTGCGGGTTGAGCGTCTAAGCTCTCGCCAGAGACATTAGCGCAGGTCGTGCGCCAACTAGCCGGGTTCTTCCCGGCAACTGCATATCCTGCCGTGCTGGTGGGGTTGGGCGAACCGGACGATGCCGCCGTCTATCGTTTGGACGACACGCGCGCGTTGGTGGCCACCACCGATTTCTTTACGCCCGTCGTCGACGACGCGTGGACCTTTGGGGCGATTGCGGCGGCGAACGCCATGAGCGATGTCTATGCCATGGGCGGCGATGTGCTCTTCTGCCTCAACATTGCCGGCTTCCCCGCCGATCTGGCGCAGGAAAGCGTGGCCCAGATCTTTGCCGGCGGCGCCGCGAAGGTGCGCGAGGCAGGTGCGGCCATCACGGGTGGCCATACCATCACCAGTCCCGAGCCATTCTACGGGCTCAGCGTCACGGGTATCGTGCACCCCGACCAGGTGATGCGCAAAGGCGGCGCACGTCCGGGAGATCTGTTGTTTCTCACCAAGCCGTTGGGCACCGGAATCATCACCACGGCGGCCAAGCTCACCGGGAGCGGCGAAAGCAGCGTACACCGGTTGGCGCGGCGCGCGCAGGGCAAGGCCGACCTGGACATCCGGCATCTCGACGACGCCATTGATTCCATGCTGCACCTGAACCGCGCGGCAGCGCAGGCGGCACAGGTGGCTGGCGTGCGCAGCGCCACCGACATCACCGGCTTTGGCCTGATCGGCCATGGCAGTGAAATGGTACTGGCCGCGCCGCGCGAAAAGGGGGCGGGCTTTGTCCTGCGCGCCGCCGATGTCCCAGTGTTGCCTGGCGTATGGGATTATATTGCCGCCGGCTATCTCACACAGGGATCTACCCGCAACCCGCAGCACTACGGCGCGCACGTCCGGATGGCTGGCACAGTGACGCCGGCGCAGCGCACCTTGTTGTGGGAGGCGGAGACGAGCGGCGGGCTGCTGCTGGCGGTGCCGGCGGCGAAGGTTGCCGTCTTTCGTGCGGCCTGTGCGGAGCGCAAACAGGCGTGCTGGGAAATTGGGGCCGTGGTGGATCGCCCAGGGATCGAAGTGGTGTGAGGGGCGAGACTATTTCTGCGTCTTGGGGTCCAGCGCATCGCGGATGGCATCGCCCAGAAAATTGAAGGCGAGCATCGTCAGCGATAGCGCCACCGCCGGGAAAAAGAGCACCCACGGGGCAGTGCGCAGCGCGCTGTAGCCGTCGGCGATCATGCTGCCCCAACTGGGCATCGGCGGCTGCACACCCAGACCGATAAAGCTCAAAAATGCCTCGGTGTAGATATAGGCGGGAATCGCCAGCGTCTCGGCCACGATACACGGGCCGATGATGTTGGGCAGCAGGTGGCGCCCCATGATGCGGCTGCGGCCGGCGCCGACGACGCGTGCCGCCTGCACGAATTCCTGCAGTTTGTAGTGCAGCACCTGGCCGCGCACGAGGCGCGCCATGTTGAGCCAGCTCACCGCCCCAATCGCCACAAAGACAAAGAAGAGACCGCCAGTGCTGCTATCCAGGCTGACCATGATCTGCCCAAAGGCGCCCATTTGATCGGGCGGTCGTTGCGAAAACGAGGTCAAGAAGACCTGGAGCAAGATGATCAGGATCAACGTGGGGTAGGCGTAGATGATGTCGACGATGCGCATCATGATGTTGTCGACATGCTTGCTGCCATAGCCGGCGAGCATGCCATAGGAGACGCCCAAGGCAAAGCTGATAGCGGCGCCGACGACGGCGACCGCCATCGAGATGCGCGTGCCGTAGATCAGGCGGCTCAGGATGTCACGGCCCAGCTTGTCGGAGCCAAACCAGTAGACATGGCCGGTCAGTTTACCGGTAGTGGCCAGCGTGCCCGGCGGCTGCAGCTTTTCGGAAAAGTCGGTTTGCTCGTAGCTCACGGGGGCAAAGACCTGCGGCGCCAAGGCAACGACCAGCAGCAGCACAAGATACAGCGCGCACAGCACGACGACCGGGTCTTTCCTCAATTGGCGCAGACCATCCTGCCACAACGAACGTGACTGGCGGGCGGGACGTAAGCCGGCCGCGCCCTGTGCTGTGCTATTGAGCATGGTCGGTCCTCGGGTCGATGAAGAAGTAGGAGATATCGACAAGCAGATTGGCGAAGACGATGATAAAGGCATAGATGACGACGACGGCCATCACCATCGGATAGTCGCGGCTCGTGATGCTGCTGACAAAATAGCGCCCCATGCCGGGAATCGCAAAGACCTGCTCCACGACCAGCGAGCCGGTCACCACCGCCGCCGTCAACGGGCCCAAGTAGGTGACGACGGGAATCAGGGCGTTGCGCAGGGCATGGCGCAGCATGACCACGCGGTGCGGCAGCCCTTTGGCTTTGGCCGTGCGCACATAGTCTTCATTGAGCACCTGCAGCAAGCTGGCGCGAGTCAAGCGGGCAATGATGGCCGAGAGGCCGGCGCCGAGCGTGATGGCCGGCAAGATCAGGTGGCTGAGCCAGGGCCAGAAGCCATCGGCCAGCGGGACCCATTGCGCCACGGGTAGCCAGTCCAACTGCAAGGCGAAGATCCACACCAATACCGGTCCCATGACGATGGCGGGGATCGACACGCCCACAATTGCCACCAAGGTTGCCGAGCGATCCTGCCAACGACCGCGGTGGAGCGCGGCAATGATGCCGGCTGGCAGGCCAATCACAAGGGCAAAGAGCAGTGCGGCGATGCCGAGTTGCATGGAAACGACCAGGGCCGGCAACAGAAAGCCCGCCACCGGTTTGCCCCGCTGCTTGAGCGACGGCCCGAAGTCGAGCTGCGCGGCGTTTTTGAGCCAGATGAAGTACTGTTCGTAGACCGGCCGGTTGAGGCCGAACGCGGCTTCCATCTGCTGCACAAGCGCCGGCGGCGTCTTCTCGGAGTCAAACGGGCCGCCGGGCAGGGCGCGCATGGTGAGAAAGGTGATGCCCGTGATCACAAAGAAGACGGGGATGAACCAGAGGATGCGGCGGACGATCAGACGAGCCATGGGTGATGTCGCTTCTGCAAAGGGCGCCGGGGGGGTGATGGCCGCCTGGCCGCCAAGGCAGCCCGTGCACTCATCACCCCCCGGCAAGCCGGATAGCGATCGTTCGTTATTGGGTCACGCGCCAGGTATCCCAGTTCTGCGGCGCAAAGGTTGAATACGCGCGCTGGATATAGGGCTTGGCGAGGGCGGTGAAGCCGCGGTGGTAGTGCGGGGCCACACGGACTTCGTCGCCAAACATCATTTGCTCCACCTGCTTGTACATCTCGATGCGTTTGGCTGGGTCCGTCTCGCGACCGGCGGCCTTGGCCAGTTCGTCGGCCTGCGTGCAGGCGGCACGCGGGCGATTCTGGCTGTCCGTGCAATGGAAGACCTCATAGACCCAGTTGTTCTCATCCGGGTAGTCGGCGCCCCAGCCCAAACGCCACATGCCCGGCATTTCTTCCACCGGGATGCTTGGCGCCGTGCTGGCCTGGAAGGCCGGGTATTCCATCGATTCGAGTTCGACGTTGACGTTGAGGGTTTCCTTCCACATGGCCTGCAGGGCCTGGGCGATGGAATCTTCCAACGTGTTGGAGAAGTAGCGATAGGTGACGGTGGGGAAGCCTGCGCCGTCGGGATAGCCGGCTTCAGCCAACCAGGCTTGCGCCTGCGCGGGGTCGGAGGCAATGCCTACTTCGGGATCCGGGGCGCCAAAGATGCCCTTGGGGGCGAACTGTGTGGCGGGGACACCGGAGCCGACGACATCCTTGGCCATCGTCTCGCGATCGATGGCGGCGGAGAAGGCCTTGCGCACCAGCACGTTGTCGAACGGCGGCTTGGTCATGGTGAAGCCGACGTAGGTTGTCGAGGCGCGCGGCCCTTCGTGCAGCTCGGCGCTCAGGGTGGCGTCGGCGCGAATGCGCTGCAGCGCCTCGACCGGCAAGGAGGTCACACCGTCGCCGGCCAGGTCCAGGTCGCCGGACTCGTAAAGCGCCAGTTCCGTGTTCTGGTCGGTGATGATACTCACTTCGAAGCGATCGATCTGGACATCATCTTTGTTGACGTAGGTGGGGTTTTTCTCGTAGATCAGCTTCTCGGCCGGTTTCCATTCGAGCAGTCTATACGGGCCGTTGACCACGATGTTGGCCGGGTCGGTCCAGGCGTCGCCAAACTCCTCGATCGCCCAACTGGGCACCGGGCGCATCGTCCAAATGCTGGAGATCGATTCGAAATAGGGGGCTGGCGCTTCCAGTTGGAACTCAATGGTATAGTCGTCGACAACCTTGACGCCCAGGCTGTCGATGTCGTAGGTGTCGCTGGGCACAACCGTCTGGTTGATCTGCTGGGCGTTCTTGATCAGGTACAGCACATAGGCGTAGGGCGACGCCGTTTCGGGCTTGACGGCGCGCTTGACGCTGTACTCGACGTCTTTGGCGGTCACCGGCTTGCCGTCGCTCCATTGGGCGTCGTCACGCATGTGGAAGGTCCACGTCAACCCATCTTCAGAAACGTCCCAGCTCTTGGCCAGTTCCGGTTCGACCGCACCCGTCTCGTTGTTGAGATTGGTGAGGCCCAAGAACATCTGCTCGATGGGCGTGATCGAGAAGTTATCCTCGGCCAGGTTGGGATCCAGCGTCGACGGCTCGGACACGGCGCTCATACGCACCGTGATCGGTTCGCCGGCGGCGGGGGCGGCGGCTTCCCCAGCGGGGGCGGGTGCGGCCGGGGCAGGTACAGCAGAACAGCCTGCGGCTAGCACGAGCACAAAGGCTAGTGCCAGGACAACCCATAAGGACTTGCGCATATTGTTTTCCTTTCCAGATTCACGTGTTGGATTTGTTAAGGAGAAGACTTGTCACGTATTGTACCCGAAACCGTTCGTAAAAACCAAGCGCACTATCCGTCAGACCGCGCGCAAGGCTTGTTCGAGCAGGTCAGTGACGCCCAATTGGGTTGCCCATCGGCGCAAGTACGCGACGTCTATGCGGTCACCCTGGATCGTGATCACGTTGATGATATCCTGCCATTGGCGATCCGAGACTTCGTCGCCCAGGCGATACCAGGTCAGTTTGGCCAGGATATTGTCTTCGGGAGTGGCAACATAAGCGCTGCGCGGGGGCGAATCACTCAATTGGTGGAGCGTGCGCCGGTCAAACTGCGAGCGGTCAAAAGGCCGCGTGCTCCGTACGAAGACATCGACTTTGAACATCGACTTGAGGTGAATCAGGTTGAAACTACTCTGCTGGCGCACCGCATCGCGCATCATCGCGGCATCGGCATAGAATGCGCCATTCAACATCTGCGCCAGAACATCCACCTGTTCCAAACGCAGGTCTGCCACCAAATCAACATCCAACGTTGAACGGGCAATGCCATGCAGCGCCGTTGCCAACGACCCGCCGACAAAATAGGGAATTGCCAGCGATTCAAACGCATCGGTGACCAGCAGCGTAACCTCCAGTGGCTCCGGTAGCATACGCGTCCTTTTCGTCGAGTCCTGGCCGACACAGAGCCACGCAGGTCAGTACGGGGTCGGGCCGTACACCGTTTCAGCTAATTCGGGTCCCAAAAGCAGATCGGCCAGCCGCCGCCGCACTTCTGGCTCGCCGGCGTGCGGGTAGCGCTGGCGCAGGCCAAGCAGGGCCAGTGTCTTCATGGTCGCGTACAACTCGCCCACGATCTCAGCCTTGCGCCAATCCGGCGCCTGTCGCAAGAGTTCGATCTGAATCCGCTCGATATCCGGATGGGTGTCAGAGAGGCCGCTGCGTGACATGGTTGCACCTCATCAAGAACCACTACAGATCCGCGCATGTACGCGAGCATGTCGCTGCGGTGGATCACCCTGATCCACCGCAGCGGCGGCGTTCGTTACACGTCCAGGCGGGCCTGGTTGGAGTGCGTGGTGATAAAGCGGCGGCGGGGGGGGACGTTGCTGCCCATCAGCATGTCGAAGGTGCGGTCAGCCTCGGCGGCATCGTCGATGTTGACACGCAGCACGGTGCGGTTGGCCGGGTTCATGGTCGTCTCCCAGAGCTGCTCGTTATTCATTTCGCCCAGGCCTTTGTAGCGCTGTTCGATCTTGGCGCCGGCGTCCCCCAGCTCCTTGCGCATATCCTCCAACGCCTTGTCGTCGTAGAGGTATTCCGTGCTCTTCTTGGCCTTGCCGTTCTCCTGGCGGGTCACGGCGACGCGGTAGAGGGGCGGCTGGGCGATATAGAGATGGCCATTGGTGACCAGCGACTCCATATAGCGATAGAAGAAGGTGAGCAGCAGCGTGCGGATGTGGGCGCCGTCAACATCGGCATCCGTGTTGTGTGCGCACAGCCCGCCCGTGCCGCAGATAAAGTTCTCGTGATCCGCCACGCTGAAATCGTAGACCATGCCGTTGCTGGCGGCCACGGGCGTGACCGACAGCACAGGCAACGCGATCAGGTCGCCATCAATCGACACGAAGCGCCGGTTCTTGTTGTTGCGGTGTCCGGCGGCCAGTTTTTCCTGCAAGCGGGCGGCATTGGCGTGATCCTTCCAGATCGCGGCCAGCGCCAGCAAGTCGCTACCCTCGGTAACGGAAACCGTGTGCGCTGCCCGGCGCGAGATGATTGGCTTGCCGCGTACCAGCCGTTGCGAGGGTGCCGCCGGCGCGTGCACCGACAACGAGGCAACGATGCCGTGTGCTTGCAGCAGATAGAGCAGCCCATCGGCCAACTCCGGCGAAACGGTCGTCCAGGCGATGGCGTGTTGGTTGGCCGTGCCATCACCCAGGAAGTAGCCACGCAAGAAGGCACTCTGTAGTTCGCGTGAGACATTGAAGACCAGGTCGGGGATGCGCTTGGTATGCGATTCCGTACCGTCGAAGCCGAAGATGTGGCGGAAGGCCGCGGCGACGATGCTGTTGACCACGCGCAATTCATTGGCGCGACCGTCTTTTGCCTGGTAGAGCACTGGCTCCACGCCGAAAAGATCTACAAACGCCTGGCGCATTTCGCCGACGACGTCCTGATTGCGCTTGCCGATCGCCAGGCGCACGCCGCCACGCTGGCTGCACGAGCCTTTGGCCAGATAGAAACCAAGCAGCGTCAGCAACTGGGCATTGACCGGCACATAGCGACCGACCGTGCGGTCGGCGTGGTGCTCAGGCGCCAGCTGGACGCCATTCATGCGCGTTACATCATCCGCGTGCAGCGCAGACAGCCGCAGCCACGGGCGGACACGGTTGTGGCCGGACCCGTTGTACTGCGTATTCCACAGATTGTCCAGACGAGAATCACCCACGGTGACGCGTGCGAGCGTCTCGGCGGCATCCAGCCCCAGCAGATCGACATAGGCGAGGAAATGCGCCAGCGTCGGCCTGCTCTCGCCCTTTTCCCAGGCGTAGAAGGTCACCGGTTGCTTGATGCCGACAGCAGTACAGATATCCTGCTGGCTAAGCGCTTGGGCATGCCGCCGCTCGGTCAGGAATGCGCCGACGGCTGGCGGAATCGTCACGCGGGGCTGCACCATCTCGGCGTCCTGGGCGTGCTCGGCGCGCACCTGCTCCTGTTGCAGCCGCACGACATCGTCGCCCCACACGATCACGCCGGCGGTCAATTGCGCGCGGTGAGCCAGCAACTCCGCCAGCAGGTCGATCCGTGTGATAGGCTGTGGTTGGTGAATGGGCAGACGGGACGGCGCCACGATCAGATCGCCGATCTGCACCTGGTCGCCCTGCTTGAGCACGACTGCACCGTTCTCCAGCGCAAATACGCTGTGCGCGGCAGTGACGCGCACGCTGCGCCCGTAGGCGGTGCGAATTTCGTACAGCGGTTCAGCGACACTGTGCCGGATCACACTGCGAATCGGCTTGAATTCGGTGGCGTGTGTGCGTTGGTCGAAGCAAAGCACCTGATAGGCTGAGACATCTTCGCCGGCGGCCAGCCGTTGGTCGATAAACGTGCCGATCTTCACACGGCGAATCTGGCCGGCCGGTTCGCGCACGAAGCACGTCTCTGCGCCGTCGACACTCATCAGCACCACGCGGTGATAGCGCAGCCCCTTGATGTCGAAGTTCTCGCCGATGTTGGTGCCCAGGGCGGTGATGAGGGCCTGGATCTCCTTGTTGGCCAGCGCCTTGTCCAGGCTCGTCTTCTCGATATTGAGAATCTTGCCGCGCAGGGGCAGGATGGCCTGAAAGCGGCGGTCGCGGCCCTGCTTGGCAGTGCCACCGGCGCTGTCGCCTTCGACGATATAAATCTCACATTCGGCAGGGTTGCGGCTCGAACAGTCGGCCAGCTTGCCCGGCAGCGTCAGGCTTTCCAGCGCGCTCTTGCGGATCACCAGGTCGCGCGCTTTTTTAGCGGCCTCACGCGCGCGGTAGGCCGTGCGGCACTTTTCGATGATGCCCTTGGCATCGCGGGGATTCTCTTCCATCCAGCGGCCCATCGCCTCGGCGATGGCCGTCTCCACGTGATAGCGCACTTCGTTGTTGAGCAGCTTGAGCTTGTTCTGGCCCTCGAACTGCGGCTCCACCACCTTGACGCTGACAATTGCCGTCATGCCCTGGCGGGTGTCGTCGCCCGTGAAGTTTTCTTCCTTCTCCTTGATCAGCCCCTGCTTGCGCGCATAGTCGTTGATCAGGCGCGTGACGGCCGTGCGCAGACCGGTGAGGTGCGTGCCGCCGTCGGGCGTATTGATCGTGTTGGCAAAGGCAAAGACCGACTCCGTGAAGGCGTCGGTATACTGGATAGCGGCCTCGACCTGCGTCGTCTCCACTTCGAGGTCGATGTAGATCGGTTCGTGCACCACCTGGCGGTTCTTGTTGAGATAGCGCACAAAAGACTTGACGCCGCCCTCATAGTGAAAGGTCATCTCGCGTTGCGGCTCTGTCCGTTCGTCGACAAAGGCGAGGTCGATGCCGCGGGTGAGGAAGGCCATTTCGCGGAAGCGCGTGAGCAGCGTATGCCAGTTATACTCGAAGACCTGGAAAATCGTGTCGTCGCGCATAAAGGTCTGGATGGTGCCCGTGTCATTGGGGTCACAAGAGCCGACGACATCGACGCCGCTGACCGGCACGCCGCGCTCGAAGCGCTGGCGGTAGATTTTGCCGCCGCGCTTGACCTTGGTCTCCATCCACGTGCTGAGTGCGTTGACGGCGCTGACGCCGACGCCATGCAGACCACCAGAGACCTTGTAGCCGCCGCCGCCGAACTTGCCGCCGGCGTGCAGCTTGGTCATCACCACCGTGACAGCGGGCATGCCCGTCTGTTTTTGAATATCGACCGGGATGCCGGCGCCGTTGTCGATGACGGTGACGCTCTCATCCTTGTGGATGATCACGCGAATCTTGTCGCAGCGTCCCTGCATGGCTTCATCGATCGAGTTGTCCACCACCTCATAGACCATGTGGTGCAGCGCCTTGATGTCCGTGCCGCCGATGTACATTCCCGGGCGCCGGCGCACGGCCTCCAGGCCTTCGAGCACCTGAATTTGGTCGGCGGTATAGCTTTCTTGGGCAGCTTGTCTGCTGTTGGCCTCAATCACAGTCATTCCTCTTTGTATACACGACAGACTCTTACGCGATTTGCGGTTCGCCCTTGATCACACGCGAGCGATAGAACACCAGCAGCGCCAGGCTCAAGCCGGTGCCAATGTAGGCATTGATGATGATGGCCGCCAAGATGCCCCAGGCCCCCAGGTTGGCCATCTGGAGGAGCAAGAGGGCGAACCCCAGGCCGATCAGGTTGCTCAGCACGATGAAGCCCAACGTCGCCCAGAAATTCTCTTGCACGAGGCGAAAGCTGCGCACCACCGCCACCATGAGCGGAATATTGTCCATAATGAGGGCGGCCGTCACAAAATAGAGATAGAAAAAGACGACCAAGGCCAGCCCACCGGCCATGGCGGCTGCGGCCGACCCAAGCGCCGGGTTGGCGAGCATGAGGACGCCGACGACCACGCTGACCGGCAGATAGAGCAAGAGCAGGCCGAGGGCGACGCTGATCACAAGGCCGATGACCTGCAGCCAGTGGCGCAAGACGGCGGCCACCGTCCGCGTCGATGGGGCGCCGGCCATCGAGCCGATCGGCAGGCGGCGCGCCAGCAGCGTCAGGTAGATGACGCCGATCAGCAGGCCAATCAAGCTCAAGCCGATCCACCACAGCAGGGCGGCGCCGGCCGAAGAGACCGTAATCGTCCATGCCGCCGGCGAGGCGGTGGGCACCAGCGGCAGGCTTGGCACGTGCAGCAACGACCCGCTCAGCAGCCCGCCCAACAAGTTGGAGTTGGCGCCCATCGTGTCGATGCCGGTGGAGAATTGTTGCACCATCTGGCCCAGTTCCGGCGTAACGCCATCCACCGTCCCCATGTCGCTGTAGAGCCTGGCCAGATCCGCAAAGAGCGGCGCCACGCTGAGGCGCGGGCCGAGCCACAAGAGCAGGTCCAGCACAATCGGTATTACGATCAGTTCGAGCCGCCAGCCCAAGAAACGATACCCGGCTGACAGACAGTCGATCACACCCAAGCCTCACCTGCTGCGATCTTCGTACATGGGCGCCTGGTCATGCAGGCGCGTGGACAACCCCAGTAACTAGTCCATTATACCACGCCACCCCGCTTCACCGAAGTTTGGGGGGCCCTCAGATCGAACGTGTGTTCGGCGCGCCACCCCATGGGGTGGCGCGCATCATTGGCGGATTGGTGTGCCCGCCGGTACAATGCACCTGGCGCCCGTTGGCAGGGAACAGCCCACCGGCGCGACGACGTTTGTTGATCGCATCTATGGCAACCAACCGGCGCATTGGGGCGCGCCCTATCGACGAAGGATGGATCCACGATGACTTCATTTATCATCGAGGGCGGTCATGCGCTGCGCGGCAGCATTCGCCCGATCGGCAACAAGAATGCGGCGCTGCCCATGCTGGCCGCCTGTTTGCTGACCGAAGAACCAATCACCCTGCACAACCTGCCGCAGATCGGCGACGTGCGCACGATGTAGCGCATCCTGCAGGGCATGGGCGTCACGGTGCAGCAGGAGGGGGCGTCGGTGACGCTCTGTGCGCGGCAGGTGGGCACGACAGCGCCCGACCCCACGCTCTTTGGGCAGATTCGCGGGTCGCTGACGCTGATGGGCGCCATGTTAGGGCGCTACGGCCACTTCGTGGTGGACACCGCGGCCGGCGGCGACGATATCGGGCGGCGGCGCATCGACACGCATCTGCAGGTCTTTGCCGCGCTGGGGGCCACGCTAAAGCACAACGGCCAGTTTGAATTGAGCGCGGCGCAGCGGCTGCGCGGCTGCGATATCCTGCTCGACGAAGCCTCGGTGACCGCCACCGAAAATGGCGTGATGGCGGCGGCGCTGGCGCGAGGGGTGACGATCCTGCGCAACGCCGCCAGCGAACCGCACGTGCAGGATCTCTGCCACCTGCTGGTGACGATGGGCTGCCCGATCGAGGGGATCGGCAGCAACACGCTGACCATTCACGGCCAGGATCGGCTGGGTGGCGGCGCCACGCATGTCAGCCCCGATTTCGTGGAAGTGGGCAGCTACATCGGCATGGGCGCGATTACCGCCGGCGAGATCCGCATCGTGGGCATCGTGCCCGAGCATCTGCGCATGATGGAAATGGTCTTTGTCGACCGTCTGGGGGTGCGCATGCATCTGGAAGAGACGCCGGGTGCGCCGCAGAGCGAACGCCACACGTTGGTGATCGAGGAAGAACAGGATCTGCGTGTGCGCCCGGACTTTGGCGGCGCCGTGCCCAAGATCGACGATGCGCCGTGGCCGAATTTTCCGCCGGACTTGATGAGTATCGCCCTGGTGACCGCCACGCAGGCGACGGGCACGGTGATCGTGCATGAGAAGATGTATGAGAGCCGGCTGTTCTTTGTGGACAAGCTGATTTCGATGGGGGCGCAGATCATTCTCTGCGACCCGCACCGGGCTGTGGTAGTGGGGCCGAGCCGGCTGAGCGGGCAGCACGTGAGCAGCCCGGACATCCGCGCCGGCATGGCGCTGGTGCTGGCGGCGCTGGTGGCGCAGGGGACGACGGTGATCGACAATGTGCAGCAGATCGACCGGGGGTATGAGGATATTGATGTGAAGCTGCGCGCGTTGGGGGCGCGGGTGGAGCGGGTGGGGTAGGGGTCGGCCCCCCGGCCCCCAATCCTGGGGGAGGAAGAGGTGGTTGCCTACGGACGGGGTGGGGGGCGAAGAATTTCCCCCCAGGATTGGGGGGTCAGGGGGGCCGAACCCCAGCCGCTTCTCGAATCCGCTCCAGCAGTGATGGTAAGTCATTGATCACTTCTTCATTGCGAAACCGGATGACATGATACCCGTATGCTTCCAGCGCCTTCGTGCGTGCCTCGTCATGCGCTTCTTGGCCCTCGTATACGCCGCCATCCAGTTCCACGACCAGCCGGCAGGCAGGGTACCAAAAGTCCAGGATAAACCGGCCCACCGGGTGTTGGGATCGAAACTTGAGGCCATCCCACTGTTTGCCACGCAGCGCTTGCCATAGCACTTGCTCGGCCGGCGTCATGGAGAGGCGCAACTGGCGAGCGGCATTCACAATCTCTGGGGTTGTACCCCCTACACGCGAGGTGGTTTTGTGGTAGGGATCCATTGTCAATTCCAGCATCTCAAAGATCGTTAGGGTCGTTCTCGTGGTCTGTCAATGGTCATTCTGTCGTCTGGCAATCCCGAATTCTGCCCGTATCCGGAATTGTGAAGCAAAGTAATGACGCTTGACAGACTACTAGTGTGTTGGGGGCTGTACTACTGTGTGCGGCGACGGCACAAGGAGAAATGCTATGTTGGAAATCAATACTGACCTGTTCGAAGCAACATCCCACTCCCCCTCGCTCGTCGACCTGGTCGGCTACGATCAGGCGCAGCAGGTGATCGACTTCTGCTTCATTGCGAATCCCTACTATCCGACGCCGGCGATGGTGGACGAACTTGTTCGCCAGCTTCCGGTGTTGATCAAGCGCTATCCATCGAGCAACCCACTGGTGAGCGCCCGCCATCTGGCTACCGTCTTGCGCGTGGATGCCGATCACCTGATCGTGGGCAACGGCGCCACCGAGCTGATCACGGAACTCTGCTATCACCTTGTACCGACCATCGGCGTGCCGATCCCTACCTTTGGCGAGTATATCGAGAAAATCGACCCGGCGCGCTTGCATCTCTATCCGCTGCAGGTGGCGAGCGACTATCAACTCGATCTCACGGCCTACCTGGCATGGTTGCATGCGGAAGCGCTCCACGCCGCCTTGGTGATCAACCCGCACAATCCCACCGGCCAGCTTTTCTCGTTGGCTGAGATGCAGGCATTCCTGGCGGCGGCAAGTGACCTCGACCTGGTCGTCGTGGACGAATCGTTTATCGATTTCGCCAGTGAGGAGATTCCGTCGCTCTTGCATGCCGCGCACCGCTATCCGAATCTCGTGATCGTGCGGAGCATGAGCAAGCATTGTGGCGTGCCTGGGCTTCGTCTCGGTTACTGCTACACCAGCAACGACCGCCTGATCGCCCACCTACGCAATTCGCTGCCCACCTGGAACTTGAACACACTGGCGGAGTTTTATCTGAGCCTATTGCCGGCCACCGACGCCGACTATCAGGCTGCCCGCCTGCGCGTCATCCAGGATATGCGCTGGCTGCACGCGCAGCTAGGTGCGATCGACGGCATCACTGTCTATCCGACCGGTGCGAACTTTGTCTGTTTCCGCATCGACACTGGCAGGACGGCCCGCCAACTCCAGCGGCGCCTGCTGGTCGAGCACAGCATGTACGTGCGTGACTGTTCCAACAAGCTGGGCATGGACCGGTATCATATACGTGTGGCGACGCAGGGACACGAGCAAGATCGGCGCCTGATTCAGGTGTTGCCCGGCGCCTTGCAGCTTGCGTGACGGCCGCGCTGCTGCCTGGCGGCTGTCATGCGAGTTGCGCCAGGCCAGCAACCTACCCGACGGCTATCATCAAGCGGACACAGCATTCCAGGCCCAACATACGGCTGGGCAACATCGCGCTGCTGGCTTCAGGACTGTTGGGACAATACGCCGCTATCCCACCGAGGAGTTGCGCCTTGGGTTTGCGGCGAATGATTTTGTCGGGCTGCTCGTCGACCATAAAAAAGACGGTCATCCGGCATCCTGGCGATACTGCGCGGCCTGGCGATCATCGTCTGGTCGGTGGCTTTCGTGCAGCGCAAGTACGGCGGCCTGGTGAATGGGGACGCCACTACCCGAAAACCGCCGCTCGAGAGCCTGAGGTTCGGATCGCTGCCGCTGCGAAACGCACCGCGCACGCCCTCGGCCCGATTGTAGACCGAGCCGCCCCGCAACACCCGGCGCCCGTCCGGCTCCGCCTCCAGTTCCTCGCGCCCATCGGTTACGTCATATGGATACTCACGATAGAGGCTGCTTGTCCACTCCCACACATTGCCCGACGCGTCAAGGATGCCTGTGGGGCTTTCGCCTTTTGGGAAGATGCCCACGGGGCTGGTTGCGCCAATTTTCGTCTCGGCGTAGTTGGCATGGTCGGGCGTGATCTCATCGCCCCACGGGTAGCGCCTGCCGTCCGTGCCGCGCGCCGCCCGCTCCCACTGCG
>Ga0105047_10000646_pt1 | contig 60095 bp, 52 predicted proteins | sample MAT04_FD_78384 | JGI IMG/M metagenome (GOLD analysis project Ga0105047, IMG submission 78384) | Freshwater microbial communities from Lake Fryxell liftoff mats and glacier meltwater in Antarctica - MAT-04 (megahit assembly) | ecosystem: Environmental > Aquatic > Freshwater > Ice > Liftoff... | reverse complement strand
GTTGGCTGGCGGTGCTGCCAGCGGCGCTGCTGCACCCGATGGGGCAGCCGCGGTGGGCGCGGCGGCAGGCGCATCGGCCTCCGCTGGCGTCTCGGCTTGCTGTGTCGTGACCAGAGACTTTGCAGCAGCAAAGTTGAATCCGCTGGGCAAACGCGACGTTGCGGGGTAACTCGCCGCGTTCAGGAACTGGGTCCATTCGGTCTGGGAGTATCCCTTGATCTTCTGCCCGCCAATGGTCAGGAAAGGCAGCGAGTTGTCGCCACTGATGCGCTGCAGGGCATCGATATCGGCATTGCTGCTGACATTGAACTCGGTATATGGAACGCCCCGGCCTTGCAGCAGCAGTCTGCCGGCGTTGCACGGCACACAACCCGGGCCGGAATACATGGTGACCGGAAAACGCGCGATCGATTGCCTCAGATCGAACGGCAACACGGTTTCGTCTGCGCGTACGGGTACCGGTTTCCCACCGGGGCCGGTCACGCTGACAGTGGCCGGATTCACTGGCGGCTTGTCGGAGAAAGTGATTTTGCCGTCCGGCCCGACGATGCGGTAAACGGACTGCGCCTGAACGGCGCAAGCGACGAGCAGCAAGGCTGCCACACAGGCGCTGCGCGGAATCTGCAGGTTCCAGATATCTTTCATCACGTCATTCCCTCCCGGCCGTTGAAGCGGCGTCTGCCATGCCTTGATGGCGCAACAAGGCGTCTAGTTGCGGCTCCCGGCCGCGAAACGCCTTGAACGATTCCATTGCCGGCCGGCTTCCGCCTGCGGCCAGTATGGTGTCCAGGTATTTTCTACCGGTTTGCACATCTGGCAAACCGGATTTGTCCGCGGTTTCCTCGAATGCCGCATAAGCGTCGGCGCTGAGCACCTCGGCCCACTTGTAGCTGTAATAGCCCGCGGCGTAACCACCGGCAAAAATATGGCTGAAAGTGTTCGGTGTGCGGCTCCAGGGCGGCGGTGAAAGAACGGCCACTTCCTGGCGCACCTGGTCGAGTAACGCCAGGACGCTGTCGCTCGGGTGGTGGTCGGTATGCAGCAACATGTCGAACAAGGAGAACTCGATCTGGCGCAAGGTCTGCATGCCGCTCTGGTAATTGCGGGCCGCCAGCATCTTGTCATAAAGCGCACGAGGCAAGGATTCGCCGCTGTCGACATGGGCGGTCATATGGCGCAATACGCTCCATTCCCAGCAGAAATTCTCCATGAACTGGCTGGGCAACTCGACCGCGTCCCATTCGACGCCACTGATGCCTGAGACCTGGCGTTCGTCGACGCGGGTCAGCATATGGTGAAGGCCGTGGCCGAACTCATGGAACAGCGTTGTCACGTCGTCATGGGTGAGCAGTGCACTCTGGCGCACGCCGTCACGCATCACGCCGTCGGCAAAATTGCAGACCAGGTGGGCCACCGGCGTCTGCAACTCGCCGTTGTCGGGCCGCAACCAGCGTCCGCGAACATCGTCCATCCATGCGCCGCCGCGTTTGCCTTCGCGCGCGGTGGTGTCGAGATAGAACTGCCCGACCAGAATCGTGCCGGCGCTGCCGACGTCGCCCGCCGGGCTCGCTGTCGGGCTGTTGCGTTCAATGCGATAAAAACGCACACCCTGATTCCATACGGGGGTCGTGTCAGGACGGATGACGACGTCGAACAGGGTTTCGACGATCTTGAACAGGCCTTCGAGCACCTTGGGCAGGGTGAAGTACTGCTTGACCTCCTGCTCGCTGAACGCAAACCGCGCCTGCTTGAGCTTTTCACCGACGTAGGCCCAATCCCAGGGCTGCGGATCCTGGATGCCGAGTGCGGAGGCCGCGAAATGTCGCAGGTCGGCCAAGTCCTGTGCTCCAAAGGGTTTGGCCCGCTGAGCGAGGTCGCGCAGGAAATCAATCACCGCCTGTGGCGAAGTCGCCATCTTGGACTTCAGTGACAGTTCACCGTAGCTGGCGAATCCGAGCAGCCGCGCCTCTTCCTGGCGCAATGCCAGGATTTCATGCATCAGCGCCGTGTTGTCGTATTGGCGCATGGACTCAGGGGCCTGTTCCGATGCGCGGGTCGCATAGGCGCGGTACATCGTGGCGCGCAACTGCGCGCTGTCGGCGAATTGCATTACCGGCAGGTAACACGGCAGCTTCAGGCTGAGCTTGTGACCATCACGTCCGGCTGCCTGGGCCGCTTCGCGGGTATTCTGCAAAACATCCGGTGGTACACCGGTCATGTCTTCGCCACTTACGTAGTCACTGAACTTGTCCGTGGCATCCAGCGCGTTCTCGCTGAATTTTTGACTCAGTTCGGCCAGACGTTCCTGGATGGTCGCAAACCGTTCCCGGTCTGCGCCTGCAAGTTCAGCGCCGCCGAGCACGAAATCGCGCAATGCATTTTTGTGCGCCTGGTGCTGTTCCGCGTTCAAACTGGCGACGTCTATGGCCTTGTACTTGGCATACAGGCGTTCGTCTGCGCCCAGGCGGGTCCAGAACTCGGTGACTTTGGGCAGGCTTGCGTTGTATGCCGCCCGCAACGCGGGCGTGTCAGCCACGCTGTTGAGATGGTTGACGGCACCCCAGGCACTGGCCAGCCGTTCGGTGGCCACGTCCAGCACCGTGGCAATGGCTTTCCAGTCACTCGGGAAATCCGTTTGAGTGACGGCTTCCAGGGCCTTGTCGGCTTCGCCGAGCAGCTGCTCAATGGCAGGGCCGACATGACCCGGCTGGATCTGGTCGAACAGCGGCAGGCCGCCGGTTTGCAATAGTGGATTCATGGCTTCGATCGTTCCTGGTGGTAAGGGACTTGTTCTGCGTCGACCCACTCCACATCAGGGCGCCACAACAAGTTTACAAGGCTGCTGCGCGCTGCGCCGCCTGCAGCGTATTGACCAGAAGCATGGTGATCGTCATCGGCCCGACGCCGCCAGGCACTGGCGTGATGTGACCGGCGACCTTGTGGACACCGGCAAAGTCGACATCGCCACACAATCTGCCTTCATCGTTGCGGTTCATGCCGACATCGATAACCACGGCCCCCGGCTTGACCATGTCGGCTGTCAGCACATCGCGCCGGCCCACTGCTGCGACGATGATATCGGCCTGCAACGTGTGCGATTTGAGGTTCTGTGTGGCACTGTGGCAGATGGTCACGGTCGCGCTTTTTTGAAGCAGCATCACGGCCATGGGTTTGCCCACGGTATTGCTGCGACCGATCACGACCGCGTGCTTGCCGCGCAAGTCGATGCCGGTCGACTCGATCAGCTTCATGCAACCATACGGCGTACAGGGATTGAAGCCCGGCGCACCGGTCATCAATTCACCTGCGCTTTGTGTCGAGAAGCCGTCGACGTCCTTGGACGTGGCGATGGTTTCGATCACGCAATGCGGGTCGATGTGTTTGGGCAGAGGCATTTGCACCAGGATGCCGTGGATGGTCTTGTCTGCGTTCAGCGCTTTGATGCGCGCGAGCAGATCCGCCTGGCTGAGCGTGGCGTCGTACTTGTCGAACACCGAATGCAGGCCGGCTTCCTCGCAGGCCTTGATCTTGTTGCGTACATATACTTGGCTAGCTGAATCCTCGCCGACCAGAATCACGGCCAGGCCTGGCCGAACGCCTCGTTGGATCAAGTTGCTGACATCACGCGCGACTTCGCCCCGCAACTGGCGTGACAGCGCAACGCCGTCGATGAGCTGGGCCGATGGGGATATCGTCATGTCGGATCTCGGGGCGGTGGGGCGCCAGCGGACGCCGCCAGTTGAAACTGCAATCAGGTCTTGGCGGGTGCGTTCTGGCCCAACGCGATCTTGAGCAGGTCCGCTACCGTGTTGGCATTGAGTTTTTCCATGATGTTGGCGCGGTGGGCCTCCACCGTCTTGATGCTGATACCCAGGTCATCGGCCATTTGCTTGTTCAGTCGCCCGGCGACGATGCGCTCGAGCACCTGCGACTCGCGCAGTGTCAACTTGGACAGCAGCGCATCACGGCTGGCCGCGAGCTGGTGGTCGGCGAAGGTGCCCTTGGCGTGTTCGAGCATGCGCTCGACCAGTCGCAGCAGCTGGTCTTCCTTGAACGGCTTCTGGATGAAATCCATCGCACCCTTTTTCATCGTATCCACGGCCATTGGCACATCGCCATGGCCGGTGATGAAGACGATGGGCAACGGTGAATGGTTGTCGATCAAGCGGTTCTGCAGTTCAAGGCCGGTCATGCCGCCCATGCGGATGTCGACGATCAGGCAGGCCACCTCACGGGCATCGTAGCGACTCAGGAACGATTCGGCCGAATCGAAGCAGCGAACCCGATAGTCCTTGCCTTCGAGCAGCCATTGCAGCGAATCACGCACCGCCTCGTCATCGTCGACAACATAGACAGTGCCCTTCTTGGGAATCAGACTCATGCGGCTATCCTGGGGTCTTGATGGGTTTGCTGCGCGGCTCGGATATGAGGCTGGCGGTTTCGCCGACGGGCAGCCAGAAAGCGAATCGGCAACCCGTGACTTCGGCGCCATTGTAGAGGTTGTCAGCACGCATCCGCCCCTGATGGGATTCGACGATGGAGCGGCACAGGCTCAGGCCGATGCCCATGCCATAACTCTTGGTCGAATAGAAGGCCTCGTACAAACGGTCGAGAACTTCCGGCGCCAGGCCACTGCCGGTGTCGAGCACCGAGAATTCCACCATCTGGCGTTCATCGACGACCGATTCCCGGACTGTCAGTTCCACCTTGCGCACCGAGGTCGGCCGCTGGGCGGTGTCGATCGATTCGGCGGCGTTTTTCAGCAGGTTGATCAGCACCTGCTCGATCAGGATCGGGTCGACCAGCAACATCGGCAGGCGCGGCGTGACGTTGCAGGTCAGGCGAACGTTGCGCCGGCGCAGCTCGATGTCGGCCAGTTCGACCGCCTCGTCAATCATGTCGTTGATGCGTGACCAGGTGCGTTTGGGTTCACTGCGTTTGACGAATGATCGGATGCGCTGGATGATCTGGCCGGCGCGGTGTGCCTGGCGTGCAGTCTTCTCGAGCGCGTCGAGCAGGTCCTGCTCCTTGATCTGCTTGGACTGGATGCGCGAGATCATGCCGTGACAATAGTTGTTGATCGCAGTCAACGGCTGATTGAGTTCGTGCGCCACGCTCGACGCCATCTCGCCCATCGTGATCAGGCGGCTCGCATTTTGCGCGCGGTCTGCCTGCGCTGCCGCCTGTTGTTCGGCCAAGCGACGCGCCGTGATGTCGGTGGCGATCACCATTTGCGCAAGCCGGCCATCGACCCAGCTCAGGTAACGCGTACGAACTTCGAGCCAGCGGCCAAGTTCACTCAGATAGATCTCGGCGTTCTCCGGCTCGGCGTCCGGCAACACGTCGGTTGGCATGCCCGCAAACGCGTCGACATGGTCCAACCCTTCGTCGCTGACCGGTGGCGCGGGAATGCCGGCCTGCGCCACCAGTCGCAGATGGCCATCGGTCTGATTGCCAAACCAGAGCCGATACAGCTTGTTGGCAAAGAGCATCTCGTCGCTGCCCAACGGCGCCACCGAGATCGAGGCGTCCAGGGCCTCGAGCACTGTCGTGAAACGCTCGAACGAGGCGGAAAGCTGTTCGCGAATGCGGTTGGGTTCGGTGATGTCGGTCATCGCCGTGATCCAGCCGGTCTGCGTTCCGCGGGTGTCGATCAGCGGCGACACATACAGACGGGCATCAAAAAGTGAATTGTCGGGCCGCTTGACCCGCATCTGCACGCCGCCAGGTGTCGCGGCTTGCCCAGTCAGCTCGGCATGAAGTAACTGGCTGAGGTTCTCATGATCAGTGTCGGGCCAATACGGGAAAGGAGCGGTGCGGCCCACCAACTCGGACTCGCCCCATCCCGTCATCTGACAGAAAGCGGCATTGACATAGGTGATACGCCCTTGCAGATCCATGGCCCGCATGCCGGTAAGCATCGAATTCTCCATCGCCCGGCGGAAATTGGTCTCGGCGACCAGTGCTTGCTGCGCCTGGTGGCGGCGCCGGTTGTGGCGCCAATTGGCGATCAGCATCCAGGCGGTCATCATGCTGAGTACGCCGACAAGCCAGAACAGGCCGCTGCCGATTACGCCGAGCGAGGTCCGATAGGCCTGGGCGCGCAGCACCAGACCGTTGCCCACCGGCGAGACCGGCACTTCATATTCATTGACTGGCACCACCCAGGGCAGCAGGCCTCCGGCCGGATTTCGCGCCGGCACACTGGTGCCGGCCAGTTTCACGCCCTTGTCGTCGAGCAAAGAGATCGCATAACGAGCGGACACCTCGGCCGGTACGCCGTAACGGTACAGACCGTCCACCGAGTATTCCGCCAGCACGACACCGGCAAAGCGGGTGCCGTCGTTCATCGGAATATGCAATTGCAGCAACGGCACGGCAGCGCTGCCTGCCGCGCGCTGTGCGTAAATCGGTTGCATGGTCTCCTGCGCGAGCAGAAAGATATTGTGTGTCTCGCCAGGCGCCAGAACTTCGCCCGCTTGCGGCGCTGCGCCGGGCTGCAGGCTGGCCGTGGCATGGGTGGCGCGGATGCGCTGGTTCTGGTCAATCCAGCTCAGCCGCTCAAGATCCGGGTACTGGATGACCAGGGCTTCGGCACGGACCTGGAACTCTTCGGTATCCAGATCGCGGTTGGAGATGTCCCGGGCGATGCGCATCAGCTGCTCCTGCCGCTCCAGCAGACGCAGGCGCAGGCGCTGCTGCGTGTATTCGACATCACGGCGCACCGCCTCGTGTTCGCGATCGATCTCCTCCAGGCGCAGGTAGGCGAACGCGGCGAGGATGGCTGCGAGGAACAACATGACTGCCAGCAACGGCGCGAGCACGGCAAATCGATCCTGGCGCCGTGCATTGAGTTGCCACCACCAATGGCGGACGCGCTCGGCAGCTGCGCCAGGCGGCTGGGCAATGCTGGGTGGATCGGGAGACATCCGGCGAGTGTATGGGACGGTCAGGAGATGGCGGGATGTTGGAGTTGTTGACGCCAGGCAAAAATCCGCATAGTGAAATCAATAAGCATTATTTGAAAATCAAGATTCCTTGTGCGAAAATTCGCCTACAGTATCCAAATTGCACCAATTCGAAGGAGACAAACATGTCGGATGAGCCACGCAACGTAACCAGCGCACCTGCAGACGATCCCAATGCGTTGGAAAACCGGGAGTGGATGGACGCGCTGTCCGCGGTGATTTCGAATGAAGGTCAGGAGAGGGCGCATGACCTGCTGGAGAAGTTGCTCGAACATGCGCGGCAGAACAGCCTGGACATGCCGTTTTCCGCAACGACCGGCTATGTGAACACGATTGAGCCTAGTGAGCAGGCCCGCAGTCCCGGCAACCTCGAGCTAGAAGGCCGATTGCGCGCCTACATGCGCTGGAACGCCATGGCCTTGGTCGTCAAGGCAAACCGTCTGGACCCGGCTGACGGGGGTGACCTGGGCGGCCACATCAGCTCGTTCCAGTCGCTGGCCCACATGTTTGCAGCCGGATTCAACCATTTCTGGCATGCGGAAAGCGAAGGCCATGGCGGTGACCTGCTTTATATCCAGGGACATTCCGCGCCCGGAATTTATGCGCGTGCCTATCTCGAAGGCCGACTGACCGAGGAGCAGTTGATCAACTTCCGCCAGGAAGTGGGCGGCAAAGGCCTGTCGAGTTATCCGCACCCCAAACTGATGCCCGACTTCTGGCAGTTTCCAACCGTGTCGATGGGCCTGGGCCCGTTGATGGCCATTTATCAGGCGCGTTTTCTCAAATATCTGCATGCCCGCGGGATTGCCGACACGTCCAATCGCAAGGTCTGGGTGTTTTGCGGCGACGGCGAAATGGACGAACCGGAGAGCCTGGGCGCGATCGGGTTGGCCGCTCGGGAAAAACTCGACAACCTCGTTTTCATCGTCAACTGCAATCTGCAGCGCCTGGACGGACCGGTGCGCGGCAATGGCAAGATCGTGCAGGAACTCGAAGGCGAATTCCGTGGCTCGGGCTGGAACGTCATCAAGCTTTTGTGGGGTTCCGAATGGGACGAGTTGCTGGCGCGCGACAAGGACGGCGCGCTGCGCAAGGTCATGATGGACACACTCGACGGCGACTACCAGGCCTTCAAGGCGAACGACGGCGCATTCGTGCGCAAGAACTTCTTCGGTCGCGATCCGCGTACGCTGGAGATGGTATCGGGCATGACAGACGACGAGATCTGGAGTCTGCGCCGCGGGGGTCACGACGCGCAAAAAGTGTATGCCGCGTTCCACAAGGCCGACCAGACCAAGGGTCAACCCACCGTGATGCTGGTCAAGACCGTCAAGGGATACGGCATGGGCAAGGCTGGCGAGGGCAAGAACACTGCACACCAGACCAAGAAGCTTTCCGATGAAGACATTCGTTACTTCCGCGACCGCTTCAACATCCCGATTCCGGACAGCGAACTGTCCAAGATTCCGTTCTACAAGCCGGCCGACGACACCCCGGAAATGCGCTATCTGCACGAGCGGCGCAGCGCATTGGGCGGCTATCTGCCAAAGCGGCGGGCCAAGGCCGAAGAAAAGTTCACGACTCCGCCTCTGGAGACCTTCAAGGCCGTCATCGACGCCACTGCCGAAGGGCGCGAGATCAGCACGACGCAAGCCTTTGTGCGTTTCCTGACCCAGTTGCTGCGCGACAAGGAAATGGGCCCGCGCGTGGTACCCATCCTGGTTGACGAGGCACGTACGTTTGGCATGGAAGGCCTGTTCCGTCAGATCGGCATCTACAACCCGGAAGGGCAGAAGTACACCCCGGTCGACAAGGACCAGGTCATGTACTACAAGGAGGACAAGGCCGGCCAGATCCTGCAGGAAGGTATCAACGAACCCGGCGGCATGAGCAGCTGGATCGCCGCAGCCACGTCATATTCGACGAACAACCGCGTGATGATCCCGTTCTACGTGTACTACTCAATGTTCGGATTCCAGCGCATCGGTGACCTGGCCTGGGCCGCAGGCGACATGCAGGCGCGCGGCTTCCTGCTGGGCGGTACTTCGGGGCGCACCACGCTCAACGGCGAAGGCCTTCAACACGAAGATGGCCACAGCCATGTTCTGGCCGGTACGATTCCCAATTGCGTCAGTTACGACCCGACGTTTGCGCACGAGGTCGGCGTGATCCTGCACCACGGTCTGCAACGTATGGTCGAGCGCCAGGAGAACGTTTTCTACTACATCACGCTGCTCAACGAGAACTATCCGATGCCGGGTCTGACGGTGGGCACCGAAGAGCAGATCATCAAGGGCATGTATCTGTGCAAGGCAGGTGCCAAGCGCACGCCGCGCGTGCAGTTGCTGGGTTCCGGGTCGATCCTGCGCGAATCGATTGCGGCGCAGCAGCTGCTGGACGCCGAATGGGGTGTGGCGGCCGATGTCTGGAGCTGCCCGAGTTTCAATGAACTGGGCCGTGATGGTCAGGACTGCGAGCGGTACAACCTGCTGCACCCTGAAGGCAAGCCACGTGTGCCGTTCGTCGCCCAGCAGCTCGAAAAATACACAGGCCCGGTCGTCGCCTCCACCGACTACATCAAGGCCTACGCTGAGCAGCTCCGACCGTTCCTGCCAAAGGGCCGGACCTACAAGGTGCTGGGAACCGACGGTTTTGGTCGCAGTGATTTTCGCAGCAAACTGCGCGAACACTTCGAGATCAACCGCCACTACATCGTGGTGGCGGCGCTCAAGGCGCTCAGCGAAGAGGGAATCGTGCCGGTAGCCAGAGTCAGTGAAGCCATCAAGAAATATGGCCTGAACGTCGACAAGGTGAACCCGTTGTACGCTTGATGATCGATCCCACCCGACCGGCCGCGATGCCGGCGGGCCATTTCGGCGCTTCGCGCACAACAGAATCTGGAGGCAAAAATATGGCGTTGGTAGACATTCAGGTGCCGGATATCGGCGACTTTGATGAAGTGGCGGTGATCGAGTTGCTGGTCAAGCCCGGTGATGTGGTAAAGGTTGAGCAGTCCTTGATCACCGTAGAGTCCGACAAGGCGTCGATGGAAATACCGTCCAGTCATGCCGGTGTCGTCAAGGATATCGTGGTCAAGCTCGGTGACAAGGTCAAGCAGGGGGTGCTGATCGCCCGCATCGAGGTCCAGGAAGTCGCGGGTACCGAAACGCCGGCGGCTGATGTGCCCGCCGCGGCTGCAGCAGCGCCTGCGGCTCCTGCGCCATCGCCTGCATCGGCTCCTGCTGATGGCAAGCAGGATACCGGCGCCAGCGGGCCGGTTCAGGTGATGGTGCCCGATATCGGCGACTTCAAGGATGTCGCCGTGATCGAAGTGCTGGTCAATGTGGGCGACACCGTGAAGTTAGAGCAGTCGCTGGTCACTGTGGAGTCCGACAAGGCATCGATGGAGATCCCATCGAGTGTTGCGGGCGTGGTCAAGGAGATCGTGGTCAAGCTTGGCGACAAGATCAACATCGGTGATCTGCTGGCAGTGGTCCAGGTGACCGGCGGTGTAGCGACCGCGGCAGCCGCATCAGCAACTGCCGGGTCAGCGCAAGCTGCGCCAGCCGCAGCTGCTGCGTCTACGGCACCTGCTGCATCTGCATCTGTGGCGTCGGTCGCAGCGGCCAGCGCGCCGCTTGTGGCCCATGACCCGACGGTTCCGGTTTCGGCCGGATTGCCTCACGCGTCTCCGTCGGTGCGAAAGTTCGCGCGCGAACTTGGCGTGCCGCTGGGCGAAGTCAAGGGCAGCGGCGCCAAGGGACGGATCACCGAGCAGGACGTGCAGTCGTTCACCCGCGCTGTCATGACCGGCACCAGCCGGACACAGGCCGCAGTGAAGGCTCAAGGCGGTGGTGCGAGCGCTGGTGCTGGCGACGGTGCAGGGTTGGGGCTGATTCCTTGGCCGAAGGTCGACTTTTCCAAGTTCGGCCCGGTCGAGCGCAAGGACATGTCCCGCATCAAGAAGATCAGCGGCGCCAATCTGCATCGCAACTGGGTCATGATTCCGCACGTCACCAATCACGACGATGCCGACATCACCGATCTCGAAGCGTTCCGTGTGTCGACCAACAAGGAAAACGAAAAATCGGGCGTCAAGGTCACGATGCTGGCCTTCCTCATCAAGGCCTGTATTGCCGCGCTGCGCAAGTTCCCCGAGTTCAACGCATCGATCGATGGTGAGCAACTGGTGTACAAGCAGTATTACCACATCGGCTTTGCCGCCGACACGCCCAATGGGCTGATGGTGCCGGTGATCAAGGACGCCGACAAAAAGGGCGTGATGCAGATTTCGCAGGAGATGGGCGAACTGGCCAAGAAGGCGCGCGACGGCAAGCTCAGTCCGGCCGAGATGTCTGGCGCCGGGTTCACGATCTCCTCGCTGGGGGGCATTGGTGGAAGGTATTTCACGCCCATCATCAATGCGCCGGAGGTGGCTATCCTGGGCGTGTGCCGTTCGACGACCGAACCGGTCTGGGACGGCTCGGCATTTGTGCCGCGGCTGATGTTGCCACTGTCGCTGAGCTGGGACCACCGCGTCATTGATGGTGCGGCAGCCGCGCGGTTCAACGTCTACCTGGGCCAGATCCTGGGCGATTTCCGCAGGGTGCTGTTGTAGCGCCTGCGGGCCAACACCACCTCGCGCGGGCAGCGCAGTCACCGGCATGGCTGCCTGCAAACTGGACAAGCAATAGGAGAGGAACGATCTCATGGCGCAAATGGAAATCAAGGTTCCGGACATTGGCGACTTCGCCGAAGTGACGGTGATCGAACTGATGGTCAAGCCGGGCGACACCATCGCACCCGAGCAATCGCTGATCACGGTCGAGAGCGACAAGGCGTCGATGGAAATTCCCGCCTCCCATGGTGGCGTGGTGAAGGAGATGAAGGTCAAGCTCGGTGACAAGGTCGCCGAAGGATCGGTCATCCTGGTGCTCGAAGCGGCGGCCGATACTGCAGTGGCGATTTCGTTGACCGCGCCCGCCCCACAGGCAGCAGCGGCACCGGGTTCGGCACCGGCACCGGCTCCGGCACCGTCCCTGCCTGCCAACTCGACACGCAGCGTTCCGTCGGCCGCGGTTCCTGCATTCTCCGGTCCCGTCGACCTGGAGTGTGATCTGTTGGTGCTGGGCGCCGGACCCGGTGGTTATTCGGCAGCGTTCCGTGCAGCCGATCTGGGACTCAAGGTGGTTTTGGTCGAGCGCTACGCGGCCCTGGGTGGCGTCTGCCTGAATGTCGGCTGCATCCCATCCAAGGCCCTGTTGCACGTCGCGGCCGTGATGGACGAGGTGCGCCATTTTGCCGATTGGGGTGTGAAATACCCGGAGCCGCTGGTGGACATCGACAAGTTGCGCGCCCACAAGAGCAAGGTGGTGAGCAAGCTCACCGGTGGCCTGGCAGCGATGGCCAAGATGCGCAAGGTGACGACCGTGCGGGGTTACGGCGCATTCGTCGGCGCCAACCATGTGCAAGTCGAGGAAACCACCGGTGAGAGCCAGGAGAAGACCGGCAAGAAGCAGACCATCGGATTTCGCAACTGCATCATCGCCGCGGGCTCGCAGGCGGTACGCCTGCCGTTCATGCCGGACGATCCGCGTGTGGTCGATTCCACCGGCGCGCTGGCACTCAAGCAGGTGCCCAAGCGCATGCTGATCCTGGGTGGCGGCATCATCGGCCTGGAAATGGGCACGGTGTACAGCACCCTGGGTGCGAGGCTGGATGTGGTCGAAATGCTTGACGGCCTGATGCAGGGAGCCGACCGCGACCTGGTCAAGGTCTGGCAGAAGATGAATGCCCCGCGTTTCGACAACATCATGCTCCATACGAAGACGGTTGGAGCCAAAGCGACGGACGCCGGCATCGAGGTCACCTTCGCTGCGGCGCAGGAAGGCGGCAAGGCCCCCGAACCGCAAACCTACGATCTTGTGCTGCAGGCAGTGGGTCGTTCGCCCAATGGCAAGAAGATCGCCGCAGAAAAGGCAGGCGTGTCCGTCACGGACCGCGGATTCATCGGGGTCGACGTTCAGATGCGCACCAACGTGCCCCATATATTTGCCATCGGCGACATCGTCGGCCAGCCGATGCTGGCGCACAAGGCGGTGCATGAGGCGCATGTGGCAGCCGAGGTCATTGCCGGTGAGTTGCAGGGCAACAAGGAACTGGCCAGCGCTGCATTCAATGCCCGGGTGATTCCCAGCGTTGCCTACACCGATCCGGAAGTGGCCTGGGTCGGCCTCACCGAAGACCAGGCCAAGGCGCAAGGTATCAAGGTCAAGAAGGGCTTTTTCCCCTGGACCGCGTCCGGCCGGGCCATTGCCAACGGCCGCGACGAGGGATTCACGAAATTGCTGTTCGATGATTCCCCCGAGGCGCACGGTCACGGCAAGATCCTGGGCGGCGGCATTGTCGGAACCCATGCCGGTGACATGATCGGCGAAATTGCATTGGCGATCGAAATGGGTGCCGATGCGGTGGATATCGGCAAGACGATCCATCCGCATCCGACGTTGGGCGAGAGCATCGGCATGGCGGCGGAAGTCGCGCACGGCAGCTGTACCGATCTGCCACCGCCGCGCCGCTGATGCGCGCGCCCGATGGACTAAGATCATCGATTTGAAGATGTTCTCTTTGGTAGCGGGTCGGCGGCCCGACGGCATGTGCTGCAAGGATGCAATAGAGAAACTGCGCTTTTGGCTCGCCGCACAGAAAGGTTTCACGCTATGAGCCAAGGCGCAGACGACGCCCTGCCTGGCGTCAAAGGTCCTGCGGATCCAGCGCGCACAGTCGCCAGTGGCGGGCGCAATGTACCAAAGGCTGCGTCGGCCAAACCAGCGCCACCGGGTGTTGCGCGGCGGCTACCGGCCATTTTTTCCTTGCTGCGACGCACGCCGGAAGTAGCGGCCAGGTTGCCGCACGCGCATTTCAGCCATACTGCTTTTGGCGTTCGCTCGCTGGTTGTCGCCGGCACCGGCACGCCTACGGTCGTGTTCGAGTCTGGCATCGGGCAGGGCAAACGCAATTGGGCGCCGGTGTTCAATGCCGTCGCCGAGACCACCCGTGTGGTCGCCTATGACCGCGCCGGTTACGGACAAAGCGAAGCGTCGGAGAGTTCGCGTGACGGATTGCAGATTGCGCTGGAACTGCGCGACCTGTTGCGTACCGAAGGGCTGGCGCCGCCTTACGTACTGGTCGGTCATTCGCTGGGTGGCACCATCGTGAAGCTTTTCGCCAAGACCTGGCCCGAGGAGGTCTGCGGTGTGGTGCTGGTTGACGCACGGCACGAGGAGTTCACGCAACGTTGCCGTCAGTACGGAGTCAATCGGCTGCTCTACGAGCCACCGCAGAGGCTCTTATCGGCGCTGCCGCCAGTGCCCCGTGCCGAATTGCAGGCGGCGCCGTTGACACTCAAGCAGGCGCGACGGGCTGGCAGTTTTCCCGATGTACCGCTGATCGTACTGACGCAAAGCAATGCCACGAGTCGCTGGCCCAAGGCCTTGGGCAAGGTGTGGGAGGCCAGTCAGCGCCGCATGTCGCGCATGTCCAGTCTGGGTCGTATCAAGGTCGTGGTTGATGCGGGCCACAATGTGCATCTTGACCAACCCGAGGTGGTCAGTCGCGCGGTGCTGGGTGTTGTGCGGGCGGCACGCCTGATCAAGGCGCGCAAACGGGCCCCCGGGCGTTCCTGACAGCTTGCGATGCGCTCAGGGGCGCACTGCAGCCGTTTCAACCCGCCGCGCACCATTGAATCGGGTGCGCCAGTAGCTGATGCTCATATCTTCGACACGCACTTCCGAGCCCGGCTTGGGCGAGTGGATGAACTTGTTGTCGCCGACATAGATGCCGACGTGGCTGAAGGCGCGGCGCAGGGTGTTGAAAAACACCAGATCGCCGGGTTGCAACTCGCTCCTGTCAATTTCCAACGTGGCTGCAGCCTGCTGGTCCGCGGTACGAGGCAGGATCAGCCCGATGGTCTGCTGGTACATGGCGCGCACAAAGCCGCTGCAATCGAAACCCGATTCGAAGGAGTTGCCACCACGTTTGTAGGGCACGCCAAGAAAACCCATCGCACTGACAACAAGTTCGGATGCCTTGCCGCCGACGGCCTGTCCGACCTGGGATATCTGACTGATCAGTCCGCGCTCGACCAGCATCTTGTCCAGCTCGTCCGGACCACCGACTTGCTGCGGGGCCGCGTACGCACCGTGGGCCAAAGCCAGGGCAATAAACGGCACGAACAGGACACGAAGCATGGGCATGGGGGCAGGGTACTGGGCGCGCTTCGCCCGGTCAAGGATCAGGCGGCTGTAAGTGTTTGATTTAGAAATGTTTGCGGTATTTTAGCCACGTTTTCGCGCGAACCCGGCCTTCGCGTGCGTCGCCATCGTTGGCATGCTGCCGTCAGAATTGAGTCCGCCGTAATGGATCCGGTACGATGAGGTGTCGCCCCCTGCGCGGCTGCAACAAGCAGGCAACGAGGGCCTGTGGCGGCCAGAGGCAGGAAAAATCATGTTCAAAGCCCTTCAACTCACCAAGTCCGACACCTTCGGCGCGCAGGTCGTGACGCTCGACGAATCTGCCTTGCCGGCTGGCGATGTCACGGTGCAGATCGACTACTCGACGCTCAACTACAAGGACGGCCTGGCCATCACCAACCGCGGGCCGGTGGTACGGCAGTGGCCGATGACTGCGGGCATTGACGGTGCCGGCACCGTGCCGGAATCGCAGCATCCTCGGTGGAAGCCGGGTGACCGCTTCGTGCACAACGGCTGGGGTGTCGGCGAGACCCACCCGGGCTGTCTGGCGCAGAAGGCGCGGCTCAAGGGCGACTGGCTGGTGCGTCTGCCCGAGACCTTTACGGCGCGTCAGGCAATGGCCATCGGGACTGCCGGATATACCGCCATGCTGTGCGTGCTGGCTTTGGAAGACCATGGCGTCACGCCGGCGGCCGGTGAAATCCTGGTCGCGGGCGCGACGGGTGGGGTAGGAAGTGTGGCGGTCGCATTGCTGGGCCGGTTGGGTTATACGGTGGTGGCGGCGACGGGTAAGAGCAGTGAAGAGCCCTACCTGCGCTCGCTCGGCGCGTCCGCGATCGTGCCGCGCGCAGAACTGGCGATTGCCGGCAAGCCGTTTCAGAAGGAGCGCTGGGCCGGCGTCGTGGATGCGTTGGGATCCTTCACATTGGCCAATGCGCTGGCGCAGACCCGCTATGGTGGGGTCGTGACGGCGTGCGGACTGGCACAAGGCTCGGATCTGCCCACCACCGTGATGCCCTTCATCCTGCGCGGAGTTACGCTGGCGGGAATTGACTCGGTGATGGCACCGCTGGCACGTCGCCAGCGCGCCTGGGACAGGCTGGCACGCAACCTTGATCCCTCGTTGCTGGAAATCATGGTCGAAGAAGTCGCGCTGACAGGCGCCATCGACAAGGCAGTGGCACTGATGGACGGCAAGGTTCGCGGCCGCATCGTCGTGCGCTGCGATTGAACCGGGATCTGCGAAACATGATCACCGTGCGATATCTGCTGATGATGCGAGGCGTTCTGGCAATGTTTGCGCGTTGGCCAGCGACGGCGTGGTGCCTGGCACTGACACTGCTGCTGGGCCTGTTGCCGGTGCTTGCCCTGGCGCAGGGCGTTCGACCCCAGAACGTGGCCAGCGGGCTGCAGCATCCCTGGGCGTTGGCATTCCTGCCGCAGGACCGTTTTCTGGTGACCGAGCGGCCGGGTCGCCTGCGTGTCGTCGACGCCGATGGGCGTTTGGGCGCGCCAGTGGCCGGTCTGCCTGCCATGGCCGCGCAAGGGCAGGGTGGTCTGCTCGATCTTGTGCTCGACAGCGACTTCGTCACCAATCGCGTCCTGTACTTCTGTTTCTCCGAACGCGCGGCAGTGGGAGCTGGCAACAGCACCGCATTGGCCCGGGCGCGCCTGTCGGACGACAACACGCGCCTGCTGGACGTGCGCGTGATCTTCAGCCAGCAACCTAAATTCGCCAGCAGTGCGCATTTTGGTTGCCGCATCGTCGAAGGCCAACGCGACAGCCGCCCCGATGGCAATCTGTTCCTGACGCTCGGCGACCGGTTCCAACGCATGGCTGATGCCCAGACGCTCGACAACCACCACGGCAAAGTGGTGCGCATTCGCAAAGATGGAAGCGTGCCAGCGGACAACCCGTTCGTCTCGCGCTCTGGTGCGAGGCCTGAGATATGGAGTTACGGTCATCGCAATGTGCAAGGTGCAGCGTTGGCGCCGGACGGACGCTTGTGGGTGCACGAGCATGGACCACAAGGCGGTGACGAGATCAATCTGCCGGCGCCGGGACGCAACTATGGCTGGCCGGTCATCACCTATGGTGAGAATTACGGCGGAGGAAAAATTGGCGAGGGCAATACCACTCGAGACGGCATGGAGCAACCTCTGCATTACTGGGTGCCGTCCATTGCGCCGTCGGGCATGGCGTTCCTGACCAGTACGCGTTATGGCCAGGCGTGGCGCGGCAACCTGTTCGTTGGTGCGCTGGCCGGACGGTTTCTCGATCGCATCGAGTGGAATACAGAGGGTGGTCGCACCCGCGTCGTGCGTGAAACGCGGCTGTTGACCGAACTCGGTGAGCGTATCCGCGACGTGCGCCAGGGCCCGGACGGACTGCTTTATGTGTTGACCGATTCTGCCGATGCGCGTTTGATCCGGCTGCTTCCCGAATGAATTGGCCGTGGGCGGTGCGCTGGGGTTGCGGCGCGGATCTCTCGCTTGCGCCACGATGTGCCGGCAGCTACTGCGTCAGGCTGTAGCAAGTTCAAGGGTCACAATCCTTGTTGCAATGCAGCAATGAAAAAAGGGGACACCACATGACGACGTATGCTGACTTCTATCGACGCTCGATTGACGACCGCGAGGCCTTTTGGGGCGAACAGGCCAAACGAATCGACTGGATGAAGGCGCCGACCCAGATTTGCGATTACAGCCATCCGCCATTCGCGCGCTGGTTTGTCGGTGGTGTCACAAACCTTTGCCATAACGCAGTGGATCGCCATCTGGATGAACGCGCGGCGCAGCCGGCGTTGATCGCGGTGTCAACCGAGACCGGCCAGGAGCAGGTCTACAGTTTTGCCCAACTGCATCTGGAGGTGCAACGCATGGCCGCAAGCCTGCTGGCGCTGGGCGTGCAACCGGGCGACAGGGTGCTGATCTACATGCCGATGGTGGCGCAGGCTGCGTTCGCCATGCTGGCCTGCGCACGAATCGGTGCCATCCACTGTGTAGTGTTCGGCGGCTTCGCGTCCGGTGCGCTGGCGTCCAGAATCGAAGATGCAACACCCAAACTGATCATCAGTGCCGACGCCGGCTCCCGCGGCGGCAAGGTTGTGCCGTACAAGCCGCTGCTCGACGAAGCCATCCGCTTGTCCAGCCACAAACCTGATGCAGTACTGCTGGTGGACCGGCAACTGGCCAAGATGGACCTGGTGCCAGGGCGCGATCATCTGTGGGACGCGCTGCGCGAAGAACACATGGACGCGAACGTTCCCTGCGTCTGGCTCGATGCGACACATCCGAGCTACACGCTGTATACCAGCGGCACAACCGGCAAGCCCAAGGGCGTGCAGCGCGATACCGGCGGATATGCCGTTGCACTGGCCGCGAGCATGGAACACATCTTCTGTGGCAAGCCCGGCGAGACCTTTTTCGCCACCAGCGACATCGGCTGGGTTGTAGGTCACAGCTACATCATCTACGGCCCACTGATTGCCGGCATGGCCACCATCATGTACGAGGGACTGCCGACCCGTCCCGACGGCGGCGTGTGGTGGAGCCTTGTGGAGAAATACAAGGTGACCGTGATGTTCAGTGCACCGACCGCGATTCGGGTGCTCAAGAAGCAGGATCCGGCCTTGCTGAGCAAGTATGACCTGTCTTCGTTGCGTGCCCTGTATCTGGCCGGTGAACCGCTGGACGAGCCGACTGCACAGTGGATCTCATCGAGTCTGGGCAAGCCCATCATCGACAACTACTGGCAGACCGAAACCGGTTGGCCGATTCTGGGTCTGGCCAATGGCATCGAGCAGGCGACCAGCAGGTTCGGCAGCCCGGGCAAGGCGATCTACGGTTACGACGTCAAGCTGATCGACGAGATCAGCGGCGAGGAACTGGTGGGTGCCGGCAAGAAGGGCGTGGTGGCGATAGAAGGCCCATTGCCGCCCGGTTGCATGCAGACGGTATGGCAGGACGATGATCGTTTTGTCAGCACCTACTGGAAGAGTATTCCGGGCAAACTGATCTACAGCACTTTCGACTGGGGCATACGCGACGAAGACGGTTACTTTTTCATCCTGGGGCGAACCGACGACGTCATCAACGTCGCTGGCCATCGGCTGGGTACTCGGGAAATCGAGGAGAGCATTGCCGGCCACCCCAACATCTCGGAAGTGGCGGTGGTGGGGGTAGCCGACGCACTCAAGGGCCAGGCTGCCATGGCATTCGCAATTCTCAAGGATGCCAGCATGCTGGATGACGCGGACGCGTGTTTGCGCCTGGAAGGCGAGATCATGAAGCGGGTAGACCAGGACCTGGGCGCAGTGGCCCGACCGTCGCGGGTGCAGTTCGTCACTGCTTTGCCCAAGACGCGAAGCGGCAAGCTGCTGCGCCGCGCCATTGTGGCCGTATGCGAAGGGCGCGATGCCGGCGACCTGACAACCATGGAAGACCCGGCGGCGCTGCAGCAAATCCGCGATGTGATGGCACGCTGAACCGATGCGGTGGGAACAGTCCACGAGCCTGTGGCGCATGGACCTCCCTGTGCGTGGCTTCAAGGTTGGCGGTGTGCTTCTTCAGGGGTATGCACACTTGTACCATCGGCTGGATGGCCCAGTTCCATCCGGCCGCCTGGCGGGCGACGCGCAGGCGGGGCCTGCAACGGTGGCACAATCAACGGGTCACCAGGCCCTTCCCAAGCCACAGTCGCATCCGCTATCCGGTTCAGCCGTGCCGCGGAAGGTTAGTCAACAGATAAGACCGACACATGTTTCCTAAAGGGAGACGGAGTTAAGCGAACCATGAGCCAAGACAATCCCGCAGCGACCAGCGCGCCGTCGATCTACCACGCCTACCAATCGAACACCTATCTGTTCGGTGGCAATGCACCGTACGTGGAGGAAATGTACGAAAACTATCTCGCCAATCCTGGCAGCGTACCGGACTCCTGGCGCGACTACTTTGACGCCTTGCAGCATGTGCCTGCAGCCGATGGCAGCAATTCCAAGGACGTGGCGCACCAGCCGGTCATCAATGCCTTCGCCGAACGCGCCAAACTGGGTGGCACCAAGGTGGTCTTTGGCAGCAGCGACCAGGAAATGGGTCGCAAGCGTGTTGCGGTTCAACAACTGATCGCGGCTTACCGCAATGTCGGCGCCCGCTGGGCTGACCTCGACCCACTCAAGCGCCGCGAACGCGAGAACATTCCCGAGCTCGAACTCTCGTTTTACGAATTCTCCGACTCCGACCAGGAAGTCGTGTTCAACATCAGCAACACGTTCTTCGGCAAGGAGACGATGAGCCTGCGCGATCTGCGCAACGCATTGTTCGAGACTTATTGCGGCAGCATCGGCGCCGAGTACATGTATCTGACCGATCAGGCGCATAAACGCTGGTGGCAGCAAAAGCTCGAGTCGATCCGCAGCAAGCCCAACTTTGACGCACCCAAGAAGCGCCATATCCTGGAGCGTCTGACTGCGGCCGAAGGGCTGGAGCGTTTCCTGCACACCAAATACGTGGGGCAAAAGCGCTTCTCGCTCGAAGGTGGCGAAAGCTTCATCAACGCCATGGATGAACTGATCCAGCGCGCTGGCATGGTGGGTGTACAAGAGATCGTCATCGGCATGGCCCACCGCGGCCGATTGAATGTGCTCGTGAACTCGTTGGGCAAGTTGCCTGCCATGCTGTTTGCCGAATTCGACCACACCGCACCCGAAGACCTGACCAGTGGTGACGTCAAGTACCACCAGGGTTTCAGCTCCGATGTGTCCACCCCCGGCGGCCCGGTGCACCTGACACTGGCGTTCAACCCCTCGCACCTGGAGATCGTCAATCCTGTGGTCGAGGGTTCGGTGCGCGCGCGCATGGACCGGCGTGCCGATCCGCATGGCAAGCAGGTGTTGCCGGTGCTGGTGCACGGTGACGCGGCGTTCGCCGGTCAGGGCGTGGTCATGGAAACCCTGGCGCTGGCTCAGACCCGTGGGTACTCCACAGGCGGCACGGTGCATATCGTGATCAACAACCAGATCGGTTTCACGACCAGCGACCCGCGCGACAGCCGCTCGACCTTGTATTGCTCGGATGTTGTCAAGATGATTGACGCACCCGTGCTGCACGTCAACGGTGACGACCCGGAAGCAGTCGTGCTGGCCACGCAAATGGCGCTGGACTTCCGCATGGAATTCCGCAAGGACGTCGTGGTCGACATCATCTGCTTTCGCAAGCTCGGACACAACGAACAGGACACGCCTTCCCTGACGCAGCCTCTGATGTACCGCAAGATTGCGCAGCATCCCGGCACGCGCAAGCTCTATGCTGACAAATTGGCGGTACAAGGCTTCGAAGCCGAGCTGGGCGATGAAATGGTCAAGGCCTGCCGCGCAGCGCTGGAGGCGGGCAAGAACACCTTCGACCCGGTACTGACCAATTTCAAGAGCAAGTACGCCGTCGACTGGATGCCGTACCTGAACAAGAAGTGGACCGATGCCGGCGACACTGCGATTCCGCGGGCTGAGTGGAACCGCCTGGCCGAGAAGATCAGCACCATTCCTGCATCGGTGACTCCGCACAAGCTGGTCGAGAAGGTGTATGCCGACCGCGCGGCGATGGGCCGCGGCGAAGTGCCGGTGGACTGGGGCATGGGCGAGCACATGGCGTTTGCGTCGCTGGTGGCCAGTGGCTACCCGGTACGACTCAGCGGGGAAGATTGCGGTCGCGGCACCTTCAGCCACCGCCATTCGGTGATCCATGACCAGAACCGAGAAAAGTTCGACGAAGGCATGTACATCCCGCTGCAGAACGTGGCGGAAGGGCAGGCACCGTTTGTCGTGATCGACTCGATCCTTTCAGAAGAGGCCGTGCTGGCTTTCGAATACGGTTATGCGTCCAACGACCCGAACACGCTGGTGATCTGGGAGGCCCAGTTCGGCGACTTCGTCAATGGCGCCCAGGTGGTGATCGACCAGTTCATTGCCTCCGGTGAGGTCAAGTGGGGCCGGGTGAATGGCATCACATTGATGCTGCCGCACGGATACGAAGGCCAGGGGCCGGAGCACAGCTCGGCTCGCCTGGAGCGCTTCATGCAATTGAGCGCTGACGCCAACATGCAGGTAGTGCAGCCCACCACGGCCAGCCAGATCTTCCATATTCTGCGCCGGCAGATGGTACGCAACCTGCGCAAGCCGCTGATCATCATGACGCCCAAGTCGCTGCTTCGGGCCAAGGACGCGGCGTCGCCGTTGTCCGAGTTCACCGATGGCGTATTCCAGACCGTGATCCCCGAGAAGAGCGACATCAAGGCTGACAAGGTCAAGCGAGTGATCTGCTGCAGTGGCAAGGTCTACTACGACTTGGTGCGCCGGCGCGAGGAACGTGGCACGGAAGACAGCGCCATCATCCGGATCGAGCAGCTCTATCCGTTCCCGCACAAGGTCTTTGCAACCGAGCTCAAGAGGTATCCGAATGCGACCGAAATCGTCTGGTGCCAGGACGAGCCGCAGAACCAGGGCGCCTGGTTCTTCGTGCAGCATTACATCCACGAGAACATGCTCGATGGCCAGAAACTCGGTTATTCGGGCCGTGCGTCGTCGGCATCACCGGCAGTCGGGTATTCACACCTGCACCAGAAGCAGCAGAAGGCCTTGGTCGATGGTGCGTTCGCCAAGCTCAAGGGCTTCGTGCTCTCCAAATAGGCACCATTTGCCCATCTCGAATGCAACACCCTCGTTGAAAGAAGAACAGACATGGCCATCGTAGAAGTCAAGGTACCCCAGTTGTCGGAATCGGTTGCTGAAGCAACACTCTTGCAGTGGAAGAAGAAAGTCGGCGACACCGTCACCGCAGATGAGATCCTGATCGAGGTCGAGACCGACAAGGTTGTTCTTGAAGTGCCGGCCCCCTCGTCCGGTGTGTTGGTCGAGTTGGTTGCCGCCGACGGTGCGACCGTGTTGGCTGAGCAGCTCATTGCCCGCATCGACACCAGCGGTGGTGCAGTCGCGTCGACCGCCAAGCCGGCAGACGAGCCCGTTGCTGCTGCGGCAAAGGCTGTTGCACCTGCAGCCGCTCCTGCCTCAGCCGCCTCCGGCACCGCCAAGGCAGGAATTGCCATGCCGGCAGCGGCCAAGCTGATGGCTGACAACAAGATGAATCCCGCTTCCGTCTCGGGCACCGGCAAGGACGGGCGCATCACCAAGGGTGACGTCACCACCGCATTGACCAAACCGGCGACGCCAGCTCCTGCGGCTGTTGCGCAGGTCACGCCTCGAGCGGCAACGCTGCTGCCCCAGGTTTCGGCTGCCCAGCCCAATCTGGGTGACCGTCCCGAGCAACGGGTGCCGATGAGCCGCCTGCGCGCCCGTGTCGCCGAGCGTTTGCTGCAGTCTCAGTCGACAGCGGCCATCCTGACGACGTTCAACGAAGTAAACATGGCGCCGGTGATGGAGATGCGCAAACGGTTCCAGGAAAAGTTCGAGAAGGAACATGGCGTCAAGATTGGCTTCATGAGCTTTTTCGTGAAAGCTGCCGTGCATGCGCTCAAGAAGTTCCCTGTGCTCAATGCGTCGGTGGACGGTAACGATATCGTCTATCACGGCTTCTTCGACATCGGCATCGCAGTGGGCTCGCCACGTGGCCTGGTAGTTCCCATCCTGCGCAATGCCGATCAGATGAGCTTTGCCGAGATCGAGAAAAAAATTGCCGAGTATGGTGTCAAGGCGCGCGACGGCAAACTGGGACTCGAAGAGATGACCGGCGGAACCTTCTCCATCTCCAATGGCGGCGTGTTCGGTTCGATGTTGTCCACGCCCATCATCAACCCGCCGCAATCGGCCATCCTGGGCGTGCACGCGACCAAGGAGCGGGCGGTGGTCGAGAACGGCGTGGTCGTGGTGCGCCCGATCAACTATCTGGCGATGAGTTATGACCATCGAATCATCGACGGTCGTGAGGCTGTGCTGGGCCTGGTCGCCATGAAGGAAGCACTGGAAGATCCGGCGCGCCTGTTATTTGATATTTGAGGCAAGACATGGCACAAGAGTTTGACGTTGTCGTCATCGGCGCCGGCCCTGGCGGATACATTGCGGCCATCCGCGCGGCCCAGCTAGGCATGAAGGTGGCCTGCATCGATGAATGGAAGAACGCGCAGGGCGGCCCCGCGCCCGGCGGAACCTGCACCAACGTGGGTTGCATTCCATCCAAGGCGCTGCTGCAGTCATCCGAGAACTACGAGCATGCGTCGCTGCACTTCGCGGATCATGGCATCGGCGTCACGGGATTGACGCTGGATGTCGCCAAAATGGTGGGGCGCAAGGACTCGGTGGTCAAGCAGAACAATGACGGCATCCTGTACCTGTTCAAGAAGAACAAGGTGACGTTCTTTCACGGCCGTGGCTCTTTCGTCAGCGCCAAGGACGGCAGTTACGAGATCCGGGTTGCCGGCGCCAAATCCGATACCTTGCGTTCTGCTCAGGTGGTCGTGGCGACCGGTTCTACGGCACGCCCGTTGCCGGGTGTCGCCTTTGACGAAGAACGCATCCTGTCCAATGATGGCGCGCTGCGCATCGACGCTGTACCGAAGAAGCTCGGCGTCATCGGAGCCGGTGTCATTGGCCTGGAGATGGGATCGGTCTGGCGGCGCCTGGGCGCGGATGTGACGATTCTCGAAGGCCTGCCTGCCTTTCTGGGCGCTGTCGACCAGCAGATTGCCAAGGAGGCGCACAAGGCGTTTACCAAGCAGGGACTAAAGATCGAGCTGGGCGTCAAGGTTGGGGAAATCAAGTCGGCACGCAAGGGTGTAACCATCGCTTACCTTGATGCCAAAGGCGGGAAGCAGTCACTGGTGGTCGACCACCTGATCGTGTCCATCGGGCGGCTAGCCCATACCGACGGCCTCGATGCTGCTGCGGTGGGCCTGGCGCTGGATGAACGCGGCGCAATCGTCGTGGATGACGATTGCCGTACCAACTTGCCCGGCGTGTGGGCGGTGGGCGATGTGGTGCGTGGGCCGATGCTGGCGCACAAGGCAGAGGAAGAAGGCGTTGCCGTCGCCGAGCGCATTGCCGGCCAGCATGGGCATGTCAATTTCAACACGATTCCCTGGGTGATCTACACCAGCCCGGAGATCGCCTGGGTCGGCAAGACGGAGCAGCATCTCAAGGAGGCTGGCGTTGCCTACCGCACGGGTACCTTCCCGTTCCTGGCCAATGGCCGGGCACGCGCGCTGGGTGACACCACCGGCATGGTCAAGATGATCGCCGACGAGGCGACCGACGAGATTCTTGGCGTGCATATCGTCGGGCCGATGGCCAGCGAGCTGATCGCCGAATGTGTCGTGGCCATGGAGTTTCGCGCCAGCAGCGAGGACATTGCGCGGATCTGCCACGCACATCCGTCTCTGAGCGAGGCCACCAAGGAAGCCGCTTTGGCGGTCGACAAGCGCGCCCTGAACTTCTGATCGATGCGCTGCTTGCGAGTGGTGCCGCGGGGAGTTGCATGGCAGTGAAGCCTGTCCACGCTGCTTACGAGCGGGAGCTGTCCCTGCGGGGTTACCAGAGTGACGCCGGCCAATTGGCTGTCGTCGAGGAACTCGAGCGATGTGCGGCCGACTGGAATGTCTACCTGGCCAAACGTGATGGTCGCCTGCGCAAGCTGATCAACCGGCCGCCGATTCCACGCGGCGTCTATATGTACGGTGGGGTAGGGCGCGGCAAGAGCTTTCTGATGGACTGCTTCTTCGGAGCGGTGGGGGTCAAACGCAAGACCCGGCTGCATTTCCACGAGTTCATGCGGGAAGTGCACCGCCAGTTGACCACTTTGCAGGGTACAGTCGATCCGCTGGAGGAGTTGGCACGGCAAATGGCGCGCAAGTACCGGCTGCTGTGTTTCGACGAATTCCATGTAGCCGACATCACCGACGCGATGATCCTGCATCGGCTGCTCGACGCCTTGTTTGCGCAAGGTGTGGGATTCGTCACCACATCGAATTTCAAGCCCGATGACCTGTATCCGAACGGACTGCATCGCAGTCGCATCCTTCCCGCGATCGCACTGCTCAACGAAAAACTCGTCGTCATTGCAATTGGCGACGGGACCGATTACCGGCTGCGCGCAATGGAGGAGGTCAAGTTCTACCATGTGCCATACGGACCCGCGGCCGACAAGGAACTGGAGGCGGCCTTCAGCCGTCTGGCCGAGGCGCATGACGAGGATCCGGTGCTGCACATCGAGGCACGCCAGATCCGATCGCGTCGCCGCGCGGGTGGCGTGGTGTGGTTCGATTTCAAGACGCTGTGTGGTGGTCCCCGTTCCCAGAACGACTACCTGGAGATCGCCACCCAGTTCCATACCGTGCTGCTGAGTGATGTTCCGATGATGTCGATCCGTATGGCATCGGAGTCGCGGCGCTTTACCTGGCTGGTCGACGTCCTGTACGACCGCAAAGTCAAACTCATCCTGTCGGCCGAGGTCGAGCCGGAACAGCTGTATACCCAAGGTCCGCTGGCCCATGAGTTCGTCCGCACGGTATCGCGTCTGCACGAAATGCAGACACGTGCATTCATGGCGCAGGAACGCAGAATGGTCGATACTTCGCTGACATGAAGTCAGTTTTTTTACTCGTTGCCTTGACCCTGCCCGTGACGGCTGTCCACGCGCAGGACGACGCGATTCGAAATCTGCAGATGCGCGAGGCCGAGCAGCGCGCTTGGATCAGTGACAGGCGCGCGTCTTACGACGTGCAGTTCAAGGGCCAGGAGGCCCTGTGTTATCAGCGGTTTGCTGTCAACGATTGCCTGGATGACAGCCGTCAGGCGCAGCGTGAGGTCATGGCCGACCTGCGGCGGCAGGAAATCCTGATCAACGACGTCCAGCGCAAACGCCGGGGTGCACAGCAGTTGCTGCGGTCCGACGAAAAGCTCACAACGCGGGATTGAGCGCAGCGCATTCGCGCCAGCTCAGGTGTCGAGTGGCTCGAGTTTGACCACCACAACCGACAGATTGTCACCCGAGCCTTGGGCACGCTCGCGCGCCTTGTCGATGAGGAACTCTGCCGCTTCACGGGCGGACAATCGATCAAGTATTTCGCCCATCTCCTGATCATTGAAATAGTGCCAGATGCCGTCGCTGCAGGCGAGCAGCACATCGCCGGCGCGTACGCGCGGAATGTAGTGGATGTCGACCGGCGGTTCGGTCTCAGTCCCCAGGCAACCCATCAGGATGTTGGATTGCGGATGGGCGTTGGCTTCCTCCTCGGTGATTTCGCCGCGCTTGACCAGCATCTGAACATAGGAGTGGTCGTGGGTACGGCGGACCAGACGCCCGCTTTGATAATGGTAGATACGGGAGTCACCCGAATGCGCCCAATGGCAATCACCGCTGGCATTGAGTACAAAGGCGGCAATGGTGCTGTGGGGCTCTTCTTCGGACGAGATGGCCGTGAGTTTGATCACCACATGGGCTTCTCGTGCGACCTGCATCAACATGGCGGCGGCGTCGTCACTGGCGGGTGCATATCGTTCAAACAGCTGGACCGCGGTCATGATGACCTGGTCGGACGCCTTTCGGCCTCCACTGCGTCCGCCCATACCATCGGCGACGACGCCCATCACACACCCGTTGCTGCGGGTGTGGTTGAGAAGGCTGACCCGATCCTGCTGGTAGTCGCGGTCGCCCTTGTGAATACCCGTCGCAGCAGTCAGTCGGTAACCATTGGTCATTTTTGCGCCATCTTGGGACGGTGTCTCGCAAAAAGCAGGACAATCCCGGGTGTCTTCAGCCTCGCGCCACCGTGACCCCACGGCAGTGCTGCTGCGGCTGATTCTAGACCCTAGCTGTGGATTTTGACCTTCATTCTCCCGAACGCAGGCTGATCGAGTTGACGATGGCGCACGCCGACCTCGACGCGTTGATCGACAGCGCCGATCTTGTTCCGCCACATGACGAACTCGCATTGCGCCGACTCAAGAAGCGCCGACTGGCGTTGCGCGACGAAATGTATAGCCTGCACGCCCACCTGACGCCCGGCGATCCGGCCTGATCAATGGATCTGCGCGCACAGGTCGATCAGGCATTCTCTCCGGGTGGTGTGTTGCCACGCCTGCTGCCGGATTTTTTCCCGCGCAGCGGCCAGATCGCCATGGCGCAGGCCATTGCCGAAACCATTGACAGCGGCGGCACCTTGGTTGTCGAAGCAGGGACCGGCGTGGGCAAGACCTTCTCCTATCTGGTTCCCGCCTTGCTCAGCGGCGAGCCGGTCTTGCTCTCGACGGCGACCAAGACCTTGCAGGATCAGCTGTTCGGGCGTGATCTGCCGCAATTGGTGCAGGCCCTGGGCCTGCCACTGCGCTTGGCACTGCTCAAGGGCAGGGGCAGCTATCTGTGCCTGCATCGGATGGAACTGGCGCGGCAGAGTCTGGCGCTGGAAGATCGGACCCTGGTACGGACCCTGGCCAGGATCGAGCAATGGTCCCAGGCGACTCGCACCGGTGACCTGGCCGAACTACCGGGTCTGGACGAGCGATCGCCTGTTCTGCCGCATGTGACCTCGACGCGCGAGAACTGCCTGGGCGCCCAGTGCCCGAAGTTCCGCGCCTGCCACGTGAACCAGGCGCGGCGCGAAGCATTGGCCGCAGACGTGGTGGTCATCAACCATCATCTGTTTTTTGCCGACCTGGCGGTGCGGGAGTCCGGCATGGCGGAGCTTTTGCCCACCGTTAGGACCGTGGTTTTCGACGAGGCCCATCAGCTCAACGAGACCGGCCTGCAGTTTCTGGGCCGGCAGCTTTCCAGCGGCCAGATCATCGATTTTGCACGCGACATGCTCGCGGTAGGGCTGCAGCATGCGCGGGGGCTGGTCGATTGGCAGCAGACCGCGGCGCAGGTGGAGCGAGCAGCCCGCGATCTGCGCATGCTCGCGGGCCGCCAGCCACCTGGCAGTCGTTTGCGCTGGGCCGATGCGGCGCCGGACACCCTGTCGCCGGACGCATGGCGGGAGACGATGGATGCCTTGCACGCGGCCCTGGTCCGGGCGGGCGAGGCGATGGGCAAGGTGGTCGAGATCGGCCCCGATTTCGAACGTCTGGTCGAACGGGGTGTGCGGCTTCAGGCGCTGACTGATTTTTTTCTGCGCGAACGGGATCCGGCGTGTGTGCGCTGGGTCGACGTAGGTGCCCAGTTGCGCCTGATCGAGTCGCCGCTGGATATTGCACAGGCGGTACAGGAGAAACTGCTCAAGGCCGACACCGATCCCGAAAGTCGACGCGCCTGGATATTCACGTCGGCGACACTGGGCGACGAAGCCACATTGCGCTGGTTTACCGAGCCCTGTGGCTTGTCCGACGCCCGAATTCTGCGAGTGGACAGTCCATTCGACTATCCCCGCCAAGCTGCCGTGTATGTGCCACCTGACCTGCCGCGACCTGCCGATCCCGGCCACAGCGCCCAGGTCGCGTCGCTGGTTGAACGCCTCGCACTTGAGCTCGGCGGTCGTACCCTGGTGCTGACCACCACGCTCAAGGCGCTGCGCATCATCAGCGAGCATTTGCAGCGCCGCTTCGATGACACCCAGGAGCTTCGGGTACTGGTGCAGGGGCAGGGGCCCAAGCGCGAGCTGATGGAGCGTATGCGCGATGCGGCCAACGACGGTGGGCCGGGCTGCATTTTGGTGGCCTCGGCATCGTTCTGGGAGGGGATCGACATTCCTGGGGACGCCTTGCAGATGGTGGTGATCGACAAGTTGCCGTTCCCGCCACCCAACGATCCGCTGGTGGAGGCCCGTGCCAGCCGGCTCGAAGCCGCTGGTCGCAGTCCATTCAACGACTATTTTCTGCCGGAAGCGGCGGTGGCATTGAAACAGGGTGCCGGCCGGCTAGTCCGGCGCGAGTCGGACCGCGGCGTACTGGTGCTGTGCGATACCCGGCTGACGGCCATGGGTTATGGCCGGCGCCTGCTCAAGGCCTTGCCTCCGATGCGCAGGCTGGAATCGGAAGAAGCACTTGTGGACTTGCTACGCGAACTTACCAGACCTGCCACCACGGCACATCATCGCGCTTGAATCCTCGCACGAAATAGCGACTGTTGGGGAAATTGGTCTCAAGCACCCGCTTGGAGTCGTCCTGCAATTGGGTCATCCCCAGCGCTTCATAGGACTTGACCATGATGTAAAGGGCCTCTTCCAGAGCCGGTACATCCCGGTAGTCGGCCAGGGCCGACTGTGCCCGGTTGATGGCCGCCAGGTATGCGCCGCGCTGATAGTAATAACGTGCAACATGAACCTCGTACTGCGCCAGCGAGTTCACGATGTAATTCATGCGCAAGCGCGCATCCGGCGTGTAGCGCGAGTCCGGGAAGCGCGTGGCGACTTCCTTGAAGGCCTCAAAGGATTCCTTCGCGGCTTTCTGGTCCCGTTCGGAGAGGTCCTGGCGGGTGAAAAACGAAAACATTCCAAGGTCATCATTGAAGTTGACAATGCCCTTGAGATACAAGGCATAGTCCACCGCCGGGCTGGCCGGATGCAGCTTCAGGAATCGGTCGATGGTGGCCAGGGCCTGCGCCGGTTCGGCGCCTTTGTAATGGGCATAAGCCTTGTCGAGTTGCGCCTGCTGGGCCAGCGGCGTACCGGCGGCACGGCCCTCGAGCTTTTCCAGCAGCAGTGTGGCTTTGTCATACGAGCCGGACTTCAACTCATCCTTGGCTTCGGCGTAGATGCGGTTAGGGCTCCAGTTGGCGGTCTTGTCTTCCGGCGTGCTGGATGCACAGCCAACCAGCCACAAGGCGGTACCCGCCAGAAGCACAAGGCGGACCATCGATAATTTGGCGCTAAGCATGGGAACAACCTTGGTAACGAACAGCAGCGGCATTATATCGGGGGCACATGATTTGCTCGGAGCTGACGACGCGCCCGATACCGGCGACGACAACGAGGTCCGTGCCTGGCGGGTTGACGCGGGTCAGCACGGTGAACGACTGGACAAGGTGCTGGCGGCGGCCATCAGCGAGTTTTCGCGCAACTATCTCAAGCAGTTGATCGAGCAGGGTGCGGTGGAGCGCAACGGCGAGCCGCAGCTCAAGGTGTCGGTCCGCGTAAAGGCCGGCGACGCCATGCGGGTGAGTCTGCGCCCGACGCCTCAGAGCCAAGCCTTCAAGCCCGAGGCCATGGCGTTGGGGATTGTGCATCAGGATGCTGATCTGCTGGTCATACTGAAACCGGCCGGTCTGGTGGTGCACCCGGCCCCCGGAAACTGGAGTGGCACGCTGCTCAATGGTTTGTTGGCCTGGGATGCGCGCCAGGGTGATCTGCCCCGCGCCGGCATTGTGCACAGGTTGGACAAAGACACCAGCGGCCTGATGCTGGTGGCGCGGTCCAGGCCCGCCATGGATGCACTGGTGCGCATGATCTCCGCGCGAGAGGTCCAGCGCCAATATCTCGCGTTGGCCCATGGCCGCTGGGATGGTCTGACAAACCGGGACGTCCACGCGTCGATCGGACGTGACCCGCGCAATCGCTTGCGCATGGCGGTCCTGGACGCAGACAAAACGGGTGCCAAGGAAGCGCGCACGATGATCGAGCGTCTTGACAGCAACGACCAGCATTGTCTGGTGCGCTGTAGCCTGCATACCGGGCGTACGCATCAGATACGGGTTCACATGGCGTCCATCGGACATCCGCTGGTGGGCGACGAAACCTACGGCGGGCAGGGTGGGACGGTGATAGCGCGCCAGGCGCTGCATGCATTCCGGCTGGCGCTGGCGCATCCGATCAGCGACAAGGCGCTGCAGTTCGTGACGCCAATGCCCGATGACATGCAGCAGGCTTTGACCCTTGTGGGGCTGCGCTACAATTCGCGCTGACTGAGCGTAGGCGTGCAACATGGCACATCGGCGCCTGATCCACGCGCCGCAGACGTTCGATCTGCCCGCTGCGTTCCCCATTGACTGGCATCGACGCGCACCCGCTGGTGCCACTTCCGGAATCCCTTGACGATGAATACCGCTCAGGCAAAGCGCGTACTGGAAACCGCCCTCATCTGTGCGCCACAACCGCTGCAGTTGCGGGAGTTGCGCGCGCTGTTCGATGATGCTGTGGGCGCTGACACCGTAGCGCAGATATTGCGGGATTTGCAGCTGGACTGGGCGCAAAACGGCGTGGAGCTGGTGCAGGTGGCGACTGGCTGGCGTTTTCAAAGCCGGCCGGAGATGCGCGAGTTCCTGGATCGACTGCATCCGGAGAAGCCGCCACGTTACACCCGCGCGACACTGGAAACGTTGGCCATCATTGCCTACCGCCAACCGGTCACGCGAGGCGACATGGAAGACATCCGTGGCGTGACGATCAACTCAGCCATCATCAAACAACTCGAAGATCGCAACTGGATCGAGGTCATCGGCCACCGTGAGGCGCCGGGCCGTCCGGCATTGTTTGCAACCACGCGCCATTTCCTTGATGACCTCGGGTTGCGCTCACTCGAACAGCTTCCGCTGCTGGACAAGGAGGCGGTTGCTGCGGACATGTTTGATGCGCTGGTGCCGGTGTCCGAAGCGTCCGACGGCGCGACCGGTGACGCGCTGCCGGCGGTTGCAAGCGCTGAGCCGTTGCCCGATGCCAAGGCAGAGGACGAAACGGCGGTTGCCCGTTTGGTCAATCCAACCCCGACCTCAACCTCAAACCCAACCGCTGCCGGGCCCTTGCCGACGGACGCGACACCCATGGTGGAAACCGACAATGAATGACTCCCTTCAGGACGACGCGCCCGTGAACCCGCCGGCACAGGATGACGCGCGACCCGCCGAGTCGACACCGCCAGCCGATGTCATCGACGGTTCCGGCGATCAGGCCAACACCAGCGGTGATGAGGCTTTCGCGGCTGGCGCAGGGGGCGAGCAGAATGCCTCCACTCTGTCCGCTGTGACGCAGGCCGGTGACACCAAGATCCGTTTCGAGGATGTGATCTCGGGTCAGTTTGACGCAGACGAGGAGAGTCCGGATGTGGCTCTGCCCAAGCGGGTGCTGGCGCCTCAGGCCGAAACACCCAAGTTGCACAAGGTACTCGCGCAGGCAGGTATGGGCTCTCGACTGGAAATGGAACAGCTGATCATGGAGGGGCGGATCACGGTCAACAACGAGCCGGCTCACATCGGTCAACGCATCCAGCATGGCGACCATGTGAAGGTCAATGGCAAGCCGATCCGGTTCCGGGTCGAGGCTCCGCCACCGCGGGTCATCGCTTATCACAAACCTGCGGGTGAAGTGGTCACGCACGATGATCCTCAAAACCGGCCCACCGTATTCCGCCGCTTGCCCAAGCTGCAACAGGGCAAATGGCAATCGGTTGGTCGTCTGGATCTCAACACCGAGGGTCTGCTGCTGTTCACCAGTTCCGGGGAACTGGCCAACAACCTGATGCACCCCCGCTTCGGCCTGGAGCGCGAGTATGCCGTGCGCGTGCTGGGCGCATTGAGCAATGAGGAAAAGCAGCGTCTGCTGGAAGGTGTTCGCCTGGACGATGGGTTGGCGCAGTTCGGGTCCATCGAGGACGGCGGAGGCGAAGGCGCCAACTGCTGGTACCGCGTGACGATCTCCGAGGGGCGAAATCGCGAAGTGCGACGCATGTTAGAGGCGGTCGGTCATGCGGTCAGCCGCCTGATCCGCATTCGCTACGGCGCGATGTTGCTGCCGCGAGGCCTCAAACGCGGCGCGTGGATGGAACTCGATGACTCCGATATCCAGTCATTGCACAGGGCCGTGTCGCGTACCGTTGATGGGGACGAGCGCAGCGGCGCTGCCGATGCGGGCGGCCGGGGTGGCGCCGCGGGTGGCGGTGGTGCCAATCGCAAACGTCGAGGCGGTGGCCGAGGCGGGGCGCCGGGTCGCCCATCCGAGGGGCGGCGCGATGCGTCCCGCGGATCGGCGCAACCAGGTGGTGGCAATGCTGCTGCGGGTGGACGCAATCGCGAGCGCAATCGGCCCCCCAACGATGACTCCGGCGAACGCGCGGACCGCAAGGCGGCGGAGTCACAACCCGATCCTATGAAGACCGCATTTGGCTATATTGGTGCGGACAGCTTTACGAAGCAACGCCAGGGCCAGGGCCAAGGTCGACGCGGCCCCGGTCGCGGCAACGGCGGCTCGTCCGGCAACTCCGGCGGAGGTGGCGGCAACCGGCGTGGCGGTCGCGGCCGTTAGGGGTGCATGCAGGGTCAGAACGGGGCAGCGGTCGACGGCTTGAGTCTTGACCACAGTAGAATGCAGGGCTTTGCCCCTTGCGGTAAAACCCGGAATCATCCCATCAGGAAACACCATGTCTATCGAACGCACTCTTTCCATCATCAAGCCTGACGCCGTTGCCAAGAATGTCATCGGCCAGATTTACGCCAGATTCGAAGCCGCCGGCCTGAAGGTTGTCGCTTCGCGCATGGCTCGCTTGTCGCGTGCCGAAGCAGAAGCGTTCTATGCCGTACACAAGGAGCGTCCCTTTTTCAACGATCTGGTCAGCTTCATGATCTCTGGTCCGGTGATGATCCAGGCGCTGGAAGGCGAGAACGCCGTGCTCAAGAACCGTGACCTGATGGGCGCGACCGACCCGAAGAAAGCATCTCCCGGCACCATTCGCGCCGATTTCGCCGACAGCATCGATGCGAATGCCGTGCACGGCTCTGACGCTGCAGAGACGGCAGCTGTCGAAGTGGCGTTCTTCTTCCCGGCGATGAACGTCTACAGCCGATAGTCCATCCATGTTGGCCAACCTGCTCGATTACGACCTCGAGGGTTTGGCCGCATTTTGCGAGCGGCTGGGCGAAAAGAGGTTTCGTGCGACCCAGCTGTTTCGCTGGATCCACCAGAAAGGCGCGGCCGATTTCGAGGCCATGACCGACCTGGCCCGGTCACTGCGCGATAAATTGCGCGATGTCGCCGAGATCCGCATGCCGGTCGTGAACTCTGAGCAGCGCTCGTCCGATGGCACCATCAAGTGGTTGTTCGATGTCGGTGGCGGCGACGCCGTCGAAACAGTGTTCATTCCTGAATCGGATCGCGGCACCTTGTGCATCTCGTCACAGGCCGGATGTGCCGTGGGCTGCCGCTTCTGCTCGACCGGCCATCAGGGTTTCAGTCGCAATCTGACCAGTGGCGAGATCGTCGGGCAATTGTGGTTTGCCGAGCGTTTCCTGCGCGTGTTTCTGGGTCGCAGCGACCGCGTCATCTCCAATGTCGTGATGATGGGCATGGGCGAGCCTTTGCAGAACTATTCTGCGTTGGTGCCGGCCATGCGTGTCATGCTCGACGACCATGGCTATGGTCTGTCGCGTCGCCGCCTCACGGTGTCCACGTCCGGCGTCGTGCCGATGATGGAGCGACTGGGTCGGGACTGCCCCGTGGCATTGGCCGTGTCCTTGCACGCGCCCACCGATGCCTTGCGCGACAATCTGGTGCCACTGAACAGGAAGTATCCGTTGCACGAGCTGCTTCAGACCTGTGTGGCCTATCTGCCGCATGCGCCACGGGATTTCATTACTTTCGAATATTGCATGATCGACGGCGTCAATGACCAGGTGTCGCAGGCCCAGGAACTGGTCGCGCTGCTTCGGCAATCGGGCAACGGCAGCAACTGGTGCAAGCTCAACCTGATACCGTTCAATCCGTTCCCTGCCTCTGGGCTCAAAGGCTCTTCCGCGCGACGCATCGCCGCCTTTGCGCGGGTGCTGATCGATGCCGGAATCGTGACCACGGTACGCAAGACACGTGGCGACGACATAGCTGCTGCCTGCGGTCAGCTGGCGGGTGACGTGCGCGATCGTACCGGCGTGGCCGGCCGGATTGCGCAACAGCGCACAATCATGCTCACGCCGGTTGCAATGGATGCTCCCGCACACAAGGAAGGTTGAGACATGGTGACTAACGATCGAGTGTGCAAGGCCATATGGCAACGCGTGGTCATGCTGACCTTGTTGATGCTCGCTTGCCTGCAACTGGCTTCTTGTGCGGCACCAGGCACCGGGGAGGGGAGCGCCCCGCGGGCCGATATCGTGACCCAGTCCGACGAGCCCCAGGATCGCACGCGTGCACGCATCCGTCTGGAATTGGCCGTCGGCTACTTTGAACAGGGCAAGACCACCATCGCCCTGGACGAGCTCAAGCAGGCCTTGGCGGCCGACCCGAGTTTTGCCGAAGCCTACACATTGCGCGGTCTGGTTTACATGCGGCTCAATGATCCGGCCCTGGCGGAGTCGAGCTTTCGGCGAGCCCTGGCGCTCAAGCCGGGAGACGCCAACACTTTGCACAATCTGGGCTGGATGATGTGCCAGCGCGACCGGCATGCCGATTCCATGCAGTTCTTTGATCAGGCACTGGCCGATGCCAACTACGGCGACCGGCCCAAGACGCTGATGACCAAAGGTTTGTGCCAGATGAGGGCGAACAAGCCGGCCGAGGCGGAAGCAACCCTGTTGCAGTCGTTCCAGCTCGATGCCGGCAATCCGATCACCGAGTACAACCTTGCCTTGCTGTTGTTCCGGCGCGGTGACCTGACCCGGGCGCAGTTCTACATCCGGCGTCTGAACAACAGTGAATGGGCCAATGCGGAATCGCTCTGGCTGGGTATCAAGGTCGAACGCAAGCTGGGCAACCGCGATGCCATGGATCAGCTGGCCGTGCCGCTGCGCAAACGTTTTGCCCAATCTCCCGAGGCAGCGCTGTTCGACCGGGGGGCATTCGATGAGTGAGAGGGTCGAGTCCAGTGACTTGCCGGTGGCGGCGCCCGCAGGACCGTCTGTCGGTGCACAGCTGCGCGCCGCGCGCGAGGCGGCGGGCTTGCATATCGGTGCGCTGGCGGTATCGCTGAAGGTGCCGGTCAAGAAGCTCGAGGCGCTCGAGGCGGACGACCTCGAACAACTGCCCGATGCCGTATTTGCCCGGGCGCTGGCCGCTACAGTCTGCCGCACGCTCAGGATCGATCCCGAACCGATATTGAAGCAGTTGCCGCAGTTGCAGACTTCGCCAATGCCCGTTGGCGGGCTCAGAGAGCCGGTGCGACTCGATTCGCGCAGGGGATTGCGCCTGTCAGGATCGTTCAATCTGCCCAAGCCCGTTTTGATGATCTCAGCCGCATTGCTGCTGGGCGCATTCGCCGTGTTGCTGCTGCCCTCCTTGCGCGACAGTGCCGGTGTTCCGGCTGAGGTGGACGGCGAGGTGACGATGGTGCTGCCCGCGCCGTTGACTTTGCCGGCGCCCGCACGGGAGCCGGAGGTTGCTGCGTCCGCCAGCGCTGCAGCTGTTGCCCCTGCTGCTGGGGCCTCGGCGGTAACGCCGGTTGCTGCAGCGGTCGTACTTGCTGCTGCAGATTCTGCTGCCATCGCAGTTTTCAGCGCACGCGAATCTGCCTGGGTGCAGGTCTTGGGCGCCGACGGCGTGGTACATCTGCGCAAGACCCTGGACGCCGGTGAATCCGTGCGGATCAACGGCGCGCTGCCGCTGACCGTTGTGGTGGGCCGCGCCAACGCGATTGACGTGCTGGTGCGCGGCAAGCCGTTCGAACTGACGCCGGTGGCCAAGGACAACGTGGCCCGATTCCAGATCAAGTGACATCATGACGCCTATTCCGGAACCTATTCCCCCCATCGCCATCACACGGCATGTCACCAGGCAGGCGCAGGTCGTCTGGGGATCGCGCATCGTCACGGTCGGAGGCGGAGCGCCGGTAAGGGTGCAGTCGATGACCAATACTGACACGGTTGACGTGATTGGTACTGCGATCCAGGTGAAGGCGCTGGCGCTGGCCGGCTCCGAGATGGTGCGCATCACCGTCAATACACCGGAAGCCGCTCAGGCGGTTGCGCCGATTCGCGAGCAATTGGACCGCATGGGAGTCGACGTGCCGCTGGTGGGCGATTTCCATTACAACGGCCATCGCCTGCTGACCGATTTTCCCGAATGCGCCCAGGCCCTGTCCAAATACCGGATCAATCCGGGCAATGTGGGCAAGGGCGACAAACATGACCGCCAGTTCGCCCAGATGATCGAGGCTGCCATGCGCTGGGGCAAGGCGGTACGTATTGGTGTGAACTGGGGCAGTCTGGACCAGGAACTGCTGGCGCGATTGATGGACGACAACGCGGCGCGCGCGCAACCGTGGGATGCCAAATCCGTGATGTACGAGGCCTTGATCCGTTCGGCCGTCGGTTCCGCTGACCAGGCGCGCGACATGGGCCTGGATCCGAACCAGATCATCCTGTCGTGCAAGGTCAGTGGCGTGCAGGATCTGGTGGCGGTTTACCGTGCGCTGGCGCGTCGCTGTGACTACGCGCTGCACCTGGGTCTGACCGAGGCCGGCATGGGTGCCAAAGGTATCGTGGCGTCGTCTGCCGCATTGGCGATCCTGCTGCAGGAGGGCATCGGCGACACGATCCGGGTGTCGCTGACACCTGCGCCGGGCGAAGCCCGCACGCAGGAGGTGGTTGTCGCGTCCGAGATCCTGCAGGCGCTGGGTGTGCGTGCCTTTGTGCCCAGTGTCACGGCATGTCCGGGATGCGGGCGAACCACCAGCACCACGTTCCAGGAACTGACCCAGCAGATCGACGACTTTCTGCGTGCGCAAATGCCGCTCTGGCGCGAGAAGTATCCTGGTGTCGAGCGACTCAAGGTGGCCGTGATGGGCTGTATCGTGAATGGCCCGGGCGAAAGCAAACACGCCGACATCGGCATCAGCCTGCCCGGTACTGGCGAGGCGCCGGCCGCGCCGGTGTTCATCGATGGTGAAAAACGCATGACGCTGCGTGGCGACGCCATCGCCCGCGATTTCCAGGTCGTGGTTGAGAACTACATTGAAAAGCGCTTTGGTGCCCCAAGGGCAGTGGCCGAATCGGCCTGATGTCGAGAACAATGGCGAATTCACAGGACCAGTCCCGGGTCGGCAAGCTTGCCGCCGTCAAGGGCATGAACGACATCTTCCCGCCTGAATCGGCGCAATGGGAATGGTTTGAACAGCATGTGCGTGACGTCATGGGCTGTTATGCCTATGGCAGCATTCGCACGCCCATCGTCGAGCACACGCAACTGTTTGTCAAAGGTACAGGCGAGACAACCGACATCGTCGAGAAGGAGATGTACTCTTTTGAGGACCGTCTCAATGGCGAACAACTCACGCTGCGGCCTGAAAACACACCGGGCGTGGTTCGGGCGGCCATCGAACACAACCTGACGTACGATGGCGGTAAGCGGCTTTATTACGTGGGGCCGATGTTTCGCCACGAGCGGCCCCAGCGCGGACGATATCGCCAGTTTTACCAGGTGGGCGCCGAGGCCCTCGGCTTTGCCGGGCCGCAGGTCGATGCCGAACTGATCGTTCTGGCCTCGCACCTGCTTGCGCGGCTGGGATTGCCCGGCATCCGCGTTGAACTCAACAGCCTGGGCATGTCGGCCGAGCGCCAGCAGCATCGACTCGCCCTGATTTCCTATTTCGAGTCCCATGCAGGCTTGCTCGACGGCGATGCCCAGCGCCGGCTGCACAGCAATCCGCTGCGTATACTGGATACCAAGAACCCGGCCATGCAGGAGATGGTGGCGCAGGCACCGCAGCTGCTGGACTTTCTCGGTGAGACCTCGCTGGCGCATTTCGAGACTGTGCAGACCTTGCTCACGGCCAGCGGTGTGCCCTGGAGCGTCAACCCACGCGCCGTTCGCGGCCTGGACTACTACAGCCACACCGTATTTGAATTCGTCACCGATGAGCTGGGTGCCCAGGGCACCTTGTGCGGCGGTGGCCGGTACGACGGATTGTTCGAGGTGCTCGGTGGCAAGCCGACACCGGCCGTGGGTTGGGGCATGGGCATTGAGCGGGTGCTCGATTTGCTGCGTGTGCGCGGCCAGGCGGCCATTGCGGTGGCGCCCGATGTTTACGCCGTGGTTCCCGATGCCGCCGTTTTACCGCTGGTCTTCCAGACCTTGCAGCATTTGCGCCAGGCCGGTGTGCAGGTGCAGATGCACGCCGGCGCGCAGGCCGGAGCCAGCAGCATGAAATCGCAGTTCAAACGCGCAGACAGCAGCGGTGCCCGTTTTGCGCTGGTCTTTGGTGCCTCCGAAGTGGCACAAGGCCAGGTCACCGTCAAGGCGCTGCGCGATGGCGATGGCGCCCAGACGCTGCGCGCGCTCGTCGACGTTCACGACTGGGCCGCAACCCTACAATTGCCCACCTAATTGAAGACACGCCATGGCAACACCACTCGACCTAGAAGAACAAGAACAACTCGATCAGCTCAAGCATTTCTGGAAGCAATACGGCAATACGATCACATGGTTGCTGATCGCCGTTCTGGCCGCCTATGCGGGCTGGAGCGGCTATCAGTACTGGCAACGCAGCCAGGCGTCACAGGCATCGGCGTTGTATGGCGAGATCGAACGCCTGGCCGTTGAAGCCGACGCCGACAAGCTGACGCGGGCCTTCGGTGATATGAAGGATCGGTTTGGCAGCAGCGCTTATGCGATGCAAGCCGGCTTGCTGGTGTCCAGCAGCCTGCAAGGCGCCGGAAAGACCGATCCCGCGAAAGCGGCTTTGTTGTGGGTGGCCGAGCATTCGGCCGATCCAGCTTACCAGGCCATTGCGCGGCTGCGACTCGCAGCGGTGGCGGCCGAAGCCCGGGACTTCCCGTTGGCCATGGCGCAGTTGGATCGCAGCGTCCCTGCCGAATTCAGCGCCCTGTTCGCGGACCGCAAGGGTGATGTGCTGAGCATGCAGGGTAAATCGGCTGAGGCGCGTGCCGAATACGAGAAAGCCTACAAGGGCCTCTCTGACCGGATCGAGTACCGCCGTTTGGTGGAGGTCAAATTGGCGGCATTGGGAGCCGACCCGCGTCCCAGCACCCCGGATACCGTGGCTTCGGAAGGCAAAAAATGACAATGCGGCTTAATTGGCCTGTGCGCGTGGCCGGTATGTTGGTGGCCGGCGCAGCAGGATTGTTGCTGGGTGCATGCTCAAGTGGGCCGGATAAGCCCAAGCCGACTGAGTTGAGCCCGAACGCGGCGCTCATCGGGGTTCGACTGGCCTGGACTTCCCGCATCGGGCCGGTCAACTTTCCGCTCGACATCCATGTCAACAACAACAGCGTTTCGCTCGCTGGCGGTGACGGCAGCGTGGCCACCATTGATGGAAGCTCCGGTGCTGACCAGTGGCGGGTCATGGTGGCGGGCGGTATTGCTGGTGGTGTGGGCAGCGATGGGCGTCTTACCGCTGTGGTGACGCGCGCCAACGAATTGCTGGCACTGGAGCGAGGACGCGAAGTCTGGCGCGAGAAACTCGGCGCCCTGAGCTTCACCGCGCCGCTGGTTGCCGGCGAACGCGTATTTGTCATGACAGCCGATCGCGCGGTGACGGCCTTCGACGGACGCTCCGGGCGGCGTCTGTGGACCTATACCCGTGCAGGTGACATCCCCTTGTCGGTGCACCAGTCCAGCGTCATGCTGGCGGTGGGTGATACCCTGGTCGTGGGCATTTCCGGGCGTCTGGTCGGCCTCAATCCGCTCACCGGCAGTGTGCGTTGGGAAGCCCCCATCGCCACCGCGCGCGGCACCAACGATGTAGAGCGGCTGGTCGACCTGGTCGGGCGTGTCAGCCGCGAAGGTGATGTGATTTGCGCTCGCGCATTCCAGACCGCCATCGGCTGTGTCAACGCCGCGCGTGGCAACCTGCTGTGGGCCAAGCCGGCAGTGGGTGGGCAAGGTGTTCATGGCGATGCAGACTTCGTATTCGGCACCGAGGCGGATGGTCAGGTGATCGCCTGGCGTCGCTCCGATGGAGAAAAGGCCTGGACGTCCGAGCGGCTCAAATACCGCGGTCTGACGGCGCCTTTGGTCATCGGGCGTACCGTGGCGGTGGGCGATGCCACCGGACTGGTGCATTTTCTGTCCCGCCAGGATGGCAGCCTGATGAACCGGATGCCAACGGACGGCTCCGCCATCGTGGCACCGCCCGTCGTGGTCGGCAATACGCTGGTCGTGGTCACCGAAAAAGGTGGCGTTTTCGGTTTCCGGCCTGAGTGATTTTTCCCCTTTGAAGACCCGATTGACAGCATGAAACCCGTCTTGGCCCTGGTCGGAAGACCCAACGTGGGCAAGTCCACGTTGTTCAATCGCCTGACCAAGTCGCGCGATGCCATCGTGGCCGATTTTGCCGGCCTGACCCGGGACCGCCATTACGGTAATGGGCATCACGGAAAAATCGAGTACATCGTTGTCGATACCGGCGGCTTCGAACCCGACGCCGCCGACGGCGTGGTGCGGGAAATGGGCAAACAGACACGGCAGGCGGTGGCCGAGGCGGACGTGGTGCTGTTCGTGGTGGATGCGCGGGAAGGCATTTCGGCGCAAGACCATGACATCGCGATATTCCTGCGGCGCCTGGGCAAGACCTGCGTGCTGGTGGCCAACAAGGCCGAAGGCATGACGGACGGTTCGCGTCTGGGCGAGTTTTTCGAACTGGGCCTGGGCTCAGTACATGCGGTTTCCGCCGCCCATGGCCAGGGCTTGAAACCATTGCTCGACCAGGTGCTGGCGCCGTATGCACAGGCGCAGGAAGCGCAGGAGGCCGAGGATGCCGCCAGCACCGCGATCCGTCTGGCAGTGGCCGGCCGGCCCAACGTGGGTAAATCCACGCTGATCAATACATGGCTTGGCGAGGAGCGCCTGGTCGCGTTCGATCAGCCTGGTACCACACGGGACGCGATCATGGTACCGTTCGAGCGCCATGGTCAACGTTTTGAGCTGATCGACACTGCCGGTTTGCGGCGCAAGGGCAAGGTGTTCGAGGCGATCGAGAAATTTTCGGTCATCAAGACGCTGCAGGCGATCGAATCGGCCCATGTGGTGCTGCTGCTGGTAGACGCGACGCAGGGTGTCACGGATCAGGACGCTCATATCGCGGGCTATATTCTGGAAAGTGGTCGGTCGGTGGTGCTGGCCATCAACAAGTGGGATGCAATCGACGAATACCAGCGGGAGCTGGTCAAGCGCTCGGTCGAGACCCGCTTGCCGTTCCTGAAGTTTGCCTCTATGCACCTGATTTCGGCGCGCAAGCGCCAGGGGCTGGGCCCTTTGTGGGCCTCGATTGCCCAGGCGCACAAGGCGGCCAACTGCAAGATGTCGACACCGGTGCTCACGCGCCTGCTGCTCGAAGCGGTGCAGTTCCAGAGTCCCAAGCGCGCCGGCATGTTCCGACCCAAATTGCGTTATGCCCACCAGGGCGGCATGAACCCTCCGATCATCATCGTGCACGGTAACTCACTCGAGCACGTGACCGACGCGTACAAGCGCTTTCTCGAAGGCCGTTTCCGCAAGGAATTCAATCTGGTCGGTACGCCGTTGCGTATCCAGATGAAATCGTCGCTCAACCCGTATTCCGACAAGGATTGACGCGCCGGTCAGCCAAATGCGAGGTGCGGGCAAGGGCATTGACAATCGGGGCTATTCATGGTGGTTGCGGCCTGTGACAAACCTGCTGTGGTATCGTCTCCCCTTCTTTTCACGTCTTGAACACGGAGAATATCGTGAGCAACAAAGGTCAACTTCTGCAGGATCCATTTCTCAACGCCTTGCGCCGGGAACATATCCCTGTGTCCATCTATCTGGTCAACGGCATCAAGCTTCAAGGTCAGATCGAGTCCTTTGACCAGTACGTTGTCCTGTTGCGAAACACCGTGACACAGATGGTCTACAAACATGCCATCTCCACCATCGTGCCAGGGCGTGCGGTGACTTTCTCTGTCAACGAGAGCGGTGACGCACCGGCTGCATCCTGATTGCGGTGCCTTCGGCTGGCAACGCTGAGCCCCACGCGTTTTCATTGTCGACCGGCCTTGCCCCAGATTGACCATCTCCGCAGATTCACAAACCGCAGCCACCATCCTGGTGGGCGTCGACCTCGGCCTGCCGCATTTCGATGGGGAGCTTGCGGAGCTGGGCCTGCTGGCGGCCACGGCTGGCCTGCGTCCGGTGGCCCGTGTCACCTGCAAGCGACGGGCCCCCGATGCTGCGCTGTTTCTGGGCAGCGGCAAGGCGGACGAGATCAAGCAGTTGGCCTTGCAACTGGGAGCGACCGAAATCCTGTTTGATCAGGCGCTGAGTCCGGCCCAGCAACGCAACCTCGAGCGCCATCTGGACATGCCGGTCAATGATCGCACGCTGCTGATCCTTGAGATTTTTGCGCAGCGGGCGCGCAGCCACGAAGGCAAGTTGCAGGTCGAACTGGCCCGTTTGCAATACCTGAGCACGCGTCTGGTGCGGCGCTGGTCCCACCTGGAGCGCCAGCGCGGGGGCATTGGCGCGCGCGGTGGTCCCGGCGAAACTCAGATCGAACTCGACCGGCGCATGATCGGCGACCACATCAAGCGTACCAAGGAGCGGCTGCAAAAGGTCAAGCGCCAGCGCCAGACCCAACGCCGCCAGCGCCAGCGACGCGACACGTTCAACATCTCGCTGGTTGGCTATACCAATGCCGGCAAGACCAGCCTGTTCAACAGCCTGGTCAACGCGCGCGCCTATGCAGCCGACCAATTGTTCGCCACGCTCGACACCACGACGCGACATTTGTATCTCGGTGAGAATTGCCGATCCGTGTCCTTGTCGGATACCGTCGGCTTCATCCGCAATCTGCCCCATGGACTGATCGACGCTTTTGAGGCCACGCTGCAGGAGGCTGTCGATGCAGACTTGCTGCTGCATGTGGTGGACGCCGCCAATCCCGCGTGGCAGGAGCAGTTGCAGGAAGTGCAGCGCGTGCTGCGAGAGATCGGAGCAGACAAGATCCGCCAGATCCTGGTGTTTAACAAGTTCGACGCCATGGAGCCCGGAAACGAGCCGATCCAGATGACGGATCAGTTTGAGCTCGACGGGATGCTCATCGATCGGTTGTTTGTCAGTGCGTTTACTGGCGCTGGCATCGCAGCGCTGCGTGCCCGGTTGGCCAAGTTGGCAAAACGTGCGGGCGAAGAACCGATCGGCGACGACAATTTCCATCCGGCGGTGGAGGCTGTTGTGCAATTGGGCACAATCGAGCGATGAAGAAAACGAGAAGCTGACATGAATTTGATGATTCCTTTGACTGGCTGGCAACGTGCGGGAAAGCGCGTGCGAGGCATGTTCAATCTGAATGACTCGCGGTGGGGACGCAGCGATGAGAAGGGAGCCGATGGCGACAAGCCGCAAGCGGAACCTGGGCGCGACGATCCGCCGCAGGCGCCGCCACCGGGTCGTTCGCGTGGCCAGGGTCCGCAACAAGGACCACCGGATCTGGACGAGTTGTGGCGTGACTTCAACAAAAAGCTCGGCGCTCTGTTTGGCGGCCGCAAGAATGGCCGTGGCAGCAACGGTGGCAACGGCGGCGGCGGAGATTTCCAGCCGGACATGAAAAGTGCCGGGATTGGCGCCGGCCTGATTGCGGCCGTGGCCGTGCTGATCTGGCTAGGTACCGGGTTCTTCATTGTGCAAGAGGGCCAGCAGGCCGTCGTGACGCAGTTCGGCAAATACAAGACAACGGTAGGGGCCGGCTTCAATTGGCGCCTGCCATATCCGATACAGCGCCATGAACTGGTGTTTGTGACGCAGATCCGTTCGGTCGACGTGGGTCGAGATACGGTCATCAAGGCCACCGGATTGCGCGACTCTGCGATGCTGACCGAAGATGAGAACATCGTCGAGATCAAGTTTGCCGTGCAGTACCGCCTCAGCGATGCCCGCGCATTCCTTTTCGAGAGCAAGAACCCGGCCGATGCGGTGGGCCAGGCTGCAGAGACCGCGGTGCGCGAAGTGGTCGGAAAAATGCGCATGGATTCGGCCTTGTCCGAAGAGCGCGATCAGATTGCGCCGCGTGTGCGCGACTTCATGCAGACCATCCTTGATCGCTACATGGTCGGTATCGAAGTGGTCAACGTCAACTTGCAGCAAGGCGGTGTGCGACCACCAGAGCAGGTGCAGGCGGCATTTGACGATGTGCTCAAGGCTGGCCAGGAACGTGAGCGCGCGAAGAACGAGGCGCAGGCCTATGCGAACGACGTGATCCCGCGCGCCGTGGGTTCGGCGTCCCGGCTCAAGGAAGAGGCCGATGCCTACAAGGCCCGTATTGTGGCGCAGGCCCAGGGTGATGCACAGCGCTTCAAGTCGGTGCTGGTCGAGTACCAGAAAGCCCCGCAGGTCACGCGCGATCGCATGTACCTCGATACCATGCAGCAGATCTACGGCAATGTGACCAAGGTGCTGATCGATTCACGCCAGGGTTCAAACCTGCTGTACCTGCCGCTTGACAAGATCCTCCAGCAAACCCAGGCAGGTGCGGACGGGGCGGCTCCAGCCAGCTCTGCCGCACCGGCCGGCAGCAGTCTGCCGCCAGTGACTTCGTCGACGGATGCCCGTTCCCGGGATCCTGTGCGTGCGCGTGAACGTGATACCCGCTAGGACCGCAAAATGAACAGGTTAGGTTTCGTATTTGCCACCCTCTTGCTCTTGCTGGCAGTTGCCAGTTCGATGCTGTTTGTCGTGGACCAGCGCCAATTCGGCGTCCGATATGCGTTGGGCCAGATCAAGGAAGTCATCACCGAACCCGGGCTGAACTTCAAGCTGCCGCCACCATTCCAGAACGTCACGTACATCGACAAGCGCCTGCTCACGCTCGACAGCACCGATGCCGAGCCGATGCTCACGGCCGAGAAGCAACGTGTCGTTATCGACTGGTATGTGCGCTGGCGCATCACCGACCCGGGTGAGTACATCCGCAATGTCGGTCTGGACGAGTCGGCCGGTGCCAATCAGCTCAACCGGGTGGTGCGTAACGCGTTCCAGGAAGAGATCAACAAGCGCACGGTCAAGGAGTTGCTGTCGACCAAGCGTGAGGATGTCACAGCCGATGTGAAGGCCGAGGTGCTGGAGAAGGTGCGTGGGGCCAAGCCCTGGGGCATCGACATCGTCGACGTGCGCATCACGCGCGCCGACTATGTCGACACCATTACCGAGTCGGTCTACCGCCGAATGGAAGCCGAGCGAAAGCGTGTGGCCAATGAGCTGCGTTCCACGGGTGCGGCCGAAGGCGAGAAGATCCGTGCCGATGCCGACCGCCAGAGAGAGGTGACGATCGCCAATGCCTACCGCGATGCGCAGAAGATCAAGGGTGAGGGTGACGCTGAAGCCTCGCGCCTTTATGCCGAGGCTTTTGGCCGTGATCCGCAGTTCGCACAGTTCTATCGCAGCCTGGAGGCCTACAAGGGCAGCCTGAGCAAGAAGGGCGACATCATGGTGCTCGATCCCGCGTCGTCGGAGTTCTTCAAGGCCATGCGCGGCGCAACGGCGCCGGCAGCCCCTGCAACGAAGAAGTAAGACTTGGACATCAGTGACACGTTCTGGCTGGCGCTGGCACTTGTGCTGATACTCGAGGGGCTTTTCCCTTTCGCGTCACCTGCGCTCTGGAAACGCATGTTTGCGCAATTGCTGGAGCTGCATGACGGCCAGGTCCGCTTCTTCGGCCTATGCAGCATTCTGGCCGGTCTCCTGATGGTCTGGCTGCTGACCTGAGTCAGCCGGGCATTTGCGAGCCGGTAGAATCGCTGTTTTACCAGTCTTCGTTATTTCATGTCCGCTTGGGTCCTGCCGGATCATATTGCCGATGTCCTGCCGTCCGAGGCGCGTCATATCGAAGAGCTCAGGCGAGACCTGCTCGATACGGCTCGCCGCTACGGATTCGAGCTGGTCATGCCTCCGCTGCTCGAACACCTGGCGTCGCTGCTGACGGGCACCGGCAAGGCGCTTGACCTGCAAACCTTCAAACTCGTAGACCAATTGTCTGGCCGCATGCTGGGCCTGCGCGCCGACAGCACGATTCAGGTGGCTCGCATCGATGCGCATTTGCTCAATCGCAACGGTGTGACTCGGCTATGCTATTGCGGGCCGGTGCTCCACACCCGGCCTGACAAACCCCACGCGACGCGCGAACCATTGCAGTTTGGCGGTGAAATTTATGGCCATTCGGGTCCCGAAGCGGACCTTGAAGTGCTGCTGCTGGCGCTCGACTGCCTGTCGGCCGCCCAAGTGCAGGCACCCATTGTGGATCTCGCCGATGTGCGCATCGTCGAGGCGCTGCTGCAAGGCGCGTCGGCCGACGCGTCCAAACACGACGAGATCCACCAGGCGCTGGCCAGCAAGGACAGCAGTGCGCTGCACCGACTCACATCAGGATTTCCGGTTGCGTCGCGTGACGGCCTGCGTGCCCTGCTGCACCTGTATGGCGACGCCCAGGTTCTGCGCCGTGCGCGCCAGATACTTCCCGACCTGCCAGCCATCGGCCAGGCATTGGACAATCTGCAGTGGCTCGCAGGACAGTTGCCATCGGTGGCGGTGAGTTTTGATCTGGCCGATTTGCGTGGTTACGCTTACTACAGCGGCGCTCGCTTCTCCATCTACGCGCCCGGCGCCGCGGATGCGCTGGTGCGGGGTGGCCGGTACGATGAGGTGGGCGCCGCTTTTGGTCGCAACCGACCCGCCGTCGGGTTCAGCCTGGACGTGAAGGCGCTGGTGGCTGCCGTTTCGCCACGCGCTTTGCACGCGGCGATCCGCGCCCCATGGAGCGAGGCCACCGACGTGCGCCAGGCGATCGCAGTGTTGCGCGCGCAAGGCGAGACCGTTGTCTGCGTATTGCCAGGGCATGAAAGTGAAGTCGATGAGTTCCAGTGTGATCGCGAACTGCTGCAGGTTGCGGGGCAATGGGTGGTGAAAGCAATTTGAGGCCAGTTCTACATGAAAGCAAGCAAGGGACGTAACGTTGTCGTCGTAGGTACCCAGTGGGGAGACGAGGGCAAGGGCAAGTTGGTGGACTGGCTGACCGAAAGTGCCCAAGGGGTGGTGCGCTTTCAGGGCGGCCACAACGCCGGGCACACCCTGGTCATCAATGGTGTCAAGACGGCCTTGCACCTGATCCCCAGCGGCATCATGCGTGCCGGTGTGAAGTGCTATATCGGCAATGGTGTGGTGCTGTCGGCCGCCAAGCTGTTCGAGGAAATCGAAGGTCTGGAAGGTGCAGGTGTCGAAGTCCGCTCACGTCTGCGCATCAGCGAGGCCTGCCCTCTGATCCTGCCATTCCACGTAGCGCTCGACGTCGCGCGCGAGGCGGCCAGGGAGCAGGGCGGTAGTGCGCGCATAGGCACCACCGGACGCGGAATTGGCCCGGCCTACGAAGACAAGATTGCACGTCGCGCCCTGCGCGTACAGGATCTCGAATATCCTGAGCGCTTTGCCGAGAAATTGCACGTCCTGCTGGACCTGCATAACCACGTGCTGACAACCTATCTGGGGTCCGGCAGATTCGAGTTCGACGCTGCACTCAAGCCCTACATGGCAGATGGCAAGGTGTTGTTCCAGCCGGTGTTCGATGAGGCGATGCGCCATGCGCAGTTGCTTCGGCCGATGGTGGCCGATGTGTCGCGTGAATTGAACGAGGCCCATGCGAAAGGCGCGAACCTGCTTTTCGAAGGTGCGCAAGGAACCCTTCTAGACGTCGATCACGGTACCTATCCGTTTGTGACATCGAGCAACTGCGTGGCCGGCAATGCGGCGGCCGGCTCGGGCGTCGGTCCCGGCTTGCTGCATTACGTGCTGGGCATCACCAAGGCGTATTGCACTCGTGTGGGCGGCGGGCCTTTTCCAACCGAGTTGGAATGGGAAAAGCCCGGAACCGCCGGTTACCACATGAGCACGGTTGGCGCAGAGAAGGGCGTGACCACCGGCCGTTCGCGTCGTTGCGGATGGTTCGATGCGGCCTTGCTCAAGCGTTCGGCACAGGTCAATGGCTTGTCCGGCTTGTGTGTTACCAAGCTGGACGTGCTCGATGGCCTTGAAACCCTGAATCTGTGCACCGGCTACGAACTTGACGGTGAGGTCATCGATATCCTGCCGATGGGGGCCGAGGAAATTGCCCGCTGCAAGCCGATTTATGAAGAGATGCAGGGCTGGAGCGAAAGCACGGTCGGGGTGACGCGTTACGATGCCTTGCCGATCGCGGCGCGACTGTATCTGCAGCGCATCGAGCATGTGACCGGTGTGCCGATTCACATGGTCTCGACCGGCCCGGATCGCGATCACACCATCATGATGCGCCACCCCTATCTGGCAGACTGAGGGCAGAAGCCCTGAAGGAACAAGACCATGTTGACTGAAGACGGCAAGCACCTGTACGTCAGCTACGATGAATACCACAACCTGATCGAGAAGCTTGCGATCAAGATCCACCAGTCCGGCTGGAAATTCGACACGATTCTTTGTCTGGCGCGCGGTGGCATGCGACCGGGCGACATTCTGTCGCGTATCTTCGACAAGCCGCTGGCCATCATGTCCACCAGTTCCTATCGCGCCGAGGCAGGCACCCAGCAAGGGGTGCTGGACATCGCGCGCTACATCACCACGCCCAAAGGCGAGATCGCGGGCAAGGTCTTGCTGGTTGACGATCTCGCCGATACCGGCAAGACGCTCAAGGTGGTGATCGAGCAGCTGCGCGGAGACTACAAGCCGATCACCGAACTGCGCAGTGCAGTCATCTGGACCAAGGCCGTGTCGACGTTTGTCGCTGATTATTCAGTCGAGTTCCTGCCCACCAATCCCTGGATTCACCAGCCGTTCGAAGGATACGACTCCATGCGTGCCGAACAGCTGATTGAAAAGTGGAGCGTCTGATCCGCGCCTTTTGCCATGTCCGACCTATCCACTGACCTGATCCACCATCCCTACCGGCCGCCTGCCGGGTTTGACTCGCCGCAACCCCCGGTCCACAAGGCCTCGACGGTCATCTTCCCCGACGTGGCGACGCTGCGCAACGTCGACTGGAGACAGAAGGCCGGCTACTCCTATGGCCTGCACGGCACACCCACCACCTTCCTGCTCGAAGAACGCCTGTGTATGCTTGAAGGCGGCCTGCAGTGCCTGCTCGCGCCCAGCGGACTGGCAGCGATCTCGACGGTGTCAATGGCGCTGCTCCGAACTGGCGACGAGGTGTTGATTCCGGACAACGCCTATGGCCCGAACAAGGCCCTGGCCGAGAACGAACTCCAGGCATGGGGCATCACGCACCGTTACTACGATTCGCAGGACGTGCAGGAACTTGCCGACAAGATCAGCCCGGCCACACGGCTGGTGTGGCTTGAAGCTGCCGGATCGGTGACGCTGGAGTTCCCCGACCTGGTCGAACAGGTGCGACTGTGCCGGGCCCGCTCGGTGCTCACGGCGCTGGACAACACCTGGGGCGCAGGCCTCGCGTTTCGTCCGTTCGATCTGCTTGCCGGCTCCGGTGAGCAGCTCGGCGTCGATCTGACCGTACATGCCTTGACCAAGTATCCGAGCGGCGGTGGCGATGTGCTCATGGGCAGCATCATCACCCGCGATCCGCAACTGCACCTGCGACTGCGTACCACACGCCGTCATATTGGCATGGGTGTGTCCGGCAACGACGTCGAGAGCATTCTGCGTGGCCTTCCCAGCGTGGCGCTGCGTTATGCCAGCCACGATGCGACGACGCGTACGCTGGCCCAGTGGGCCAGCGGCCGTTCCGAGTTTTCACAGGTGCTGCATCCTTCGCTGCCGGATTCGCCTGGTCACGCCTTCTGGCGCAGCTTGTGCAAGCAGGGCCCCGGTGGTGCGGCCGGCCTGTTCAGCGTGATCTTCGGGCCCCAGCATGCGTCGGCCCGGGTGGATGCGTTTTGCAACGCGTTGCGCCTGTTCAAGCTGGGCTACAGCTGGGGTGGCCCGATGAGTCTGGTGGTTCCCTACGCCTTGTCCGACATGCGCAGCCAACGTCCCGCCTATCTGCGTCCCGGCACCGTGGTTCGTTTTTCCATTGGCCTGGAAGACGTGGCCGACCTTCAGGCCGACCTCGAGCAGGCATTGCAATCCGCGTTGTAGGGGTGTTCTGGGTTGGTGTTTTCCGCAATGGCCCGCCAGGGCCGGGCACGATAAGCTGGGGCATATGGCTACGGCAACTGATCCCTCTCCCGCAACCGAACCTTACTTTCCCCCGCCACCCGAAGGGCCGCAGCGTCGCATCCTGTCGTTGGCCTGGAGTGCGCCGTTTCGCTGGCTGGGGGCGGGCTGGCATGACATGCGTGCCCACTACGGTATCGCCCTGTTTTACGGCCTGTGCTTCTGGGCCATGGCCGTGGTGCTGGCACTGGTATTTCGCAGCAAACCCGAATACGTGATGTCCATTGCTTCCGGCTGTCTGCTGGTGGGCCCTTTCATGGCCATGGGTTTGTACGAGGTGAGCCGGCGGCGTGAGGCTGGCTTGTTACCAGACCTGGCGTCATCCCTGACATGCTGGGACACCCGGCTGCGCAGCGTTGGTTTGCTGGTACTGGTGCTGGTGGTGCTTGAACTGATCTGGGGCCGGGCGTCGCTGGTCGTGTTTGCGGTGTTTTTCAACACCGGCATGCCGTCCACCACCGGTGTGATCCAGGCGATTTTCAATCCCCGGAACTGGGAGTTCGTCGCGGTCTACCTGATGGTGGGCGGATTCTTTGCCGTGCTGGTGTATGCGATTGCCGTGGTATCCATCCCGATGATCCTGGACCGCGATACCGATGCCATTTCGGCTGCCATCACCAGTATTCAGGTCGTTTACGAAAACACCGGGGTCATGGTCCTGTGGGGAGTGTTGATTTCAATGCTGGTCGTAGCTGCACTATTGCCATGGGGCCTGGGCCTGGTGGTGGTGGGGCCGTGGCTGGGGCATGCCAGCTGGCATGCCTATCGCGGTTCGGTGCAGTGGTTGGCCGATGTGCCCGTTGCGCCGGCCCCGATCGTGTGAGCGTGAGTGGGTGTGCGCATTTTTGATCTGCCTGGCCTGAACTGTTAAAGTGGGCACCATCAATCGGAAGGAACAACTTGGCAACCCCCAATTACGGATACGAAAAGCGGCAGAAGGAACTTGCGAAAAAGCGCAAGAAGGAAGACAAACTCAAGGAAAAAGCCATTCGCAAACAAAGCGGTGGGCCGGACTACGAGCAACCGTCATCGGGCGGCGGCGACCCCTCGGGAAATGCGGGTCCGGGAAATCCAGGACAGAGCTGAGTAGTCGGCAGGCGCAACGCCTGCCAGGCGCTGGTCTCACTGACCAGCGATGCGGCCACCTTGTCCATGGACGCCTGGCTGCGGTTTTCGGGCGCCAATGCCTGCGCCGTTCCAAACCGTTTGAAGTTGCGCTCCATCGATTGCAGGTAAACCGGATCGTAGTGCTGCGTCAGCAACTCCTGCACAACCAATGAGATGCCGCCGGACTGGACCATGGTTTTCCATCCCTGAACCACTTGCTTGCCGCGAATTTCGGTGAGCGCATCGAGCCGGCTGCAGAATGCGTCGGTGTGGCGCACAAAGTAGTCGTAGTCTTCCATCAGCAATGCGACCCGTTCGCTGTCTGGCAACTCCAGATTCAGGCAGTTTCCCCGCACACGCATGGCGTCCATCAGCGGCACCGGAACAGTGACATTGCCGACCTTCCTGCTTTCGCTTTCGACGAATACCGGTTGTGTGGGATTGAAGTGGCGCAACTGGTTCCACACCTGCGTGTCGAATGCCTTTTGCGACGGTTGCGCCAAGCCTGGAATGGCGCCGAGAACCGAACTGCGGTGATTGGCAATGTCCTCGAGATCCAGCACCTGCGCACCGGCACGGCACAAGGCATGCAGCAGCCGCGTCTTGCCTGAACCGGTGGTGCCGCACACGACGCGGTACTCGAATGTTGCGGCCAGCCGTTCGATGTCGGCCACGACGGCCGCGCGAAACGCCTTGTAGCCACCTTCGATGATGCTGACCCGAAAGCCGATCTGGCTAAGTACCAGTGACAGCGACCCGCTGCGCTGTCCGCCGCGCCAGCAATACACCAGCGGTCGCCAGGTGCGGGGCTTGTCCATCACTTCGCGTTCGATATGCGCAGCAATATTGCGCGCCGCGATCGCCGCGCCCATCTTGCGCGCCTCGAACGGGTTGACCTGCTTGTAACGCCAGCCCACGTCGTGGCGCTGCTGATTGTCCAGCGTCGGCCAGTTGACGGCGTCGGGCAGGTGGTCCAGCGCGAACTCGTCCTCACTGCGGGCGTCGATGACGGCATTGAATGTGCCCAGTTGCTGCAGTACGTTGCCCGCGCTTTCCGGCGTGAGGCTCATCAGGAAACCTTCGCGCCATGCGCTGCGGTGCGATGAGCCTTGGGAACGGCCCGGCGGCAAAATGAAACCTTCGCGCAGCGCGCTGCGGTGTGATGAGCCTTGGGAACGGCCCGGCGGCTCATGGCAACAGCTTTCGCAAAGTTGGCCAGACATTGGCCAGCATGATCGGGTGGGCCTGCGCGGTCGGGTGGATGCGGTCACTCTGAAACAACCGGGTCGGGTCTTCGACATCGGCCACGCCCTTGAGCAGAAACGGCACCAAGGCGGCATTGTTCGCACTGGCGACCTGCGCGAACAGACCGGCGAACTCTTCACTATAGGCGGCGCCATAGTTTGGCGGCACCTGCATGCCGACCAGCAGGACCTTGGCGCCAGCGCGTTGGGCTGCGCGGGTCATCTGGTCGAGGTTGTCCTTGGTGGCCTGCAAGGACATGCCGCGCAAGGCGTCGTTGCCGCCAAGTTCAATGATCAGGTGGCTCGGGCGGTGCTGGGCCAGTACCGCGCCCAGGCGCGCACGCCCGCCTGAGGTGGTGTCGCCACTGATGCTGGTGTTGACGACCTTGGCCGCGATCGACTCCTGCGCAAGCTTTTGCTGTAGCAAGGCAACCCAGCCCGTCCCCCGGCGCAGCCCGTATTCGGCACTCAGCGAGTCGCCCAGAACGACGATCGTCGCACCCTTCGGATCTTTGGCCTTACCATGCGAAGGCGAAGCCGGCGCGGACTGGGCCAGCACCGGCTCGCCGTATAACCCCAAAAATCCGGCACTTGCAGCCGTCGCGATAAAGTCTCGTCGATTCAAAACCATCCACCTTTCATGCCAAGTTCCCGCGCCGACAGCATCATTGCCGTGCAACACGTATTCAAGTCCGTGACCGATTCCACCGGCACACTCGACATTTTGCGCGATATCGATTTCTCGCTTGCTCCGAGGGAGACTGCCGCCATCGTAGGCGCCTCCGGGTCGGGCAAAAGCACCTTGTTATCCATCATCGCAGGCCTGGACACCCCCACGCGCGGCACGGTGTGCCTTGCGGGTCAGGATCTGTTCGCCATAGACGAAGATGCCCGGGCCGCGCTGCGCGGCCAGCAGGTGGGCTTCGTATTCCAGAGTTTCCAGCTGATGGGCAACCTCACGGCGCTGGAGAACGTCATGTTGCCGCTGGAACTCAGTGGTGCAAAGAACGCGCGACAGTCGGCTGCCGAGATGCTGGTACGGGTCGGCCTGTCAGAGCGGCTGGGGCATTACCCCAAGGTCTTGAGTGGCGGCGAGCAGCAGCGGGTCGCATTGGCGCGCGCCTTCGTCGTGCAGCCTGCGGTGTTGCTGGCCGATGAACCCACCGGCAGCCTGGACTTCGCCACTGGCGAGACCATCATGGAGTTGATGTTCGCGCTCAATGCCGAGCTGGGCACTACGCTGGTGTTGGTGACGCACGATCGCGCCATTGCCGAGCGCTGCCAGCGCCGCATCACCATTGAAGCCGGGCGTATCGTCGAATCTGCGGACTGACAAGCGAAGCGGGTGCGCCGGCGGCGGATAATCGCGCCATGGCAAGTTCTCAAGTTCTTTTCGGATTTCACGCCATCGGCGTGCGCATTCGCACCGCGCCTGCATCTGTCATTGAGGTGCACTTCGACGCCAGCCGGCGCGACGCGCGGCTGCGCCAGTTCCTCGAGCGTGCGCGGAATGCCGGCGTGCGTCTGCTGGAATCCGACGGCATGCAGTTGGCGCGCATGAGCGGCAATCATGGGCACCAGGGCGTCGTGGCACGGGTCAAGGCGCTGCCCAAGACCCACTCGCTGGACCAATTGCTCGAAGACCACGAGGCGGCACAGGAAGCACTGCCGCTCGCGCAGCGGGTGGCTCCGCTGCTGCTGGTGCTCGACGGTGTTACCGATCCGCACAACCTGGGCGCCTGCCTGCGTGTGGCCGACGGCGCCGGGGCGCATGCAGTCATTGCGCCCAAGGATCATGCGGCAGGCATCAACGCCACCGTGGCCAAGGTGGCCAGCGGCGCTGCTGAAACCATGCCGTATTTCATGGTCACGAACCTCGCGCGTACGCTCGGCGAGCTTAAAGAGCGCGCCATTCATGTCGTGGGTACCAGCGATACGGCCGAGAAGACCTTTTACCAGACCGATCTGCGCCGGCCTCTGGCGCTGGTACTGGGCGCCGAAGGCGCGGGCATGCGCCAGCTGACGATGAAGACCTGCGACGAGCTGGTGCAGATTCCGATGCGCGGAGCGGTTGAGAGCCTGAACGTGTCGGTGGCCAGCGGGATCTGTCTGTATGAGGCGGTGCGCCAGCGCGCCCTACCGGGTGGCAAATACTGAAATGGACTCCTTGCGGCCACGCCGCAGGGCGATCTGGGCCAGGATGACGCGATTGCGGGGGGATGTGTGGTGTGTCAAACCCAGCCGAATGCCCCCAACAGGGCACCGGCACCGAGCAACCACAACATGTGGATGCGGGTGCGCCAGACAATCCATGTACAGGCCAGCGTCAACAGCCATGAGATGCCCGCGTGGGCCTTGCCGTACAGGGCTGATGCCAGCAGCCACGCCGTGGCCACCAGCAGTGCGATGACAATCGGCGCCATGGCCAGCTTGAACGCACGTACGGCGCGATGTGTGCGGTTGCGATGGGCCCAGCGGCTGGCGGAATAGGTCAGTGCGGTACTGGGCAGCAGCACACCACACATCGCAAGCAACATCCCCAGTACAGCAGCGCCATAACCGCCGGTGTTCAGGCCGACGTTCCATCCCAGCAGCGCGATGAACAGTACGTTGGGGCCGGGTGCCGCTTGTGCCAGTGCAATGCTGGATGAAAATTCCGGATCGCTCAACCAGAGGCGTTCGTCGACCAGATATCGGTGCATGTCGGGCGCCAGTGCAATGGCGCCGCCGACGGCCAGCAGCGACAGCGACAGAAAGTGACCGAAAAATGCCAGCCAGTCAGATGGGGTCATGACCAGATTCATGCCCGCCCCAGCCGGTACCAGGCCCAGACGCAGGCGGGTAATCCGAGACCCAGCAACACGCCCAGCAGCGGCACGCGGGCGACTGCAATCGCCGCAAAAGTGAGCACTGCGATGATGGTGCACGCCGTAGGGCCCATGGTGTTTTTGCGCAGTGCCGGCAGCATCTTCAGACCGGTGGCGGCGATCAGTCCGGCTGCGACGGCGCCCAAGCCGCGCAAGGCACCCCTTGCGGCTGGCTCATCGGAAATGCCGGCAAACAACATCGCCAGCAGCAGCACGATCACCATCGGGAACGTGAGCATGCCGGCAAGTGCGACCAGTGCACCGCGGATGCCGAAATGCCGCCCGCCGATCATCAGCGAGAGGTTCACCACGTTGGGGCCGGGCATGATCTGGGCCACGGCCCAGTCCTCAACAAACTCGTCGAGGGTAAGCCAGCGCTTCTTTTCCACCAGTTCGCGCTGTACCACCGCCAGCACGCCGCCAAAGCCTTGCAGTGCCAGCAAGCTGAACGACCAAAACAGGTCGGAGAGCGATTCAGGACGGGCCGCGGCGACTTCATCGTCCTGCGCAACAGGAGCAACCGCCATGGCAATCAGGTGGTTGGTGTGTCTTCGGTGCTGTCCGTGTCCAGAACAATCTGGCTCGGTTCGGCATCCGCACTGTCTTGCACCTGCGGCCCGGCCAGTTTGGCAACGAAGGCGTCGACATCGTCCAGCCAGGCACGTAGTGGCGCCGGGAAATCGTCCTCCGGCTGTTCGCGCCAGCGCCGGCGCGCCTCGCGTGCCAGGGTGCGCAGTTGCCAGCTTGCCTCCCGGGTCAGCAGTGTCAGCTCGGTCTGCACTGACTCATCCTTGACACTGTCGCCCAGTTGCACAAGCTGGTCGGGAACGGCACCCACCCCGGCCAGCGAACGGCGCAACTTGGCTCCGTGTTCAGCCACGGTGGCCAGCGCCACGCGCCGCGCAGGGTTGACGGCCGGGTCATTGCCCAGATCCAGCGGCAGGCGGGCCAGCATGGCGTCAATCTCACCGAGTTGTTGCACCGGGTCTTCGAGCAGTTCGATCGCGGCGCTGAGCACATCGAGTTGCGGTTGCACCAGCGTCAGTATCTGCATCGACATGGCGGGGTCGTACCGGTGCGTATTCATGCGCAGCAGCACCGACAGTTGCATCTCAGGAGCATTGCGCCCGGGCGCAAACATCGCCGCCACCACCTGCGCCAGCGACACCACACGGCCCAGCGCACTCATGGCCTCACCTGAAAGGTTGCGTGGATACCCCGAGCCGTCCAGGTACTCCTGGTGCTCCGACACGGCCCGGACCACCTCGCGCGAATACTGGTGGTGGCGTTCGACCAGCGTGGTCGATACCAGCGGGTGCGAATACAACTGGCGCCGCTGTTCGCGATTGAGTCTGTGCGTCGCGCGCAGCAGGATCGGGTCGACATGCAGCATGCCGATGTCATGCAGCAGGCCGGCAGCCCCGGCCATGCCCAGGTCGAAGCGCGACAACAGCGTGGCCTGCGACTTGGCCAGCCAGATCGCCACCAGCGCGGTGCGCACCAGGTTCATGTAGATTTCCGGTCGCACGTCGCGCGCCACCGTCAACTGGAAAGCCATGGCCTCGGGCAGCGGCAGGGTTTCCATGACGTTGAGCAGTAACTTGCGGCTGGCCGGATCCGCCGTCAGTCGGCCGAAAAAGGGTACATCGGCCATGATGGAGGCCGCCGTCCGCTTGAGCGCATCGCCGTTGACGGCATCGGCACTGATGACAGAGTCTTCCAGCGGAACCGCCAGTTTGTGCTGCATCAGTCGGGCATACAGACCGTTGTTGATCGAAACACCCTTCTCAACAACCTTCATGCCCTGGCTGTTGAAGATCGCCTTCGAAGCCACGACATCGCGCCTGTCCCCCAATTGAGTGACGGCCATCGTAAAGTGGCTGCGTTCGTCTGGCGATTCGGTCATGTTGGAAGTGTCGCGTGCGTCGATCCGGCAAGCATAGCGCACGCGTCTGCCCTGAAGTCTTGCGACCGGGTGGTGTATGGCCTCATCTATGATGGCAGGTGATGAAACCACACTCCATTGCGACGGCGTCGCCGCCTGCTGGTGCTACCCTTGGCGAGACCCGTGTTTTGCGGGTCGCGCTGGGCCAGTTTGCCACGGGTGTTACGGTGATCACCACCCGCGCTCCCGACGGCAGTTTTGTCGGCCTGACCGCCAATTCATTCGCTGCCTTGTCGCTCGAGCCACCCTTGATCACCTGGGCGCTGCGCCTGGCGTCGCACCATCTGCCGAGCTTTCGCGAGGTGGAGCGTTTTGTCGTCAACGTGCTGGCTGAATCTCAGGTCGAGATATCCCGGTTGTTTGCCTCTGGCGCCGACGACAAGTTCGGCCAGGTCGCGCATGCCGAGAACCGCGATGGCATGCCCTATCTGCACGGCGCGGCCGCCTGGTTCGAATGCCGGCGGGTGTCGCAGCAGAACGCTGGTGATCACTGCCTGTTCATTGCAGAGGTGGAGCGATACAGCCACGCGGAAGCGGCGCCACTGCTGTTTCACAGCGGGGGCTACTTCACCCTCGGTTCCCGGTTATGAGTGCCCCCAGCCCTGGCTTCGCCAGGCCCCCCGAGGGGGTGCGAGGAAACTTGGGAGCGGCCCGGCGTTTCGCTATGAGTGCCCCCAGCCCTGGCTTCGCCAGGCCCCCCGAGGGGGTGCGAGGAAACTTGGGAGCGGCCCGGCGTTTCGCTATG
>Ga0105047_10000645_pt1 | contig 60208 bp, 41 predicted proteins | sample MAT04_FD_78384 | JGI IMG/M metagenome (GOLD analysis project Ga0105047, IMG submission 78384) | Freshwater microbial communities from Lake Fryxell liftoff mats and glacier meltwater in Antarctica - MAT-04 (megahit assembly) | ecosystem: Environmental > Aquatic > Freshwater > Ice > Liftoff... | reverse complement strand
ATGTCCATAAACCATCTAACTCTTCCAGCGTAACCTTACGACCTTTCATGTTTTTTAAGTCTTCATCACCTTGTTTAATTTTTTTCACAAAATTAACATCGTAAGGACTTTCTACTTCTTTGTTTAGTTCAAACTTTATCTTTAACGATTTCATAAATACCTTAATTGCCTCCACTTGCGTTGGATCTTCGGTATATGCGGTAAAATTAATTGCGCTCATAAAATTAATATTTCATAAATAAATAACGAAAATTTTAATTAATAGTTCCCCTAATCGCACAAGTAATCCAGTGGATCAATAAAATTAGCATCTTAAACTCCCCTGCTCGCACAAGATTGCAACTTGTGTGCCCTACATCTAGTAACTAGACAGATGCTTGACGTCACTACAGCAGCAAAACTAACAAAATATATTCCATCTGTGTCTAGAAATTTGATATCCTGTACTCATGAGGTGCAAAGTTACTACAAATCAACCAATCTGCCGAGATTCATGGCACAGCCATGGCAACACTGCGACGTAGGTGCAACCTACGCCGAGCGGTGTTTGATTTCACTTTCTAATTCACTTAATATTAAACTCATACTCCTTGATCTTAAATTGACGTTTAGATCTTTATGACATATTTATTTTTTGATTATTTCAAATATTTTGTTAGCATCTCCAACTGACCTAAAAAATAGTCCGCGTAATGAAACATTGCTTTATACCGATTAATCAGTTCATCATAATATGGCTTATTGTTAATTTTAGCTGCTATTAAACCACTAAAGGCTGGTCTATTTTTGTTTACTTTTGTGAGAAACATTTGTCTCTTTACTGACATAAAATATTCCATATCACCTTCCAATATTCGACCATTTATGAAATTATCGATGCCATCTAAGGTACTCATTTTCTCAAATAAAGGAAATGTTACCTTCTCCATAAAATATTTATGGTCTTCTAATATAGGGGCTAAATCTGTATCTTCTTCAATAGAATAATAATATGATCCTCCACCACCACCTGTAAACATGGAACCAGTACCAAATAAATTATATGGCGAGTGAGTAATCTTATCATCATATACTTCGCACTCAAAAGCAAAATCCATATCTTGTACTCGATAAAAAGTCCATAAGCCTATTTCAGAAGGAAAAACTTCTTTTAAAATATTTTGTATTTCAATGTTTATTAGCCTAAATTTTGGCCTTAATGTAATACTTCCTGGATGTGTGGCATCTGGGCCTAAAAAAACTTCAAATCCATTATTGGAGAAACTACTTAATTTCTTTGATTTTATATACTCTTTATCTAGATAATAAGGCTCAAAAAAATTTACATATCGTTCTAAGATGATTTTTTTACTCATATTCTTTATTTTATATTTACCACGGTTTGTACTCCTGCTTGCGCAAGATTGCAACTTGTGTGCCCTGCATCTAATGACTTTACAAATGCTTCAAGTCACTGAAGTTGTAAAACTAACAAAATATATTCCATCTGTGTCTAGATATTTGATATCCCGTACTCATAAGGTGCAAAGTTACTACAAATCAACCAATCCACCAAGATTCATGGCAAAGCCATAGCAACACTGCGACGTAGGTGCAACCTACGCCGAGCGGGGGATTCTATCGGTATAGAATTCCTTGATAACACCTAAATAATGGGGAGAAATTGTAGTAATTTCGCCTACTGCGTCTAAATATACAGCATTAAAATTTCCTGCTTCATTTTTAAATGCTTTTGTTGGATAAGGAATGTTTGTTATTATTTTAAAATTATTACTCCATCTTGACGAGCTCATTCTGCCCATAAAACCATCAAAATTATCAACTAGCTTACACACCATGTCAAATAACATCTGAGGATGTAATTCAGCGTTACCACTTTGATTACCAAGGATAATGTAACAATCATTACCTTGTTGCCCACTCCCACTCATCCACCCGATGAGCATGAAGAATATAAATATTAATTTTTTCATTTTTTATATTATGATTTTATTGTCGTCAATGATGAAAAAAGAAAAGCGGGCAGCGCGTAATCCATCTTTTGCACCAATGGATTGAACACTTTTGCCTGCGATGGCGTGCCCGGTTCTTCCCGTTTATTTTTATGTGTTATGGTTTATTTTGTTAGTGGTGTGATGGCCTCCGTGGATTTGCCGCCACCTTTGTGATTGGCTATGACCTTGTACAGGTAAGTATCGAGGATGACCGGTGATTTGATAGTGTCATTGGATGGATTATTGACCGGATCGATGATTTTGGACGGATGCAGCCCCTCTACAAAAAACATATAGCCACTGCCATCGTTCAGATGGGCTATCTGTGCAGCCTGCTGTGCAGATACCGTCTTGATGAGCACAAAAGGGGACTGCGGTACTTCACTTGGTCTGCCGGGTACCGGGGGTGGACTGGTCTTCTGATAGATGTATTTTCTGGGCACGGACAACAGATTTAGTATTTCCGGCAGAACATACCTGAAAATAGGGAATCAGGGAAGTGATACATTTAATGCTGCCGGGCTGGAAATTGATTTTAGTTGCGAAGGGAAATATGTAGATATTGGAGGCGTATCGGTACAGTTGGAAAAAGAGCCGCAACGATGGAAGTGGAAAATTTATGATTTTAAAAATGATACCCCTATAGTCAATATCAAACTATATGATAAAAGTACTCATACATTTGAAGATGTCGAGTGCATTCAAAAATACGTAAAGCAATAAATCAGGAACAGACGGGTGGCAAATCCATTTTTACCATAACTTGAGCGATTATAAATCAGGCACTAACGGCGATATAATCTATTCATCTCTCCCCCGTTATCACCCGCTCCTGCTGCTCAATACTTTCATCATGAATAGACTTTATCACTCTTGTGATAAACTCTTCGCCAAGTCCGTTTTGGGTACCACGCGCCACAAATTTGGATAACACTTCTTTCCAGCGTTCACTTTGCAGGATAGTCATATTGTTTTCTTTTTTGTACAGACCTATTTCTCTGGCTATTTTCATGCGCGATGCTAGTATATTCATGATTTCTTCGTCAATCATATCTATTTCCTTACGCATACGGTCGAGTTTTGTTTTTTCTTTCAGATCTTTCGGGTCGTTTTCTCTTATGACCAGATCGCTGATCAATTGACCATATACTTCCGGGGTGATTTGTTGTGCCGCATCACTCCAGGCTGTGTCAGGAGTAATGTGTGACTCAATCATAAGTCCGTCAAAATTAAGATCCATAGCTTTTTGGGCCACCTTAAACAGCATATCTCTTCTGCCCGTGATGTGACTAGGGTCATTGATCATAGGAAGTTCAGGCATGGCGGTTTTAAAATCTATGGCAATCTGCCATTGAGGCCTGTTTCGGTATATCTTTTCCCCTGCGGATGAAAAACCACGATGTATAGCTCCTAATCTGGTAAGACCGGCATTTTGCAAACGTTCCATCCCACCCAGCCAAAGGGCCAGATCAGGATTGATAGGATTTTTAAGCAAAACGGGTATATCCACTCCTTTCAAAGCATCTGCAATCTCCTGTACAGCAAATGGATTTACGGTGGTCCTTGCGCCGACCCAAAGTATATCAATGCCAAACTCCAGGCATAATTCCACATGGGATGCTTTAGCCACTTCGACTGCAACAGGAAGTCCGGTTAGTTCTTTGGCTTTTTGCAGCCATGGCAACCCTTTGGTACCGATGCCTTCAAATGCTCCGGGACGTGTACGTGGTTTCCAAATGCCTGCTCTGAGGACGTCGACTTTTCCGGTACGGAATAATTTTGTTGCCGTTTGAATGACCTGCTCTTCCGTCTCAGCACTGCATGGTCCTGCTATGAGTATGGGTTTTTTACCGTTGTTGATCCAATTCATGATATTTTATTTTAGATTCTTATGTATAAATTAATTACTTTAATATTCTTTTGATGTCATTGCTTGCCGAGATCAGTTCTTCTGTGGCGGTGGTATTATTTTCTTCAATGTGCTTTCTGAAATTTTCGAGATGTAAAATATAACTGTCGAGTGCCTCGATAAGGTATTTTTTGTTTTTGCCAAAAATAGCAGACCATGTCTTTGGATTGCTCTTAGCCAGCCTGACAGTGCTTGCAAATCCTGTACCAGCGAGATCAAAAATTTGTTTTTCATCCTTTTCTATATCCAAAACAGTAAGCCCTAGCATAAATGAACTGACATGCGACAAATGAGATACATACGCCAAATGTTTGTCATGCTCGTCCGGGGTCATATAAGTGGTAATCATACCCAAGCTTTCAAATAGCCGCAAAGCAGTATCAAGCGCATATGGAGAGGATTTTTCGCATTCACAAACTATATTTTTCTTATTTTGAAATAGTCCCTTAATGGCTGCAGTTGGTCCTGAAAATTCAGTTCCGGCCAGCGGATGTGCTGCGACAAATCTACTCCTGTTAATGTGGTTGCTGATCGTCTGGCAAATTTGTTCTTTTGTAGACCCAACGTCTATAACAGTGGTACCCTCACCTATTTTATCCAGGACAGAAGCCAGTAATTCTTCTATTTTATCTACAGGAATTGAGATAATAACTATTTCTGCTCCAATCAAGCCGTCATCCAATGTTGCAATAGAATGGACCAAACCCAATTCCAAAGCTAATTTTGTATGATCAGAAGACTCATCTACTCCACAAACATGTACATTTAACTGTGACTTTAGATCCTTTGCTATCGATCCGCCTATCAATCCCAAACCAATCACTGTGATCTTCATAGGCCAGTTGCTGATTTTGACGTACCAATGTAACTGTCACATCCTATTTTTATTCTATCCAAAGCAGCATGCATATCGTCTACAGGACTGCAAAGCGAAATTCTGAGATATTGCTCTCCTTGAGATCCAAAAACATGACCGGGCGTAATAAATACCCTGGAATCATAAAGAATCTTACTGGTCAATGCTTCGGAATCAATTTTTGAATCCCTTATTTTTCCCCACACAAATAATCCTGCGCCATTTTTATCATGTTCTAATTGTAGATACTCCATGATATCACATGCCGCATCCTTTCTTTTCTGATATTGCATATTCAGGTTTTCTGTCCAATCATTACCCATGCCAAGTGCTACAGCCGCAGCCTCCTGAATGGGTTTAAACATACCAGAATCCATGTTGCTCCTGAATGTCATGATCGTATCAATATATGGTTTAGCTCCGACGACTGCACCAACTCTCCACCCAGCCATATTGTAGCACTTACTGAGTGAAATCAATTCTATAGCGACATCATCAGCACCAGCAGCATTAAAGATGCTCAAAGGATGGTCATTCAGTATAAAAGTATATGGATTATCATGGCAAATAAGAATATTATGTTCTTTTGCGAATGTGACGAGTTCATTAAAAAAATTACGATCAGCCTTGGCTCCTGTAGGCATATTAGGATAGTTGAGCCACATGAGTTTTACCTTACTTAGATCCATTTTTGCCAGTTGCTTAAGATCAGGTTTCCATCCTAAAGTCTCTTGGAGTGGCATATCTACTGGCACAGCTCCTGCAAGACGGGCACACATCGCATAGGAAGGATAACCTGGATTAGGCACAAGTACTTCGTCGCCCGGATCGAGAAATGACATACTTACATGCATTACCCCTTCTTTGGATCCTATCAAAGGTAATATTTGTGTATCCACATTGATATTGACACCAAAATGGGTATTATACCAAGCGGAAAATCCTTTCCTTAGGGCAGGAATTCCTTTATAGGACTGATATTTATGTGCATCATCTGCATCAAGCGCTTGCAAAAGTTTATCCACTGCTTGGGGAGGAGGAAAAAGATCAGGACTGCCTATACCTAGATTTATGACCGATGTGCCGCCATCTTTATTCATACTATCAATCTCTGCCAGCTTGCGAGCAAAATAGTACGTCGTGACATCATTCAGTCTCTTTGCTGGAGCAATCATACCGTTGTAAAATTTTGTTGGTTTTCGAGGATAGAAGTAATATCTGCCCGTTTATAAATACCAGTTTCGTCATACTCAAAGGTAAGATTAAGTAAATCTTCTTTCAATCCGAGATATTGGGAAAAGTGATCAAACTCTATATCAAGATGAAAAAAATATTCCCTAAAGCTTCCTACAACGGGGAATGATTGAAGTTTACTCATATTAAGATCATGATCATGAATAACCTGCAATACTTTCAATAATTGTCCTTTCCTGTCAGGCACTCTGATATATACGGATGCTTTGTCAGCATCGTCAGTTACCTCAACTTGCTTTTTATTCACAATAAAAAATCTGGTATAATTGGTTTTATTGGTTTCTATACCCGGGGCTAAATTTTGCAGATTATACATATCAGCCGCGTCAGCGCTGGCTATACACGCTTTTGACTTTTTATTCTTATCTGCGACGTGTTGAGCACTCAAGGCAGTATCTTCTGATTCTACGATCTTCCAATGCGGATATTGTCTTAAAAATTGACGGCACTGGTTGATTGCCATTGGGTGTGAAGCAACTTCTTTGATATCATCCAAGGTACTTCCGTTGACTACAAGCAGATTATGTTTGATCCGCAGATATATTTCACCACTCACCCAAAACTCGTTTTCTCGTAGAATGCGATAATTCTGAAGTATCGATCCTGCTATAGAGTTTTCTATTGCCATTACTGCAACATCAGCTATTCCATCCCGCAATTGTTGTGCAAGCATGTCGAAGGAGTCTGCAGGTATGAGCGTTAATTGTTGGTCAGGCCAATATCTCTTTGCAGCCGCATCGTGAAATGATCCAGGATATCCCTGAACTGCAACCCTTAAAGGTGTATCGGTTTTCATGATTTACTTTTCTTTTATCCGTTTATTTAACTAAAAAAGGAGCCTGTTTTTGCAACAGAACTCCTTTATTTATAATTGACACATTTACAATTAAAGCCCTGTTACCTTATTTCATAGAAATAAAAGTACCAAAAATAAAAGCCCGCAAATGTGGAATGATTACAATTCATACCGCAAACTTATCGGAAACGTTTGGAATATCCAAGTGAAAATGATAAAAAATACATAATTTTTATGAAGGACTATATTAAATATCATCCATTGACTATTCATGAGGCTGTCTGTAAATGTAATTGACGTAAAAATTGCTCAGGTATATTTTATTTGACCAAACCATTTTTACATCTTATAAATCCGTGTTTTTGTTTTTGCAATAGCATTTTTTTTCCTGTTTGAACATCTTCATCATTGTAGTTTTCTTTGTGATGAAGATGAAATTGGATGGCTGCAAATCTGATTGAATACAACTTAAGTCCCATGGACAATAGTCTCCATTCAACATCTACATCTTCACCCACACCTGCTGTCTGGTAGTCCTCATCAAAACCATTGATATCTAACAGATGATGTTTAGCAACTCCCCAGTTGTGTCCCCATATTCCTGTTTTACGTTTTTGAATGATGAAAGGAAGGTATAACAAATATTTCAATCTTTTGGAACCGGAAAAAATTACTCTGCTGAATTTAAGAAGATTTAGATCTCCTGATTGGTACAACGCAGCGGTAAGTTCAGGATTAATCATGACCCGCCTTCCGAAACAAATGTTTTCATCTTTCAAATGTCTGGAATAAGCTTTTAGAAAATGATGATGGGGAATACAGTCTCCATCTATAAATACCAGGTGAGTTCCTTGACATATTGCTAAGGCTTTATTCAATGCTGCATTTTTTCTGAAACCAGTATCTTCTGACTGAAATACATGTTTGATCTTGTGACTGATATTTAGATTTGTCAAAAAGTCAAGATCGCTTTTTTTATCATCTTCTGCAATAATGATTTCAAAATTTTGGTAAGACTGAAGTTCCAATGCCTTGATAATTAAATTAAGCGCTTTGGGGTTTTTATAATAAGCGATGATGACACTGAAATATTTCATCCGACCAATCCTCTTTTATCAAGTAATGGTTCAATATCCGGTTTTTTACCTCTAAATTTAATATATAACTCCATAGGATCTGCAGAACCACCTCTTTCGAGAATATTTTTTCGAAAAGAATCTGCTGTATTTTTGTCAAAAAGGCCTTTGGTTTTAAATACTGAAAAAGCATCAGCATCCAATACTTCTGACCAGATATAACTGTAATAACCGGATGAATATCCTCCCGCAAATATATGACTGAAATATGTACTTCGATATCTTGAGATGATTTCTTCTATTAAATCCATCTTCAATAAAGCATCTTTTTCAAATTGCTGAATATCTTTTATGTTCCCGTCTTTTAGAGAATGAAAAGCCATATCCAATTTGCATGCAGCAAGGTATTCAATGGTGGCAAATCCCTGGCCGTATTTACTGCTTTTGTCCATTTTAGTGATTAAATCATCCGATATGGATTCACCTGTTTTATAATGGAATGCGTAAGTTTTTAAAACTTCGCGCTCAGCACACCAATTTTCCAGAATCTGTGAAGGCAGCTCTACAAAATCAGTGGGCACATTAGTTCCCGCAAGTGAATGATAGGACACATCTGAAAGCAAACCATGTAATGCATGACCAAATTCATGAAAAAATGTATTGACTTCGTCAAAAGTCAATAAGGAAGGAATGTTGCCTATAGGTTTGGTAAAATTACAAACAATAGATATTACTGGCAGTGTTCTTTTATTACCTGTTTTGCATTGCGAAACATAACTAGTCATCCAAGCTCCTCCTTGTTTGGTTTCGCGGGGAAAGAAATCTAGATAAAGAATGCCAATTTTTTTATTTCCATTTTGGGTTACTTCATAAGCTTTTACTTCCGGATGATACACCGGCAGATTTACAATTTCTGAAAATGAAAGTCCATAAAGTTTTTCAGCTGTATCAAATACACCCTTTTGTACCTGCATTAAAGAAAAATAGGGCTTCATAGCAACTTCATCTAGATCGTATTTTTGTCTTCTAAGCTTCTCTGCATAATATCTCCAATCCCAAGCTTTTAGTTTAAAGTCATACCCTTCATCATGAATCATTTGTTGCAGTTCATCCGCTTCAGCCTTTGCTACTTTAATAGCTGGGGCCCATAATTTATCTAACAGCTCTAGAACCTTATCAGGTGATTTGGCCATTTGTTCCTCCAAAACATAATGTGCATGGCTGGAATATCCCAAAATATTTGCTTTTTCAGCACGAAGTTTTACAATTTCAGAAACAATGTTGTTGTTGTCAAAATCATCACCAATATTGCCTTTATTTGTATAAGCTTCCCACATGGTTTGACGGAGTGATCTTTGGTCTGAATATTGGAGAAATGGCATAACACTTGCATTTTGAAGCGTAAATATCCAATTGCCCGGGTGACCTGCATTAGAAGAACTGTCAGCAGCAGCAGCTATCGTATCTTCAGTGAGACCAGCCAAATCAGCTTTATTGGTGACTAGGAGTTTGTATTCATTGATCGTATCAAGAATGTTTTTACCAAATTGAAGGCTTAGTAAAGAAAGCCGTTGATTAATTTCTGCTACTTGCTTTTTCTCATTGGACTTAAGATTAGCACCGTTACGAACAAATGTTTTATAATACAATTCAAGTAATTTGAATTTCTCCCCTTTCAATGATAAAGATTTTTGGTTATCCCAAATATATTTTACTCGCTTGAACAACGAAGCATTCATAAATATATGGTCACTGTGCGCCGATAAATAGGGTGCAAGCTGTTGCATGATGTGCTGTAGAGCAGCCGATGTGTTTGCATAAGATAAATTATACAATACGGCCGCTGTCCGTCTGATGATTTGTCCTGAATGCTCTAATGGTAATATTGTATTTTCAAAATCAGCAGTACTTGTGTTATTGATGATTGTTTTTATTTCTTTTTTTTGTTCTTTCATTCCAGCTTTTATGGCCGGAATAAAATGTCTTTCCTGTATTATATCAAAGGGTGGAACTTCATATGGAGTATTGAAAGGCACTAAAAATGGATTGTTCATCAACAAAGGTATTTTTGAATGAAAGTATGTTTTGGAATATTTAGATAAGCTGAATTTTTGGAGCCATCAAAGCAATATTTCTGATAGAGTAAACAATGGTGTCTTCTCGAAGTTTAAGATACAACAACGTACGGGATATAATTAAAAAAATGATCCGATACACTTTGGATAAATTGGATTTGGCCCATTCTTGTTTTTCCATGGAATGATTTATGTTTTACTTCATCCCTATCTAAAGTACTTTTTTGCAAAAAAAAAATAGAATGGAATTGACCAGATTTATTTGGTATACTTAATTATCAAATCAAACGCAATTATACAATATTGGATTTTTTCAGATATTATCCAAAAGCGTTAAAACCAGTGACATCCATACCTGTGATGAGCAGATGAATGTCGTGTGTTCCTTCGTATGTAACTACAGATTCAAGATTCATCATATGTCTCATGATGGGATATTCTCCGGTAATACCCATTCCTCCATGTATCTGACGCGCTTCACGCGCTACATGCATTGCCATATCAACATTATTTCTTTTCGCCATAGATATCTGAGCAGAGGTGGCTTTTCCCTGATTGGCCAATGTACCCAGTCTCCAACTCAGCAATTGTGCTTTGGTGATTTCTGTGATCATTTCTGCCAGTTTCTTTTGGGTAAGCTGGAATTGTCCGATCTTTTTGCCGAACTGTTCTCTTTCTTTACTGTATCTTAATGCAGAGTCATAACAATCCAATGCTGCACCCACAGCGCCCCATGCTATACCATATCGAGCCTTTGAAAGACATCCCAGCGGACCTTTAAGTCCTGACACATTTGGCAATAGATTTGCTTTAGGTACTCGTACATCTTCAAATACCAGTTCGCCGGTGACAGAAGCCCTTAATGACCATTTACCATGGATTTCGGGTGCTGAAAATCCTTTCATGTCTTTCTCTACAATTAAGCCTCTTATTTTTCCCTCTTCATCCTTCGCCCAAACCACAGCTATGTCAGCCACCGGGGAGTTGGTGATCCACATTTTGGCTCCGTTTAAGATATATGCATCCCCATCATCTTTGATATTGGTAATCATTCCTCCGGGATTGGATCCGTGATCCGGCTCTGTGAGTCCAAAGCAACCGATAAATTCTCCGCTTCCGAGCTTGGGGAGATATTTTCTCCTTTGCTCTTCATTTCCGTATTTATAAATAGGATACATCACCAGAGATCCCTGCACAGAAGCCATCGACCTTATGCCTGAGTCTCCGCGTTCCAACTCCTGCATGATAATGCCATATGCTATCTCGTCCATACCACCACCACCATATTCTGCTGGAATACTTGGTCCAAAAGCACCGACTTCTGCCAAACCCTTAAATAAATGAGTAGGACACGCTGCTCTGTTGGCATAATCTTCTATAATCGGGCTTACTTCCTGTTTTACCCAGTCCCTTACTGCATCTCTCGCAAGTAGATGGTCTTCACTGAGTAATTCGTCAATATTATAGTAATCGTGGTGTTCGTAATGGTCTGTTCTGGTTGACTTATTCATGGAGTGGCTCATTTTTATATTGGTATATTGATTAGATTTTTAATTCCATTCGATGTGCAAAGGTAAAGGTTAGAAAGAATAATATTAATACAATACAGTTTAATTTATTATTCTGAAGACAATAATAACAGTGGTAACACATTTTGCAGAAAATGGAACTATAAGGCAAGGCTGTATATAAGGAGCTTTTATGTTGTTTTATATTTCAAATCTTGATACTGTTTTACAAAAATGGGATACAGCCTTAATGACTTATTTATAGATTAAAGAGAAAAAGATAAGCTAAATTACAATTTATCACCGCATTTTAGTGAGTTCCCAAAGTACAATACCAGCGCAAACTGAGACATTTAATGAATGCTTGGTGCCATATTGAGGTATTTCTATACACAAATCCAAATGATTTAGTATTTCTTCACTGATTCCATCTACTTCATTGCCCAAAACTATGGCTATTTTTCCCGTTTCGGGTAATACCGACCCCAATTTGACCGAGTGGTCGGTTTGTTCTATGCCGGCTATCGTGTATCCATCTGACTTAAGCAATAAAACTGCTTCTGAAATATCTTCTATATATTCCCAGGAAACCGACTCGGTAGCACCAATAGCAGTTTTTGAAATTTCGCGATTGGGTGGTGTAGCACTTATACCACAAATGATGATCTTTTCTATAGCAAAAGCATCTGCGGTCCTGAAAACAGATCCTACATTCACAGCCGATCTAATATTATCCAAAACCACTACAACTGGCGTTTTGGGTATCATATGATATGCTTCCACTGACAATCTGCCGAGTTCTTCCAGTTTTAACTTACGCATATTACAATTATTTCTTTTGCAATGCTGCCTTTATAAAACTGACAAACAGAGGGTGTGGATTTTCTACTGTGCTTTTGAGTTCAGGATGGTATTGTACACCGACAAAAAATGGGTGATCTTTCAGCTCTATCACTTCTACAAGTTTGGAATCCGGATTTTTCCCTGTAGCTACGAGTCCTGCTGATTCCATTCTGTCGAGATAAGCGTTATTAAATTCATACCGATGTCTGTGTCTTTCTGAGATATCAGATTTGCCGTAAGCTTTATAGCATATAGAATTTTTGCTGAGTTTGCAGGCATAAGCACCCAATCTCATGGTACCGCCTTTGGCTGTGATTTTTTTTTGTTCGGGCATCAGGTCTATGACTGGTTCAGATGTACTAGGATCTACCTCAGTGGAGTTAGCATCTTTTATGTGGAGTACATTTTTACAAAATTCAACTACTGCGCATTGCATTCCCAAACAGATTCCAAAAAAAGGAATATTGTTTTCTCGTACATATCTAATGGCTTCAAGCTTTCCGGCGATACCTCTTTCCCCAAATCCCGGCGCAACAAGAATACCGTCCATGTCTTTGAGTTTGGTAGAAATATCTCCCGACTCAAGAATTTCTGAATGTACCGGAATCACTCTAACCTTACACTCATTGACTGCCCCGGCATGTATAAAAGCTTCATAAATAGACTTATATGCATCCTGGAGCTCATTATATTTTCCCACAAGCCCTATGGTGACCTCCTTTGTTGGATTTTTCAATTTACCTAAAAATTCCTTCCATTGGGAAAGATCAGGTTCATTAGTCGGTTTTATATTGAGCTTTTTAAGCACAATTTTATCCAGTTTTTCTTTGAGCATCAATAATGGCACATCATAAATAGTCTCTGCATCAATGGCTTCGATAACTGAGTTTTCGTCGACATTACAGAAAAGTGCCAGTTTTTCTTTCAGTTCTTTTGGCAGGTGATATTCTGTTCTACATACCAAAATATCAGGTTGAATACCCGCTTGCAGCAATTCTTTGACAGAGTGTTGGGTAGGTTTTGTTTTTAATTCTTTGGCTGCTTTGAGATATGGAATTAGTGTAAGATGAATCACAACACAGTTTTCTTTGCCCAGCTCCCGCTTTATTTGTCTCAATGCTTCCAGATAAGGTAATGACTCTATATCTCCGACTGTTCCACCGATTTCTGTGATTATGATATCATAGTTATGCTCTTTTTCAAGCAGCGTTGCTCTCCTTTTTATCTCATCTGTTATATGTGGGATTACTTGTACCGTCTTACCAAGAAATGCGCCTGATCTTTCTTTTTCTATCACTGTCTGGTAAATTCGGCCGGTAGTCACATTATTGGCTTGGGAAGTCGGATTATTTAGAAATCGCTCATAGTGTCCCAAGTCAAGGTCAGTTTCTGCGCCATCTTCGGTGACATAGCACTCTCCATGTTCATATGGATTGAGCGTACCTGGATCAACATTAATATATGGGTCAAATTTTTGGATGGTGACTGAAAGACCCCTTGCTTGAAGTAGTTTTGCAAGAGAAGCTGCGATTATCCCTTTTCCTAAAGAAGATGTCACTCCGCCCGTAACAAAAATATATTTAGCCATGATATATTGAAGACAGAAACTTTGTTTTCCATGCTACGGGACGCAAAGGTAAGTCATGTTTTTGGTAAATGGCACGAATTGTGATTTTTTATTTTGTATGTATATATAATGGTAAACGTTTCTGATTTCGAATTTTATTTACAATTTGTTAAAGTTGAATTCATATTAGGTTCATATTAATATCTTTTTTTTGTGGAAAATATAGGTTATGACTGGTAAGTTTATCTTTTCATTAATTGTTATCCTAGTAATCGCTTTTCCCATAAGTCTGTTTGGGTATTTATTTAATGTTATCATAAAAAAGCTAACGAAAGTTTTTATTCATGAAGAATTGAATTCTTATGATTCTTTGGCTACAAGATGAGCATTTTTAGTTTGGTATGCTTCCAAGCATTTATTGAAATGTACCTTACTTTTACACTTAATCCATTGTAATTTATAAAATTATTAAGGAAAATAAAGAATATATTTAACCAATTTCATTAATATTATTGAAGGATAAAATATATTTTGTATTTTTACAATCTTAAATGGTTAAACATGTTTTACACACAATCAGAGCAATACGATGTTATTGTCCCTGGTCATTCAGGAAGACCATTGGATTATCCTGTATTATCCGATTATCCTGAGTTATTATTTTATATTCAAAGGAATCAAAATATTAACTCTGTAATCTATGAGCTTAATATGATGCAGGGAGATATCATTAATCTGAATGAACCTGTTAAAGTTTCCTGGATGAATTTTAAAAGTGATGGAAGTCAAGTCATAAATGAGCTTAATTTTATTCAAAAAAAACTTGCTTTTGGCTATCATTTTGATGTAATATCAACAGAATTAATAGAATTCAGATTTGTGGCATATGATTTATTGATCTTATATCTGGCTAAAGATGATAAAGGTAGATTTAGGATCTACACAAAATTTGAAGATCAAAAAATAGTACTTAAGATGATCTACATTTATGCAGAAGATATGGGCGTTTTTCCTCAGGTAAAGTTTGCCGAATTTTACGGTGAAACTGTTAATACGAATGAAAATTTTTACAAAAAACTAATTTTACAATAAAATAATTTCTTTAGCGGCCAGCATTGTTTACTTTTGAGCCGTTCTTGCAGTAAGTTATTCCCAAGATCAATGAGATCATTTTACTGTAAATATTAATAAAGAAAGCATGTCGAGAATTTTTCACCGTATACTAATTTTTCTATTTCTTTATACAAGCTTGTATGGCCAAGAAACCAACGACAAGCCAATAGATGGTGCTATTTTAGGATTTGGCATTGGCATTGGAGCAAATTTTGCTGCCGGTGATTTAAAAGACAGGTATGGAAATAATCTGAATTTTTCTATAAACAGTGAATATATTACCAAGAACAACTGGCTAATTAATGGTGAATTTCTTTTTCTTTTTGGCGATAATGTCAAAGAAGATGTATTGGCACCATACAGAACTCCCAACGGAACAATTTTAGGGGATGACAATCAGATAGCAGACATTTTTTTGAGAGAAAGAGGGTTGTTTTTGGGTATTGGTCTGGGCAAATTGTTTCCATTTAAAGAGCAGGAGAGATCAGGACTTAAATTATTAATACATGCAGGAATTCTTCAGCACAATATAAGGTTTACTGATGAACGTAATTCTGTAGGTCAGATCCGGGCAGGAAGATATATTGGATATGACCGGCTTTCAAGAGGCTTTTCACTCAAGGAAACTGTTTCCTATAAGCACCTGAGCAAAGATAGAAGACTCAACTTTGAGTTTGCGCTTGATTTTATACAAGGATTTACTTCAGAAGTCAGGGCGTACAATTTTGACACTGGGCTACCATCTATACAATCCCGATTTGATATGCTTATCGGTGCTCGTATCATTTGGAATCTGCCATTTTATCGTGGAGGTGAAGATACCGTATACTATTAAGTATTTATGAAAGTTATCTTATGGTTTTTATATAAAATTGGTATTCAGGCAGGAGAGTTGTATATTTATTTTGGCAGATTTTTTTCAGAAAAACTTGCGCTTTTATACTATGGACGAAGAGATAGTTGGCAAAAACTTTTAAATTTTTCAGCCCAAAATAAAAAAACCATTTGGATTCACTGTGCTTCTTTGGGAGAATTTGAACAAGGAAGGCCCCTTATAGAAGTGATCAAAGAAAATTATCCTGATACACTTATATTATTAAGTTTTTATTCCCCATCAGGATATGAAATCAGAAAAAATTATGAATTTGCTGATCTGATTATTTATTTACCGGCTGACCTTGTTGTGTATAATCAAAGACTGATTCAACTGATCAAGCCATCTATTGTTATTTTTGTAAAATATGAATTTTGGTGGAACCTGATTCGTAAGCTGTTAAAAAATAATGTAAAGGTGTTTCTGGTTTCAGGTGTATTCAGGAAAAATGATTATTTTTTTAAGCCAATATTTCAGCCTTTTAAATCTTTGCTCTGTCAATACGGAAAGATTTTTGTTCAGGATGAGTTATCGGCGGCTGTACTGCAATCCAATGGTATTGTCAATGTTAAAATAGTGGGAGATACAAGGATAGATAGTGTAATAGAGCGTTCAAAATTATTACATTTACCTGATAGAATAAAGAAATATATTGAAAATAAAAAGGTAATTATATATGGAAGTATCTGGTCTTCTGATATGAAAGTGGTTGTTTCACTTACACGGAGGTATCCTGATTTTGTACACATTATAGCACCACATGATGTCAGTCAAGGTAATATTGAATCCATTAAAAAAATGCTGAATGAAGATTCATCAAACTATTCAGATGATTCCTGGAATTCCAATATATTAATTATCAACAACATAGGAATACTTAGTGGATTGTATTCTATCGCAAAATATGCTTACATCGGCGGTGGATTTCAAAAAGGTATCCATAATACCCTGGAACCAGCAGTTTTTGGTATCCCTGTATTTTTTGGTCCAAAATATAAAAAATTTAATGAAGCAGTGTGCATGATTGACCTTGGAATTGCCTTTGCAGTAAATGAACCTGCAGATTGTATTCGATGGATAGAAACACTGGAGACCGATATGACAAAATATAAGGCTATAAAAAATAAATCTGATAACTTTTTTAATTCAAATAGCGGGGCAACAGAAAAAATTGCTTCAGATTTATATCCCTATCTGATGTGATCGTTACATTTGTAGTATGAATGATAAAAAACCAATTCTTTTGCCTGACTTCAGTGATTTGCACATCATTGTTATCGGAGATGTCATGATCGACAGATATATTTCTGGGTCAATAAGAAGGATCTCACCAGAAGCTCCTGTACCCGTCGTCGAAATGGAAAATATAGAAAACAGGCTGGGAGGCGCAGCCAATGTTGCTATTAATCTTAGCGCTTTAGGTGCCCAGGTTACCTTGATTTCAATAGCTGGTGATGATGAGGATGGGGAACTTTTGATCCATATGACAAAAAATATTGCTGGGGCAAATCATAGGATTTTGAAATTGTCTGATAGGAAAACCACGGTTAAGACACGAATTATGTCCTCCAATCAGCATATTCTACGTATAGATAAGGAAGATTTACATGAAATTAATAGTGAAGTTGCTGAGTGGATAATGCTATCTTTGCAGGAAATTACAGAATTAAATAAGGTCGATGGGATCATTCTTCAGGATTACAATAAGGGACTTCTAACAGAAGCTTTGATCTCGAAGATCATTTCATTTAGTCAGCAAAATAATATAGCTACATTTGTTGACCCAAAAGAAAAAAACTTTTTTAGCTATGCAGGATGTACAGTGTTCAAACCAAATAAAAAAGAAGTATTGAAAGCCATTCAATATCAGACTACTGATTTAGATGAAGTGGATAGTTTACTGAGACAGAAGCTCGGTCACAAAATAACTTTTATAACGCTGGGAAGTGATGGTGTGTATATTCATGATGGTATCTCCGGGCATAAATCCAGTACGGCACCCAGAAGTATTGTGGATGTATGTGGCGCAGGAGATTCTGTGATAAGTGTGGTAAGTTTATGTTTTTTGAAAGGGATGGACGCCCAAAATTTAGCAATTATTGCAAATACTGCAGGAGGTCAGGTATGTGAAGTGCCCGGCGTGGTTTCTGTGGACAAGGATAAACTGCAGCAAGAATTGTATAATGGTTACATTGTCTGAATGAAATAAAATTCTGTTATAAAAGATATTCTTATAGATGCACAAATTTATTATTTTTTATTGCGGAGTATTTAATATTTTATTCTGAATGGTGTATGATATTTGTATGTCTTCAATTATATATATATCAGAGAAGTTCGATTTATTATATAGTAAAAAATCAAAAATGTATCCTGAAAGACATTTGATTTCAACAATAAATCTTACTTTTACAACCTGCAAATGAATTTTAATTAACAATAAACCAAATTTAAATTTTTTTATTATGCAAAGATTTTTTACAAAAAATTTATTTATATTGATCTTTAGTGCTGTCGCTGTAGCAACAACAGGACAAAGCATCAATACACTTACAGTAAATACGCCGGCGGGAATTGCCGGAAATTATGATGTAATAAGAGCAGCTTTCGGTAGTACAAGTAATACACCTATCACCGCAAATGCTGCTTTTACAAATGATGGAGTAGCTCCATTAAATGACGGATGTACAGCAGCAACCAATAATCTCACCGGCTCTATAGCTTTTGTGGACAGAGGTGCGTGCGCTTTTGTTTTAAAGGCAAAAGCACTTCAGGATGCAGGAGCAATAGCTGTAGTTATTTGCCAGAATGCAGCTGTATGGCCTTTTGTAGCAGGTGGAGCTGACGCCACTATTACTGTACCGGTATTTACGCTCAAGTTGGAAGACTGTTTGAAAATCCGAACTGATATCATTGCAAGTGGGGTCAATGCTACTTTAGGATATACTTGTGCCGAGAGAGATCCTGCATATGGTGACAATGTAGTGTGGGGTAAAAATCCAGGAGAAGGTGATTTTGACGGCGGCTTGAATGATTGGACCATTGATAAGGAGAATACCTGGGAGTATAAATCTGATGCTAACATCTCAGGTGGAGCATTTGGAGGCGTACAGATGACTTCATTTAGCGCATGTGATGGTGCGATGGTATTCAACAGTGACTTTAGAGACAATGGAGGAAATGGGGACAATCAGGGATCTGGTGATGGAGGCTGTGTAGCCCCTTGTACGGGTGCTTTGATTTCTCCTGCTATAGATTTATCAAGTATAAATATTGTTGGATTGTTTGTAGAATTTCATCAGGGATTGAGACAATTTCAAAGTCAATATTACTTGATAACCAGTAAAGATGGAGGTCTTACCTGGCCGGATACTTTGCGGTTTAATACAGAATATCCGGTAAACTCTGGGTCAATAGCAGGCGAAAGAAAAAAACTGGCTTTAAAAGGATATGCCGGCGTTCAAAATTTCAGAATGAAGTTTGAGCATGTAGGAAATTATTACTATTGGGGTATCGATGATGTAATTCTGATTAACGAAAGTAAAGCTGACGTTCAGGTTAATGAAAACTTTTACGCTGCGGCACCTACACTCAGAGTTCCTGCAGGACAGGTGTCAGAAATGCCTTTTCTTACTGATATTTCCAACATTGGTAATGCAGATGCATCTGGGGTAAAAGTAGATGTAGTGATCACAGACCCCCAAAATGCAAATGCTGAAATAGCAAGAATAACCAACAATTATGGTAATTTAGCAGCTGGTATAGCACAGGAAAACAAACCATTCCCTGAAACGTACACACCTCCTGCCACTCCGGGTAGATATAATGGATCTTATGTGATTTCATCCACAGAAGATCCTACGGGAGCGAATAACACCAGAAGTTTCATCTTTGACGTAACTGAAAATACATTTGCAAATCTTCTTTCTGAAGCAGATGTAACTCCGGCCAACTATATGAGTTATGTATTGTCACCATGGACAGTAGGTGGTGAAGTTATCTATTATTCTGCAGGAAACATTTATTATGTGGCAGATGGTAAAAATGTGACCATAGACAGCGTAAGATTTGGTCTTGCAAATACCATCGCCAGTATAAACGAAGCTGGTTTTATCAATGTAGACGTATATGAGTGGGTAGACGAAGATGGTAATAACGAGTGTGCACCTTTAGAAAGAACAAAAGTGGGTACCAACTCCATATTTCTTGATGCCACTATAGCCAATACAAGAAGAATAGCATTGCCTATCTGGGCATTGGATGATGAAGGAAATGCAGCTGAAGGCGTAGAGGTAAACCTTAAAGACAAAACTACTTATTTAGTCATGGCGCATACGTCTCCTTTAGATCCGTCAGCAGATCGATTCCAGTTGCTCGGTTATACAGGTAGAACATTTACCGCTTTTGACAGAAGTACAAATTACTCTGCCGTTACATATGCTTTTGACACTTTAGGTATTGATAGAAATGCAGGGTCATTATTTGGCCTAACAGGAGCGAGTGTAGAAGATGTTGAGGAGAGAAATTATGAGGTCGTCCAGAATGGTGCATCTCAATCTGCTGTATATTTGGAAATGGATGTAAAAGAAGCCACTAGTACTTTCGACATTCTTGATAAAGTACAAGTAGCCACTTTCCCTAATCCTGCATCAAGAGAACTTTTCATTGATGTTACATTAGAAAAAGTATCACAAAATGTAAGAGTTGATCTGGTATCCATCGATGGCAGAACGGCTATTTCAAAATCATTCAGTAATGTTCAGGATTCAAGATTGAGACTTGACCTTGGTGGTGTAGTATCCGGTACATATAGTGTAATGATACACACAGACAAAGGAGTGATCACCAGAAAAGTAGTGGTTCAGAAGTAAAATTCAGAAATAGAAATATTTCTTTAAATTATTATAAAAAGGGGCAGATATCAGTATCTACCCCTTTTTTTATAATAATTATTAATCTTTAAAGGAGCGTTTTTGACATTTTAACATTCTTGTTACTATAAACTCGAGTATATTTAAAAAGTATTATTTTTAACAAGTAATTATCTAAAAATGCAAATCAGATATAATTTTATTTTTATCATATTTTTCTTCTTACTCACTTCGTGTCATAAAGATACTGAAAATATTGACGAAGAAAATCTCACCATATTTACTGCACAAGTCTATCAGGAAATATCCGGTAGCATAATCGGGTATGTATATGATGAAAAAAATCAACCTGTAGCTGAAGCCACTGTGGCCATATACAGCACCTCGACCAAGACAAACAAACATGGTGTATTTGTCTTTAAAAACACAAAGATGGATCGGCAAGGAACCTATATCAAAGTATTAAAAAATGGATTTATTCTTGGGTCAGACTTTGTATATCCCTTGGAAAAAGGAACTTCATATTCATTTATCAAACTATTGGCGTTGGAGAATGATAAAAATTTTGATGCCAAATCAGGCGGAGAAATAAACGTGACGGGAGGCGGCAAAGTAATCTTTCCTAGGGATGCCATAGCTGATCTTCAGGGCAATATTTACAATGGTAATGTGTACGTCACAGCAAAATACCTTAACCCAAATGACAGGGAGTTGGGCAATATTATGCCTGGTGGCCTAATGGCTGATGCGACCAATGGTAATACTGTAGTGTTGGGTACGTTGGGAATGATTGCGGTAGAACTACGAGATGTAAATGGCAACGACCTGCAACTAAGATCCGGCAAAAAAGCTATTCTTGAATTTCCTGCAATAGCAACTTATAAACCAGCATCAATAGCTCTTTGGTCGTTTGATGAAAATAAAGGGAGATGGAAAGAAGAAGGTCAGGCGATCTTGTCAGGTGACAATTACATAGCAGAAGTTGGTCATTTTAGTTTTTGGAACTGTGATGCTCCTTTCCCGCTGGTGGAAGTGTGTGGCAAAGTTTTATATGAAGATGGTTCTCTAGCTGCCAATATAGGAATTAAAGTTACCGTGGAAGGCCTAGGCACAAGTTACGGAACAACCAACAGCAATGGTGAATTTTGTGGCAAAATGCCAAAAGGTAAAAAACTGAAGTTAAGTATTAGTCATTACGCTTGTAGTTCCAATGTAGTGGAAGTAATGGTGGGTCCTTTCGAAAACAATACAGTTCTCGATAATATCATACTGAATCAGGTACCTTCATTTGCCGTAAGTGGCACCATAAAATGCAACAATACCACACTTACGAATGGTATAATAGTCTTAAAAGTGAAGGAATCCACGCTTGTGTTTCCAGCAAAAGAAGATGGAACATTTTCCATTGATCTCACTCAATATTTATGTGGTGAAGATGTTCCCGTGACTATATTTGGCTTTGATAACGTATCGACAGAAACAAGTCAGGTAGTATCTGTAACCAATGCAAATGCCCAAAATCTGGTATTGAACGTTTGTTCATCTGCATGCGATTTTACAGGAAACCTGGTTTTTGATTGTAATGATAAAATTACAGCATTGATTAGTAATGGAAGTGGCAATTTTACCTATAAATGGGAGGATAATTCAACAAATAGCGTTTTTACGGTTTCAAATCAGGATTCTATATTTGAAAATAAAACATACTGTGTGACTGTAACAGATATTAATGCCAACTGTGAAAAAATATTCTGCAAAAAAATCGGTGGGAAAATAAATGCCGGTATGGAAGCAGATTGTCAGAATGGTAAATTTTATGCATATAACAATGGCGGAACAGCCCCATTTACTTATACATGGTCAAATGGATCAACAGGTCGTGAATTTACAGCCACAGTTGCCGGTAATTATTGCTTCACCGTAACAGATATCAATGGGTGTTCTGGAAGTGCTTGCATAAACTGGTCCGGGCCATTGACTATAGATGACACACCAGCCTCATGCAATAAAAATACCTACAATATCATTAGTTCACCATTTTCAAACGGTCAATACAATAGCTCAGGTACTATTGCAGGAGGAGCACTCACTTTCCCTATTGTCCTTGATATTTTCAAAACCGGGTTTAACGTCAATATAAGTATTCAGGAAATGCAATGTTCAGCTTTTAAGAACATCAAACTACCACAACTTACACAAGGACTCAGTACTTCAGTAGTCAATTCAACCTGTGGAACTTGCAATGATGGCAAAATAAATATATCAGTCAGTGGTACAGCACAGTGTCTTAATTGCCAGACAGGTCCAGTCAAAGTATTCATTATAAGTGATTTGAATACAGATCTTAGTGCGGCCAATACAGCTGGAACGCTATCTAAAGGTGAATATTACGTAGTAGTGACCGATGCCAATACTGGATGTTACATTGCTTTTAATAAAGTAAAAATATTGTAAAAAGTAAATAAAGATACACTTTGAATATCGAAGATATCATAGTAGGATGTAAAGAGGGAAACCGAAAATGTCAGGATGCTCTGGTGCAAAAGTTCGCACCGGGGCTTCTGGCTTTATGTCTTCGTTATACATCTGACAGAGAATTGGCCCGGGATGCATTGCAGGAGTGTTTTATCAATGCGTTTAGATTTATAGGAAAATACGAGGGAAAAGGATCTTTTGAAGGATGGTTAAAAAGGATAGCAGTAACCACATCCATTTCATTAAATAAAAAATTTAATCAAATATATTTTGAAGAAGTAAAGGAAGATTCAACATGGGAACATGCTGTTTTACCTGATATATATAGCGAGATGGGAAAAGACGAGATAATGATGGTTCTTAAAGAACTGCCTGAAAGTCTTTATCTTGTGTTTAATATGTATGTGGTGGAAGGATATCTGCACCATGAAATCGCTGAAGTATTGGGTATAGCTGAAAGTACTTCCAGATCAGCACTTTGTAAGGCCAGAAACAGACTGGCATTATTAATTAAAAAAAAGGACGGGGTCTTAATTGCACAAGCTTCATAAAATAAATATCAGCCATATGGATTATAAAAATTTTGAACACCACATCGCCAATACGCTTAAATCTGAAGAATTGGCGATTGATATTCAGGGACTCATCAATGATATTCATGGCAAAAAGAAAAAAAGAAGAGTCGGTTTCATATGGTTATGGATATTCCTTGGAGTTTTGCTTTTAGGTAGTGGGACAGTATTGGTCAGTAAGGAAATGAATAAATCTATTCAATCAGAGTCAGCATCTGCAGATATTATTGCAAATATATCTATTCCGAGTGTATTGGTCGAAAAACAGGAAAAATCTCTGGAAAAGATCACTATAGAAAATAGTGCGTCCATAGGCAGAAATCAAATGACAGCAACAAAAGATAAAAATGTTTTTCTAAAAAGGCAAATGATTGCAGCAAATACTATTACAGTGGATAAAAGTTCGTTGTCAACATCGATTTTGGCTGAATATATGAAAGAAGAACGGAACGAAGTCCCCATAAGTATGCATGAAAGTAATGTGGTGGAAATGGCCCACCGTGAAACTAATCTTACCACAACTTTAGAAACAAAACAAGTATTGCCACTACATGCTTATCAAAATAAGTTACCGTTCATAAGTAGAGATAAGATTGTATGCCCTACTTTTTCAAATAATGGCAAATTGTATCTTGAAATTATTCCTGAAGTAGGTGCATTTTTGCCTATCAAAAAACTTGAAAACAATAGCACGGAACCTAATAGTGTTTTTAATCAACGAAATACTGATGAAAAATCACTCGAAGGCGTTAATGCAGGATTATATATGCGGTTGAGCAAAGAAAAATCACCTTTTTATATTAAAGCTGGTCTATCCTGGTCCCGACTATCTGAAAAAATGCCTTTAACCTATTCTTACACAAGAAAAGATACTACCCAAGGGATAATATCGGTGACGGTATCTCAAACTGGTGACACAATCACCTACATATATGGAGACATCATTCAGGAACGCAAAATTTCCGGCAACAAAACCAAACATTATTCCATCAGTATGTTAGATTTACCATTGTCAATAGGAGCCGAAAAAAGGTTTGGTTCTTGGTTTGCAGGTGTTGAAGCCGGATTAATTCTAAATATTTCAATGAAATCTTCAGGAAACCTGTTGGTGTCTGATACCTCTTTTGCAGCTATTAATACACCGATTGAATACTTTAAGCGAAGTGTAGGCTTAAGCTATTTTGGCGGTATTCACGTGGGAAAAGAATTCAATAATGCCGGAAGATTATTTTTAGCAGCAAGGGGTAGGTTTATTCCTGATTCATTTTCAACAGATCAGAACAGAATCAGACAGTCTTATCATTTCATAGGATTGAATGTGGGGTATGTGTACACTTTTTAGGATCATAAACAGTACCTTTGCCGTGATCTAAAAAAATGATATTGGCAAGGTATTTTATCAGGCTTTCCTATTGTGGTACTGCGTACAACGGATGGCAAAACCAACCACATCAAGGCACAATAACGATTCAATCAGTCATCGAAAATGCATTATCTACTTTTCTTAGACAAAAAATAGACATCACAGGATGTGGTAGGACAGACAAAGGCGTTCATGCCAGAGATTATTTTGCTCATTTTGACATTGCTCTACTCGATGAAATTCCAACACTAATCTTCAGACTAAATAAATTACTGCCTGAAGATATTGCAGTTCATGATATAATACAGGTAGCAGAAGATGCGCATGCTCGATTTGATGCAATATCAAGATCATATGAATATCATTTGCATACTGAAAAGTCTCCTTTTGCCATTCACTCATTTTATTATACCTATGATAAACCAGAATTAGAAATACTGAATGAGGTAGCAGAATTAATATTGAAATATGACGATTTTACTACTTTCTGCAAGTTTCATACAGATGTAAAAACCATGAATTGCCGCATCACTGAAAGCCGTTGGGAACAAATCGGAGAACGGTATATTTACAGGATTAAAGCGGATAGATTTCTCAGAGGGATGATCAGGCTTATTGTCGGTGTATGCTTACAGGTTTCCCGAGGTAAACTTACCATCGAAGAAGTTAAAATTGCGCTGTCTGAAAAACGTCGAACTGGATACGACTGGAGTGTCCCGGCATCGGGATTATTTTTATGTGATATCAGATATCCATATATATAGGTTCATATTAGAAGCCGGATTTTCCTAAAGGATCACATTCTTCATTAAGGAAATTTTGCATTGTTTTTTGGTATTCGTAAAAGCCGGCCAGATTGTCGTGAGTTCCATGTTTAATAATAACCATTCTTTTTTTGGGATTTTGAAGAGTTTTAAAGAGTTTTTGACCTTCTTCAATGGGAACTACCCGATCATTTGTTCCATGCAGGATCAAAACTGGGAATGAAGATTCTTTCAAATAGCGATAACTGTCAAAGGATACTTTATGCCTATACCAAGCATAAGGAAAATAATAGTGAGCAATTAAATCTACCATACTAAAATAAGGAGCTTCCAGAATCAAACCTTTTGGGTTGTACTTTGAAGACAAATAGGCAGCTACACCTGTACCCAATGATCTGCCATAAAATATCCAGTGTTGATCAGGATATTTTTTGTTGATTTTTTCAAATATTATTTCCGAGTCTTTCAAAATGCCAGATTCTGAAGGGGCTCCTGTACTCTTGCCATAACCTCGATAATCAAACACATAGACATCAAAGTCATAGGCTGAAAATTGTGAAGCAATTTCGCCCCATCTCATAAGATTGTCTTTATTTCCGTGAAAATACAATATACTTCCTTTTGGATTTTTAACTGGAAATTTGATGATATTTATGTTTACTTCTGGCTCAGTTATTATAAAGAACTCTTCAAATGGTTTATCAAATTTGAATACGACCGATGGTTCCAGTTCAGTAGGTCTGAAAATAATTCTTTCTATAATTTTGTGACCAAAAAAAATCAATATAAACAATACACAGATGGACACAAGGCCTGCTGTTTTGATCATTTTTCGCATGGTCTACCTATTTTTTCTTTCCCCTTTTCTCACAAACCGCAGACTACTTTTTTCTTTGTCAAATTCAAGTTTTTTAATAGTAAATATCTGACTAAGTATTTCATGATACGACTCAAAATTATGCAGGTTATTGTGCCCGCCTGAGATTACAGGATAAAGTCTCGTCAATAATGGGTTAATTTTTGAAAGTTTGATACTGGACGAAAATGGAATAAGTGTGTCGCTTGTACCATGTATGATGTGAATGGGACATTTGACATATTTTATCCATTTATAAGTAGGAATAGGAAATTTTAGCAGGATGGACATAGGCATAAATGGCATATACCTTCCGGTCGTTTTACTCATGCTGTAATAAGGTGCGTCTAAGATCAACATCCCTGGATTATTGGCAGATGCCAGTTTGGCAGCAAATCCGGAACCCATCGATCTACCATATAGAACGATATATTTTTCTTCTACTTTTGTTTTTATTTTGTCATATACTAACTGTAAGTCCTTTTTGATTTCTTCCTGCGACCGAATGCCCGTACTCTTGCCAAAACCTCTATAATCAATCATAATCACATCGTAATTATACCTGACAAAATCTATGGCAAATTTTCCCCAACCTTTGATACTTCGACTATTTCCTTTGAGGTAAAATACTACACCTATCGGATTTTCAGATTTGAAGCGCATTCCTGACAAAGTTACTCCTGGTTTTACATCGATGAGATACTCCTGAAATTTCAGATTTTCATAATCAAATTGAAATTCTTTACTCAATTTTTCAGGTCTAAATAGTATCATATCTTGAAGAAAATACACTGAAATACTGATCAATAGGTAGGCTCCAAGGATGTATATTATCAATAAAATCCAATGTTCGGTCAACCATTGATAGAGTTCAGTCATGTGGTGATTTAGCTTGCGTTAAGCAAATATACAATATTTTTGAATGTCTGCATAATGGATTGGGTACATACGTGCATATCTTTTTAGGATGCAGTGGAGTCAAAAATTGCCAAAAATTGTATCTGTACGGATAAATTCAGTATATGGCCCATCGTCAATGCTGACAAGATCGGTCATAGCTCTGGTTTTTTAAGTGATTACTATCTTTCATTAGTAATATTCAAAATAAATGGACGTTGAAGCTTTTGTCAATCACATTCTGCTATTTATTGATCGACAACCATGAACTTACGTACCAATATCCGATTTTTAGTAAAATTTATTCAAATCAGTAATTCACCTATTTCTCCAATTTAAATTTTATAGGAATGGTATATTTGACTTGTACTGCTTGTTTATTGTGTCGGCCCGGCAACCAATCACCCAGACCATTGATGACCTTCGCTGCTGCGGCGCCACATCCTGCGCCGATGTCTCTTACGATCTCTAAATGAATAAGTTTTCCGCTTTTATCTATGACAAAACTTATAATTACTGTTCCTTCTACCGTGATTTCTCTCGCTATAGCCGGATATTTCAGATATTTATAGATGTAAGCCAACATTGTATTTTGGGTGCATTTGCGCCTTTCTTCTTCGGATGCATCCGTGTCACAAATCGCCAGATATGGCATCTGTTCAGAGATAGTCATCGTCGGAGTGACTAGTGGATCGGCATTGATCGGATATACAATACCAATATCGGTCGTCACGTTTACGTTGGTCAGATCAGGTATCACTTCTATATCCCGTACACCTTGGGTGACCTCTACTTTTTCAACTATAGGCTGATCAGTAGTTACAATATTTGCATTAAGCGGATTTACTTTTTTAATGATTTCCGGTCGCTTTGGTTCCGGAGATTCTATGTGACTTTTAATGTCTGTCATCAATAAACTCATAGAGTCACCATCAAACATAATGTCTGAATAGTTCGGTCTTAGCCGCTCATAGTTTATAGCGACATTTGCCATTGACAAAGCGACAATCATACCGATCTGAAAAAATATAGGTCTGTTTTTATCCCAAGCGGGAAGATTATTCCATGACATATCCTGAATATTTTAAAGATTAAAAAACGAAATGGTTAAAATATTCAAGTCGCGACTCTGGCAGTTTGTCATTCAGATCTTCTTTTGGCCAAAAGTTAAAATGAATTACATAGTGCTTGCATTAAAGATGCTTTGATGTTTTGATTTTGGTGTACAGTACAATTTTCAAGATGATATAAATAAAAACGACACCGATAGAAATTTATCTTTCAGTGCCGTTTTATCAAATCCGTTAAATTTATTTTTTATATCCCGGAAGATTGATCTTTAATTCGGCTTGATACAATCTTCCTATGTATGGAGAAGCAATAAATTCTCTTACACTTTCAGAATCAAATACATTAGTAATCTGTCCAGCAACTGTGATTTTTTCGCTAATTCTGTATCCCAGAGAAAGATCAACATTTACAAATCCACCCAATGGACCATAATTAAAATATCTGCCATATCTTTTTCCTTCCTTAAGAGTATACTTTTCAGCAGGTAAACCAAGGGCTGCATTTGCTGCCAGGTTTTGAAATATATCAGGATTTGACGCAGCAGCAACATTGATGCCTGATATAAAATCATAACTTTGTACCCAACGTGTAAGTATGGAGCCAAATAATTTTTTGCCACTGTAATTGAGCGCAAGACTTGTTTTGTGTGTAGGTGTATTGAGTGGAAGATCTACTTTATTGACAATACCATTTTTGTCACCGTCATTGCTCGGGTCGGTTTCATCCAGATCAAAATTGAAGTAAGAATAGTTCAGTCCCGCACTAAACTGATTGGTAAAATAGTAATTCAGACCCAAATCAAATCCGTATGTACTTACCTGGCCAAAATTAAGATAGGTCAATACGGTTGCGGCACCTAAAGGGCCAGTCCCCGGTATTACATCAGCTATGAGTTTGTCACCACGCTTCAATACTGTTCTGGTGATATTGGTATTTGTATTGGCTCCAATGTTGATCAACGGACTAAGGAAGTTTTCTGAAATATTATAATACGCATTGGCATCTACAAAAAGTTTGGTACCGACAGATGACTTATATCCTAGTTCGAAAGTCTGCAAAGTCTCTACTTTTAGCGGATTAATGGTTGATTCAGTGACTGCGCCAGTGGTTTTATTCTGATCCCTGATCGTAAATCCACTTCCATTTCCTAATACCAAACCGCCGAATAAATTGCCTTCCAGATTGAGTATGGTAGGAGCAGCTATGCCTTTGCCATAGGTAAATCTGACTGACCCGTTTTCCAACAGATATACCAATGCTCCTTTTGGAATAAAATTAAATCCATACAAATCATGGTTGTCAGCTCTTGCGCCTAATACTATTTTGAATTTATCATTGAATGACTTTTCCAATTGAGCATATCCACCTATTTGTGCTATATCAACACCTGCTCCTTTGTTGTCTAAGAGATATGTTCCGTTGGAATTTGCCTGATCCAGTTGATATTGAGCTCCTACTACATAGTTTATTCCAGCTATAGTATTGTTGTATTGTAGCTCCCCGTTTATTCTATTTGATTTATCCTGAAATAAAGCGCCTCTTTTCAGGGCAAAACCTGTTGCCTGACTTCCAAACCAGGACTCGGCGTACGATCTTTTACTTGCTTCGGCATCGCTAAAACCTGCGTTTTTAAATGCCCAGTAATTTTGAGTTCTTTGATTCATAGCGTAAGTAGAATCCGTACTACTTTGTGTATAATAAAATTGAGCAAAAACTCTCGGTGAGGTATATTTTAGCTGGTAGAAGTTTATTTTCCAGTCTTTGATCTGATTTCTGCCTGCATTGGTCAGACCTATATTGGAGGAGTTGGAGCCGCCATAGGTTAGTATTATGTCTTTACCTGTTGAAGGTGTATAATACAATGAAGCTTCTCCACGGACGGAGCTGAAATCTCTGTTCAGGTCTAGTTCGGGTTTTGCAAGAGCTGTTCTTGGGTCTGTACCGATATATACTGTATCAGCATAATTAAATTCTGTGCCTTTGGTATATTCACCGGTGATTTTGTATGCAAACTTATCGCTTAATTTTTCAGCATGACGCAATCTGCCACTGAAAACACTTTGATTACCTGCGCCGAGGGCTATTGTTGTACCACGATATACTCTTGGGTCTTTTGTTATGGTACTGATAAGCCCATTATTGGCATTTGGCCCATATAAAGTTGCTGACGGACCAAGGATAAGTTCTACTCTTTCTATGTCTTCTTTCACGGTAGTACTCAGCGCACCAAGCGGCAATCCTGTAGCTACCAGTGATGAGATCCGATTGTCATTGACCTGCAGATTTTTTGGATTGAAGGCAGAGTTAAATCCCCTGACGTTAAATCCTGTACCTAATACACCTGCCCTAAAATAATCAACACCTTTTATACGCGCTATTAATTCACCTGCATTGAAAGATGGAGCTTCTTCAAATTGTCTGGCTTTGATAATATTGATAGTGGATGGCGATTGTGTGATCTTTTCGGCCCTTCTGGAAGCTGATACCACGATTTCATCTGAAATAATATTGGTTTGCCTTAGATTAAAATTAATCTCACTTATATCGGAAGTTACCAATACTTCCCTGGATGCATATCCCACGTAATTACACAACAGTGAAAAAGGCGGCCTGATAGATGATTCAAGAATAAATTTGCCCACATCGTCCGAGATGGTTCCTACACTGGTTCCCTTTATAGTTATACTCGCTCCGATCAAAGGTTCGTTGCTGTCGTCATCAGTTACCGTCCCTGTGATAGTAGTTTGTGAATAAGCTGGAAGGCAAAAAAGAATTAAATAAAGTGAAAGATAAAAATACTTCATGGCTAAAATGATTTGATGATTAATAATTGTTCGATTTGCTGATGATTTTCTTACTTAAATTATGTATACTTTAAATAAGTAAAAACATCATGTCGCAATGACATCGCCAAAGGTAATTTTTATATCCATAGTGGACGAATGGGGATAAATATTATAATACTGTGATTTTTTGATTTTATATATTATAATGTGTTTATAAACAATATATTATAAAACAATTATTACATATGACATTTGCTTTTTTGCAACAATATAGAGACTGAACCGGACTGTTTAGAATAGCTGATTTGACAATCGCATCATATCAAATGTGCTAAACCGAATTATCATCGGGTGTATTTCTATGATTCATTTCGTTGAAATATTTTTAAGTCGGGTGTTAAAAGATCTTTACAGCAAAAGAAAGATTCACCATATCCATTTTAATATTATTAGACTTATTGTTGTAATTAAGGTATCAATTTAGGGCTTCGGATATTGTATTTTCAAGATTTAGTTTATTGTAATCGTTTTTTAATATGACGCGGGTCAATTCAAGTAAGTCTGCATTTCCCATTGTGGAGTGAAATTCCTGACTTTTGGCAAGTAAAGTCTGCAATGATATTTGTAACCTGGTAATGCTGACTTCACCTAATTTGAATGAAGCAAGATGGTACATCCAGGGAATCGATGGAGTATAATTTGCACTATCACTGTACAGATCATCTCTTTCTTTCAATTTGTACAAGGAATAGGTTTTAATTATCCCGGGGAAATTGCCACTTACCAGCATGGCTTTAAAATATGCCGTAAAAAATAAATGCCATCTATGGTCAAATATTTCTTTTTTAAAGGCGGTCAAAAATACAAATGCATGATTTTCTGCCTGTTTAGCTTTTTGCAGATCGATCAGTGAAAAGACCGTAAAAGCAGTGTGTCCAATTTTACTATGGAAATTAGGAGATTCCTTCGCGGCATGCAAAGATGATTTTAGGATTTCGTAGGCTTCATTGGCCTTTTTGGATCTCAATAATATGGCTACGAGATTATTGACATAATAAAGGTAGTCATTATTGGTTTCTTTGGTAGAGAGATAGCCGTAATATGTTGCTTTTTCGAGATTTTGAAATGAGGCAAAGTATAATAAATATTGGCTATAAAAATTGACCAGAATACGTCTTGAATAAAAATGACCACTTTTTATCATTTTATCGAAATAAGAAAATTTGTCTTCCAATATTTCATAAGATCTCCTGTTGTGGGCAATAAATACAATACGGATCCATGCCAGTAATCTATTGTAACCATCGAGAGATTCATTATAAAAAACTGATGTCAGCCATTGATACCAATCATTTTGAGTATCCTTTTTAAGTACATAATGATTAATGATTTCATTGGTAGCATCGTGCAATTTGTCATTTACCAGTTTTGAAAATTCATAGTCTGTTCTATATTTAGTGATAAAATGATGCACTATCTCAAAATCCCGATGTCTGAGTCTTATTTGTAAATAGTGTCTGTAAATCCTGGATATATCATACAGCTTAATAAAATTGAAGTGAGATGAATCAGAAGTTTTTAAAATTCTAATCAGCTCCTTTTCATCTTCTTTCGTGATGGCATCAGTCATTATCAACTTTTCCCAGGCCAACAGCTTTTCCAATGTTTTATCTACATCAAGTGCATCCAGTAGTTTTGAACACCAGTTTTTTATATAACTATATTTCCTTTTATCAATATTGTCGTCGTAATCCTGATAATCTTTTATATGAACAGCATTATGTATGACCTTTGTTACAATATTATTTTTCTCAGTATCTTCAAATTTTTTGTATTGCAATAAAAAATCAGCTTCATGGGGTAAAATCCCTGAAGCAAATTGGGAAAACTTATTTAATCTGGATTTCACCATTCATTAAAGTGTAATACCACCATCTACACTGATGGTTGTTCCATTGATATAATCAGCCTGATCAGATGCCAGAAAAGCATATATATTGGCAATATCTTCCGGTTTGCCCAATCGGTTGAGTGGCACCTTTTCGCTCATTTTTGCCAAAACGGCTTCAGGCATAGCCATCACCATTTCTGTCAGGATAAATCCTGGCGCCACTGCATTTACGTTGACACCTTTTCTCCCCAGCTCTTTTGCCCAGGTTTGCGTCATTGCTATCACTCCTGCCTTTGTAGCTGAATAATTTGTTTGACCAAAATTCCCATATAATCCTACGACGGAAGATGCGTTCATAATCCTGCCATAGCCTTTTTCTACCATATAAGGTGCTACAGCTTTTGTACATAAAAATACACCTGTAAGATTTATGTCTATTACCTGATGCCACTGTTCTTCAGTCATTTTGAGCAGAGAAGCATCTCGGGTGATGCCTGCATTATTGACCAGGATGTCTATTTTGCCATAAGTATCAATCACTGTTTTTACAGCATCGGCAATCTGACTTCCATTGGATGTGTTTACATTATAATAAGTAGCCTTATACCCGTTGGCAGTCAATTCTGTTTCCAGATCCCGCCCCCTTATCTCGTTGATATCCCAAATGGCTACCTTGGCTCCTTCCTTTACAAATTTAAGAACAGTTGCTTTTCCAATTCCTGATGATCCACCTGTGACTATGGCCACTTTGCCTTCCAATGATTTCATGATACAAATATTTATTATTACATTATTGCTTTCAAGATGCAAAAATAGGCACGAATCCTGATAGCGTCCTATATTATTCAGTAATTTATCCTAATTGGTTTTAAATGTCACAATTCATATATTTATTATAATATACAGATATTAAGTTAGTTATATTATTTTGTATGAATTAGTCACAATAATAAATTAAAAAATATATACTTTATACTACAAATAAAACTTAGATATTAGCAACAGAATTAAAGACACAACACCTTATTTATGAATTTTTCACAGGCCACTCTTTTGTTGATTGCTGTTTATATGTGCTTCACATTATATATTGTTTATAAAGGAGCCACTAAAACTAAAAATATAAAAGAATTTGCTTTGGGAAGTGGATTTTCTCCAGTTGTTGTAGGTTTATCATTGGCTGCAAGTATAACCAGTGCTGCTACTTTTATCATAAATCCGGGTTTTGTAGCTCTGTATGGGTGGAGTGCTTTTTTGGCTATGTCTCTGGTTTTACCATTGGGACTATATATTTCGCTCATTATTCTGAGTAAAAGTTTCAGAAAATATGGCAGCAGTATCAAAGCACTGACACTTGCACAGTGGGTTGGCAAAAGGTATGATAGTCCTTTTTTTTCGGTGTTAATGGCTTTTTTTTCGCTTTTACTTTTGACTTTCATTGTATTAATATGTGTAGGTCTTACCAAAGTTTTAAGTAGTGCAATCGGTGCAAACGAATGGCTTATATTAGTTTGTCTGGTGGTTTTCGTATTTGGTTATACGATGTTTGGAGGTGCCAACTCGATGATCTATACCAATACAATTCAAGCTATATTAATGATAATTGTCGCAGTGATACTTCTGACCTCAGGCTTTGAACATTTTAGTGGCGGCTTGGATGCGTTTTGGGCCAAACTGGATATAATTGATCCAAATATGTCTTCAACTTTTAATGAAAAGAGTCCGCTGTTTAGGGATTGGTTTGAGGTCATATTTTGCAATTTTATAGTTGGTATTGCTATTGTATGTCAGCCTCACATTATTACCAGATCTTTGATGCTCAAATCAGATGAAGATGTCAACAAATATCTCGCTGTAGCTATATTGGTAGAAACGCTTTTCTTTTTTGTTCTTTTTGCCGGTTTCTATGCCAGGATTATGTTTCCCGATCTTATGAATGACGAGATTCCACTTAAGATGGATGGTATATTGTCCGCTTATGTGGTAAAAAAGTTTTCTGTTGCCATAGGTATCACGGTCATCATGGGTTTGATAGCAGCAGGTTTGTCCACTCTTGAAAGTATCGTTCAGTCTCTTTCCACCACTATTACCAATGATATTATTGCTCCTTTTACAGGGTTGGATGAAAATTCAAAAAAATTGCCTGTAATCAATAAAATGGTTATTGTGGTGTTAGCGATCCTCGCCATTCTGATCAGTTATCAACAATTACTTTATCCAAACCTAAGCGTTGGTATCTTAGCTCAAAATGGTGTTTATGCATTTTTCTCCGCAGCTTTTGTGCCGGTTTTATTTGGGATATTTATCAAGGATATGCCAAAACAAGCAGCCATTGGAGCTGCAGTGACCGCAATAATCGTCCATTTCAGTGTGTATTATGGTCAATTAACTCCATACACTACTGGTAGCGTCCGCAATCCCGCTGTTGCTGCAACAATGGCCATTTTCTCTGCTGTTTTCATCGGTCTTGTGCTTTGGGTGCTTTTAAGAAAAAAGATAAAAACGCACATAAACGCATAATTTGATTTCAATTTTAAAAACAAGATATAGTGCAGAAAGATAATCAATCATCAAAAGAAATACGAAATGCTGCTATCTTATCAACGGGTTCATATGTACCAGAACGTAAGGTAACGAATGCATTTTTTAATGAATTACTTGGAGAAGACGTGGATACATGGCTAAAAGAAAATGTTCAGATATATGAGCGAAGATGGTGCTCTGATGATGAAAGTACGGCAGATCTGGTAGAAAAAGCTTGCACGATAGCACTTAAAAAAGCAAGCCTGAAGCCGGAAGACATTGACCTTCTTATAGTAGCTACTGATACACCGGAATACATTTCCCCATCAACAGCTTCAGTGATTCAGGACAGAATGAAAATGATAAATGCAGGTACATTTGATATCAATACAGCTTGTGCAGGATTTGTCACTGGACTTGATGTCGCAACTAAATATATACAATCTGATAAGCAGTACAATCATATTCTCGTTGTAGGAGCCTATACGATGAGTAAATATCTTAATATGCAGGATAAAAAAACCGTAACTTTATTTGCGGATGGGGCAGGAGCGATTGTCATGGGAGTTTCTAAAAATGGAGAAGGTTATCTTCAAAGCAAGTTGTCCACTAGAGGAGAATTTAATGGCTGGATGGGAATTTACAGCGGAGCAAGTCGTCATCCAGTGACTCATGAGGTTATAAATCACCATGATCATCAGCTTAAATTCGTACAAAAAATTCCAACACATATTAATCCTGAAGTATGGAGTGAGATGATTCTGGACTTATGTAGGAAAGAAAACATTTCTCCGAATGATATAGATCATTATTTTTTTACTCAAATCAATATAAATTCCATATTTGAAACCATGGACAAATTAGGGGTAGAGAGGACAAAGGCAGCTACAATTATGCATTATTTTGGCTATACAGGTTCTGCTTGCATTCCGATGGCTTTAGACGAATGGATGAAAAGGGGCTTAGTAAATAGTGGTGATACAGTCTGCTTTATGGGTTCAGGTGGCGGATTGGCATTTGGTGCTTCTTTGTACAGAATGTAAGTATATATACTTTTAAAGATAAATATTAAAATTTTAAATGAACGTTTGGCAACAGGATTGGATTTCAAGGTGGGCACTTTATAGTCCTGACCGTATCGCTATTCTTGAAGAGGAAAGTGGTGAGAGTATCAGCTATGCCCAACTAAACCATAAATCAAATGGTATTTCAAATTATTTGAAATATCAGCATCATGTCAAAAAAGGCGACAGAATAGCGGTTATTGCCGAATATAATATTGAATACATTGCACTATTCGCAGCAGCTCAAAAAGTGGGTTTTATTCTGGTTCCTATTAATTATAGACTGGCACAAGCTGAAGTAAGTGATATTTTGCTTGATTCGTCTCCAAAAATTATATTTGCTGATGAAAAGTATGATCAACTGATCAGCAATAACTTTAGTGATTTAAAGTATAATTATAATATAATTGACACAATCACTGGGTCTGAAATATGTGAACTAACTCTTGTGTCAGAAGATGATCCTATATTTATTATATACACATCTGGCACGACGGGTAAAGCTAAAGGGGTAAAGTATACCCATAAAATGTTGTTTTGGAACAGCATTAATACGGCACTTTCATTAAAACTGAATACGGAAAGTCGCACAGTCAATGTAATGCCACCCTTTCATACCGGTGGATGGAATGTTTTGCTTACACCATTTTTGCACCATGGAGGGTTTGTCTGTTTATGTAGTAAGTTTATCCCTGAAAAAGTACTCATCGCCATTACAGACTTGAAATGTAATATTTTCATGGGTGTCCCAACCATGCTGGCAATGCTGGCCAATGAAAATGGCTTTTCAACTACAGATCTCTCATGCTTGGATTACATCATCGTGGGTGGTGAATCCATGCCAATACCACTTATTGAAAAGTATGCAGCTAAGGGAGTAGCCATAAGACAGGGATATGGTATGACAGAAGTGGGGCCCAATCTTACTTCTCTTCATCAAGATGATGCCATTAGGAAAAAAGGCAGCATTGGTCGACCAAATTTTTATGTGGAACATAGAGTGGTCAATGAAAACGGTCAAAAGGCGGTTGTTGGTGAACCAGGAGAATTATGGTTGCGCGGACCAATGGTTACGACAGGATACTGGCAAAATGAATCTGCAACAAAAGATGCTTTTTCAGAAGATGGAATATGGTTCAGGACTGGAGATATTGTACTGGAAGACTCGGATAGATATCTATACATCGTGGACAGACTAAAGAATATGTATATCAGCGGCGGTGAAAATGTATATCCTGCAGAAGTTGAGAAAGTATTAAGACAAATGCCCGAAGTCAGTGAGTGTGCAGTCATCGGAGTAGATGATGATAGGTGGGGAGAAGTAGGTAAAGCTTTTATTGTCATCTCGAAGGATAATATTTTATCCGAATATTATATCCGAAACTACTGTATATCCAAATTAGCAAAATATAAAATACCTAAATATTATGTATTTATTGAAAATTTGCCCAAAACAGACAGTGGTAAAATAGATAGGAAATCGTTAAAATTTTTATAAATATTATTATTAAATCATTAAAATTGAGTAAAATGAAATCTTTAAAGTTATTTGGCATGATGATGCTTTTTGCATCTATGGTATTGATGAGTTGTGGTAAGGAAGAAGACAAAGGCACCTGTTCTGATGGCATCAAAAATCAGGATGAAACAGGTATTGATTGTGGTGGTGCATGTAGTGCATGTAAAACTGGCGTACAGGGTAAATGGAAATCATTTCCGGTGGCACCGATTCTGGCTAATTTTGCAGACTCTATTGTTGCAGAATTTAAAGTCAACAATACTTATATAGTAGACCAGTGGAAAGGTGGCTCAAAAGTAAACTTAACAGGTACTTACACCCAGACAAAATCAAATGTGGGAAATATTTACACCATAAAAATCAATCAATCCACCCCAACGGTAATCACAGCCGAAGGAATTTTTGAAGTATCTACAGACAACAAGACCATGAAATATGAATTGTTGCAAACAGAGCCAGCACTTGGATTTACACCACCTACACCGGCAGCCGGATTTGGAAGCACTGCTGGAGGATCGTTCGGGTTAAATAATGTACAAAATTATGTACGGATAAATTAAAGTGTGGCTTTAATAGTTGATTTTGGGAGGAAGAAAAGTTTTTCTCCTCCCAAATCATTATCATTGGAAGAATTCCTTTATTTTTTAGAGTAAATACTTAAATCAATGACCAGATATTTTTTGTTGCTAATCTTTATTTTAACTTCATTAATGATAAAATCCCAAGAAGCAGGATCGGAGGGTTTCAAGGGATTTGACAAAGTGTTGCCAACGAAAGCCAACAGACAACTACAAGCTTATGTCTATTTTTATCAGCAAAATGTGGCAATGAATATGGCACCTGAAAATGATTTTCTAAAAGGACAAATTGTAGGAAGGTTATTTGGTACAAATACAACTACCACTTCCAAATCCATAAAAGCACTATACGCAGAACAAAGAGCCATTCCTTTTTTTATTTATACGCCTAATATTTTTGATGGGAAAGCAACATTAAGAGCATCATTTGAAATTGACTGGACGTGGGGAGATGTAGCTTATGGTACTGGTGGCAATTTCGGTTCAGCCATTTCTGCTGATCAGGTCAATCTTCAAACACAAAATCTCGAAGTAGAATTCATTCCAGCAAAGTACTGGACCATCAATATAGGACTTCAGCGTTTATTTGACACTCCCCATGATTTGTATCGCACATTTTTTGAAAAATTTACTTCTACCGGATATAGGTTGTCTTATTTTGGTACGGATGGTGTGGGTATCTCTGTAAGGAGACAAACAGATAATAAAAAATTAAAAGCAGGCTTTTATAAACTTTATGAAAACAATGTAGAATTAAATGATGATGTCTCCCTTTTTGAGCTCAATCAGCAAATCACGGTATCCCCCAAGTGGAATGTAGGTGGTTCGGTTTATTATATTAAAGACAATTCTTCAGGAAAAGGTGGTGTAAGTATCCTGGGACAAGGATATTCAAGTCCATTGACTACATACAATGGTACTTTCAGATTTCCTTTAGGTGCAGACGTATATAAATCTGATGTCTTTTGGTTGGGAACTTATTTTTCAAGGAATGAAGAAATGATGCTGGATCGATGGTTTTTGAGTGGTTTTGTCAATTATAATATCGGTTCGATCAGACAAAAAGCCAACGGAAGCGACACTTATACAAAATCAGTATCTATTGGAGGTATTGCTGCCAATCTTAGGGCTGGATATCGTTACGGTCAGACTACAGGAGACGCAGTGATTACAGACTTTCTTTTTACAAGCGGTGACAATAATGGTATCAGTGATAAAAAATATAGTGGAGTCATTACAGCAAATACCTGGGGAAGTCCGGGTGGTATTTTTATTGGACATGGTGGTTATCTGCTTTTTCCGCACGGTAACGTAGTCAATCGTTTCATAGCCGCTGTAGCAGATATTTCTAATATGGGATATGGTATTGCTGGCGGAACTTTCAACTTCTCCCGAGACCTGATCCCCAATAAACTTCATTCTAAAATCGGTGGAGCCACAGGCATGTCTGTCATTTCTCCCAATGGTGGCGGTAACTTTATGGGTTGGGAAGCCAATGGCAAAATAGGATATGACTTTGGTGCATTTCTTACAGTGGAGGCACATGCGGCGTATATGGGACTGGGAGATTTTTATGATTCGACCATCACAAATGGAAATGTTGCAACAAGACCCGTAGATCCATGGCTGGGCTTTATATGTTTGAAGTGGCTTATTTTTTAAACTTATTTATATCAGGATTATCATGAACCAAACAATTATTAGCATCACAACCAGTCTGATCATTATATCATCTTGCTTTGCTCAAAATCAGTTACCACTTCAATCTATGCGTGACCTTGATTATGGTATGCCTGTGCAAAAGGAAATTCTAAGCAATAACATAGAAATAGCATATGTTGAAGAAGGTGACAAAGGCGAATATATTTTGTTTGTCCACGGACTAGCTTCCTACATTCCTGCCTGGAAAAAAAATATAGAAAAATTAAAAAGTAATTTCCGTTGTATAGCTATAGATTTGCCAGGATATGGAAAGTCATCAAAAGGCAACTACGAAGTCTCCATGGATTTTTTTGCAGATGTAATCGCTGACTTTTGTCGAAAAAAAAATATTAACAAGGTGATCTTGGCCGGGCACTCTATGGGTGGTCAAATAGCCATCACTGCGGCTTTAAAGCATCAAGATCTTGTCTCTAATCTTATCTTAATTGCACCCGCCGGTTTTGAAACTTTCAATAAAGGAGAAAAACAATGGTTCAGGGATGTAATGACAGTGGATGGTGTCAGACTTACCACCATAGAACAAATCAGGGTCAATTATGCCTACAACTTTTATAATATGCCAAAGGACGCTGAATTTATGATTACAGACAGAATCAATATCCGGGCGACCAAAGATTTCAATGATTATTGTTATCACATTACCCAGGGTGTAAATGCTATGGTAGATCAACCCGTTTTTGAGTTTCTGACAAAAATAAAACAACCAACGTTATGTATGTTTGGTAGTATGGACAATCTGATACCCAACAGATACCTTCACGGCGGCCCCACAGAAAAAGTTGCGAAAGCAGGCGTTGAAAAAATACCTGATTGTAAATTGGAGATGATTGAAGGCGCAGGTCACTTTGTTATGTTTGAAAAAGCAAATATTGTAAATGAAAAGATAAGCCAATTCCTAAGTGGCAAATAAGTAATTCTTCTTTCCTTTACATGGGCATATCTTATTTAAATTTTAATAGGATATTTTAAAAACTTGGAAAGCAAAACTAAAACCTTTGCAATTAGTTTTGTCATATCTGTCCGTGCATTATAGCATACTTTTTTATGCAAAATGGAAGACAACCATAAAAACAATTACAATTAGAAACTAAAACCCGTTGCCGGAGCTATTTTTTACTTATACTCATTGGCTAATGTATCCTTCATATACTAATTAAATCCTTGTAAAGGAAGATTTTGATGTAAAATTATTAATCATTTTCCAGCCTTTAGCAAACCAATGATAATGCAATAAGCCTTATTTTCTCAAAAACCAGTTGCTTTTTAATCCATTAAATTAGTTTTCGATCACTTAATATATGCTTTTATTAGTGTTTTATTTCTTAATTTTCATGGTAATTCAAAATTAAATATAAAGCCTTGATTTTTATTTTTCTTATACAATACTATAAATTTTTTCTGGATATAAATATATATTGTATTGAATATCAATTAGTTGTGATACTACTATTTTTAGAATATTTATACATATCAGATATTATTGAAAAAATTATATCAAAATTACCCCATATCAGATTAACAACGATGGACACCTTCGCTATACCTTTGCACCATTCCCACTCATAAGAGTAAATCTTATTTAAATCTGACCACAGCCCGAAAGACGCGGGCATGTACTCATTTTTTATTAACTAAAACTTTTTACCCATGGTAAAACAAGATTTACTTACCCAAAGTAAGGGGATTCCGGTATTCGACTATTTACTGTTGAGTCGCCCTTTAAGTTTTCTAATGAAAAATTCAATCCTTCGGAAAAGATTTCTGATAGCCGGATTGACGCTATTTTCATTTTCATTTTTGGTACAGACTGTTAGCGCTCAATGTCCATTACCCATTGGACTTACTACACTAAATGTAGGGCAGAACACAGCTTCTCTTCGTTGGACATCAGGCGATACGCCAACCGACAATTGTTGGACTGTGACGCTTGGTGGAGTTGGCATGACTTTGGAAGCATCAGGCTGTCCTCAGGGAGGACAGGCATTATTTACAACTACAGTTTGCTACTTAAGCAATGTTGTTAGTTTTTCAGCACCTGTCACTGGTATGACAGTAGTAGGAACTCAGGTTACTATCAATGTTGGTGGACTTCCTCCTGGAACATCCCTACAGTGGTATGTAAGTGAAACCTGTGATGGTATCGCGCCACCAAACAATGTTTCTGGTTGTGCTGGTTCTGCCGCTTTCACGACTTTGGACGCTCAGTATACAGTAGGAACCACTTCAGTTGCACCAACCTGTCCTTTTGCGAGTCCTGGTTATGTTCCTAATGGTTCATTTACAGTGAATATCATAGACGGCTCTTCCTGTGCAGGTACTTACACGGTCAATGCTACTCCTGTAGTTGGATCTGGTCCTGCTGGAAGTACACCTCCTGCAACAACTGTAACAACGTATATAGGATTTCCTGCAGGTGGATTCCTATTTGCCAATGCAGGTGCGGGTAGTTATACAGTGACAGTAACTGAGACAGGTACCTGCAATCCTCCTACAGACCCTGTGGTGATTGTTGTTGTAGTACCAAATGGCACGGACAATGTACAACCTACCTTCTATGTCACAGACGTACTAGGTAATATTCTGGCAGATAATGATCCTTTAACTGCCGCAGGAACTGTTGTAAATTTTGGAAACGTAATAGTACCTGAAGGACAATGTGGTCGTCAGGATGAGTATTATGTGTATGGTTTTGATAACTGCACGCCATTTATAGTTGCACCTAATGCTGTATCAGCAACTGCAACTACTGTTCCGGCAACTATTGTCCCAAGTACGCAGGTAAGCACTACTACGGATGGATTCGGATTTTACTTGGTAGATGTACATTGGAGTACAGGTACTAGTACGGTCAACATTCAGGGTCGTGATGCATCAGGCAATGTTGCCAATGGCGCTTCAGGACTTCAGTTGATTATGACTATACCTGACAATATTGATCCAGTAGTTTCTATTCAGGGCAATACTCAGTTTACTATTCCAGTTTGTGCAACATCTGTAGTTGGTATACTTACCTTCAAAGTAGATGACCTTTGCGATCAGGCAGCTGTGAATTTTACCAATCTGACGGTAAGTTTTGGCGGAGCAATTGGGAACATCAACTATACCGGAAGCAATTACAGAGAATATTTTGTAACATTTCCTGCAGCAGGAAATTACCTGATTTCTGCAACATATACAGATGCATTCGGCAACATTGGTTTTATTGATCAGATAATAACTGTTCAATTGGCCGCGGCAAATATGCCTCCTGTTATTCAGGCAAACGCCGAAACAGTAACTTTAACAGCTTGTCAGACAAGTGAATCTATAATTTACAGCTTTACCATTTCTGATGATTGTGCACCTATCAATATTGCACAGGTACAGTTCAATGGTGGTGGTTCAGGTCTTCCAAACCTTAGTGGTGCGGGTTTTTATTTTACTGATGCAGTAGGCTGTGCAAGTTTGCCTTGCAATTCAGTCTATTTCGAAGTAATAGGTAATGTAGGACCAGCGAGTACATATAATCCGTTGATTACTTATCAAGGTGTGACTGCAAACCCGACTATCACAGTATTACAAAATGCCAATCAGCCGGCAGATATCGTATTACCATCAGTGAATGTCACCATACCTCAGTGTCAAACATCTATAACTGCTACATTTGCAGTATCTATCTTTGATGACTGTGATAATCCTGTAGTACCTGCGAGAGCCGGATTTACACTTGGTGGAGTAGCTATTTCTCCAACATTTATAAATGCAGGTAGTGGCTACTTCGAGTTTACACGTACCTTAACTGCTGCAAACAACGGACAATTACTGGCAGCAACTTACACGGATGCACAGGGATTAGTAAGAGTGGTTGATGCCATTGTCCAAGTAAACGCACAACCAGACAACTTTAGTCCTGTAATCGTTTATCCTTCTCAGAATATCAATGTAGATCTTGATCCTTGTGGACCTAATTCTACTACGGTAAGTTTCCAGGCTTCAGCACATGATAATTGTGGTATTACCAGTTGGACAGTTCAGATTGGTGGAGTAAATGTTCCTGTAGCAGGTAATACTTACACAACAGCTGCTTTAACTCCAGGTACTTATACAGTGACGTTAACAGCAAGAGATGCAGCAGGAAACACTACAGTTGAAACGTTCCAAATCATCATAAGAAAAGCTCCAGCACCAGCTACGAGTCTTGCATGTATCGGTCAGGTAAACATCAGCCTTGATGCTGCACCAAATACTTGCAGAGTAACGGTGACTGCTGATATGGTACTTAACGGTTCATGGGGTTGTCTTAAACCTAGTGATTTCACAGTATTAATCAAAGACAGCAATCCGTCCAATGGTAACATAGCTGACGGCAAAGGATTGTTTGATTATATAGTGACTAAAAACGGTGCTCCGGTACCTGGTTTTAATTCATCATGTTGGGGTAAAGTACTGATCGAAGATAAGCTTGCACCAGTGGTGAATTGTCGTTGTCCACAAGGAAATACTGATCCTGCATGTGCTTTTGCATGTACTGATGAAGCAGCATTTTTTGCAGGAACTTTGACTTATCCAAGACCAATAGTTACGGACAATTGTACCAATACATCATCACTTGTTACGCAAATTTCTGATGAAATAATCCTTCTTGGTTCACCTGCTGGTTGTTCTGGAAAGATCGTAAGAAGAACTTGGGTGTTTATTGATGCTGTTGGAAATAAGTCAATCCCTTGTGTGGCAGATTACAAATTTAATAATGTTGATGTACTTACTGTGACACCTCCTACACCTACGGTTTCGCTTACATGCGGTGCGGATGTGAGTATGCCGGGGATTTTTGCTTTTAGAAGAGCTAAATATATTGCAGATGGCTTATCAGCCGCAGTTGCGACAGCTCAGGCAAATAGAGATGCATGGCCAACAGTCAATGGCGTTCCATTGTCCACACAGGTTTGTAATCTTATTGCAGCAAAATCAGATACAGAACTTCCAGGATGTGGACCTTTATGTACGAATAGCAAAAAAATCATCCGATTATGGACTATTCTGGATTGGTGTAATTCAAGTACAAGGACGATTACCCAAATCATCAAAGCAGTGGATGAAGAAGCGCCAACTATTCAGGCTAAAGACATCACGGTAAGCGTTGACCCATGGACTTGTGCTGCAAACGTATTGCTTCCTGCACCTGAAATATTACATGACAATTGTGATGCAAATCCAACCTACACCGTGACTGGACCATTGGGTGTAACTATAGTGAAAGATATCTCTAGTGGCAGATTCCAGGTTATTGGTGCACCTAAAGGTATTCACATCTTTACCTATATTGCAAAAGATTGTTGTGGACATGAAGGTACTGATGAAATTCTAGTCACTGTATTGGATAAAACAGCTCCAATTGCGATTGCTAAACAATTTATTGTAATCTCACTTACCACAGGTGGAGAAGACGATGGTATTGCTAAGTTATTTGCAAATTCTGTAGATAACGGATCATATGATAGTTGTACTCCAGTACATTTGGAACTGAGAAGAGAAGACGATCCAACCAGAGACGAAGATGGTTGCGGATACACAGGTAATAAAACTTATAACGCAGACGGTCATCCTAATGATGGATCATCTAATCCAAGCAGTCCAAATTATGATCCAGACAATGGTGCATATGTTAAATTCTGTTGTGCAGATATTACAAACAGAGAAGGAGCAACACCATTTGGTATAGTAAAAGTATGGATGAGAGTATGGGATGATGGAAATATGTCCGGTGTTTATGGAGACGTTTTTAATGGCCAGTCCGATAATTATAATGAGACGTGGGTAGATGTAAGAGTAGAAGATAAGTTGACTCCACAGATCATTTGTCCACCAACAGTAACTATTGACTGTGACGACGATATTCATGACCTTACGATTACAGGTAAACCAAGAGCATTTTCAAATTGTCTTGATCTTGAAGTAGAATATACAGATAGAGAATATCTTAACAATTGTAATGTAGGTTATATCGATCGTACTTGGAGAATTAAGAGCAGACCATCTGTAGTTTGTGTTCAAAGAATTTATCAGGTGAATCCATTTGGTCCTTTTACTGAAGCAAAAATAACATGGCCTGCTGATATCACAACCAACTGTGCAGACAATGCTGCTTTAGCAAAACCGATCTGGGTAGCTGGACCTTGTGATGTGATAGGCCTTAGCTTGAAGAGTGATACCTTCTATTTTGAAGGCAATGCCTGTATGAAAATATTGAACAGATGGACCATCATCAACTGGTGTACATATAATCCAAATGTAACAAACTCGCCTGGATATTTCTATCGCACACAGGTGATTAAAGTTATAGATGAAGTGAAACCAACCCTTGGATCATGTGCAGACAGAATGTTTGAGATCAATGACCATGCGGATAGTGATGGTGATGGTAACAGATGTGAGACCAGAAACCTTATGCTGACACAAACAGCCACAGATCAGGGACAATGTTCTTCTGACTGGTTGAAATGGATAGTTTTTGTAGACCTTTGGGGTGATGGTACCAATGATTATGAATATTCATCATTCCTTCCTGCTACAGATGCAACATTCAATGATACCAACGGAAATGGTATCAAAGACAGATATGTTGCACCAACTGGTCAGGGTGGTGAAGTTAAAATCACTTTACCTGAAGACATCATAGGTAGTATGTCAAACCATAAAGTAACCTGGAAAGTAGTTGATGGATGTGGAAACGTAACATCTTGTACACAAAACTTCATGGTGGTCGACAAGAAGAAGCCAACTCCTTACTGTCTGAACATCAGCTCAGCGCTGATGCAGAATGGTAAAGTTGAACTATGGGCGGTAGACTTTAACCTGGGTTCATTTGACAACTGTACTTCAAAAGCAAACTTGCTGTACACATTTAATGAAGCAAATCCAGTGTTAACAAAAATTAACCAGATCCACTTCTTCAAAGGTGCAGGACTTAATGCAACTGAAGCAGAATACAATGCAGGTACTGCACAGAAATGGTTACCGAATACTAAAAGTTCAGGTATGATTTTTGATTGTGGCGATCTTCCGTCTGTGGATGTAAAAATGACTGTTTGGGATGAAAAACTGAATTTTGATTTCTGTATCGTAACACTCAATCTTGCTGACAATCAAGGAGCTTGTGGTGGTGCACAAACAACCACAGTATCTGGTCGATTGATATCAAATAATGGTAAGAGCGTAGGAAATGCAGAAATTATCCTTGACAATGGAATCGCAGAGATGTTATCGTCTTCCATTTCTACGTCAAACGGAGATTATGCCTTCCCTTCAGCTGTCATGCATTACGATTACAGTATTTCAGGTGAGAAGAATGATGATTATTTGAATGGTGTAAGTACACTTGACCTGGTGATGATCCAAAGACATATTTTGTCAATCAGTAAATTCACAGATCCTTTCAATATCATCGCAGCAGACATCAACAATGACGAGAAAATAACAGCATCAGACCTGTTGGAATTGAGAAAGCTTATTCTGGGTATTTATACAAAATTGCCTAAGAACGATAGCTGGAGATTTATCAATAGTGCACAATCATTTGCTGATATCAACAGTCCTTGGCCGTTCAGTGAGAAAATCAATATCTCCAACTTAAGTCACACGATGTCAAATCAAAACTTCGTCGGTGTAAAAGTGGGTGATGTAAATGGTTCAGCAGTAGCAAACGCAAATAATGAAACAGTAGAATCAAGAAGCAACGTAGTATTAATGACTGAAAATAAGGCTGTTGAAGCAAATACATTGCATTCAGCTGTATTTAGTTCAGACATAGAAAAAGTTTATGGTTTACAGTTTACACTTACACTCAACAATGCCGATCTTGCAGATGTATTTGTAGGTAACAATAGACTAAGTGATGCTAATATTGCTAAAATTGCTGATAACAAATATACCGTGAGCTGGAATGACATCAATGCTGTGAATGGCAAAGATATCCTGACAGTAAATGTAGTTTCAAAAGGAAATACAAAGGTATCTGAGTTAATCAGTATGAACTCTACTGTAACTGCAGCAGAAATTTATTCAGGTGAAAATCTTCAAACCGGCAAATTGTCCCTAAGATTTGCAGGATCAGAAGATACAGCTGAGTTTGCTGTATACCAGAACGAACCTAACCCGTTCAACGACAAAACAGTAATAACTTTCAACTTACCTGAAGCAGGAAATGCAACCCTCAAAGTATTTGATGTAACAGGACAAGTAATATTTACAAATAAAGGATCTTTTGGTAAAGGTACGAATAGCTTTACGCTGACAAGAAATGATCTTCCATCTACGGGTGTGATGATTTATCAGATTGAAAGCGGAGCTTATACAGCAACTAAAAAGATGATCGGCCTCGAGTAACAAACAATTTGCTTAAATTAATTCCTAAGGGATGCATCCGTCTGATGCATCCCTTTTTCAGTTTTATTTTTATCTTTGGTACTTAATATTAATGAATTTAAAAATGGAAGATAAAAGACTTTTTCTCCTGGATGGTCATGCGTTGGTGTATCGTGCACACTTTGCTTTTATTACGCGTCCTTTGATCAACTCAAAAGGAGTCAATACTTCAGCAGTAACCGGTTTTGTAAGAACTTTGTGGGATCTTATGGTAAATCAAAAACCGACCCACATAGCCGTAGCATTTGATCCGAAAGGTGGCACTTTCAGACACGAATATTATCCCCAATACAAAGCAAATCGGGATGCACAACCGGAAGACATTACTATAGCCATGCAGTATATACCAGCTATTGTTGAAGCATTTAATATTCCTGCTGTTATGGTACCTAATTATGAAGCAGATGATGTAATAGGAACACTTGCCAAACAAGCTGAAAAGGAAGGATATACGGTATATATGGTTACCCCGGACAAAGACTATGCACAATTGGTGTCCCCCAACATCTATATGTACAAACCAGGCAGACAAGGCAGTGATGTAGACATTTTGGGAGAAAAAGAAATCCTCGAAACCTGGGATATCTCACGCGTTGATCAGGTTATAGATGTATTGGGATTGCAGGGAGATAGTGTGGACAATATCCCCGGTATCCCTGGTATCGGACCAAAAACTGCTGTTGCATTGCTAAAAGAGTATGGTACAGTTGAAAATATAATAGCAAATGCGGACCAACTTAAAGGTAAACAAAAAGAAAATGTCATTCAGTTTGCCGAACAGGCTATGTTGTCCAAAAGACTTGCTACCATTGACATCAATTCACCCATTCAATTTGACGCCGAAAAATTTACCCTTGACCCGATAAACAAGGAGAAAATTAAGGAAATATTTCTTGAACTGGAATTCAGAACACTTGCTCAACAAATTTTAGGATATGACATAGTCGCCGGTAAAAAAAATCAGGCAGGTGTGCAGCAGTCATTATTTGGTGAAGTGTCTGTAATCCAACAAAGGGAAGAAAATAAGGATAAAAACGAAGAATATCTTATTGCAAAAAAGAATATAGAAAATACATCGCATAAGTATGTACTTTCAGATACAGACGAAAAAATAAGTGCTTTAGTAAAATTACTGCAATCACATAAAATCATCAGTTTTGACACCGAGACCACAGGAATCGATGCTCATCAGGCAGAATTGGTTGGTTTATCATTTTCAGTACTAAATGGAGAAGCATATTATGTTCCTGTATCTTCAGATCAGGAAAAAGCCAAAATTATAGTTCAACAATTTAAAGAAATACTGGAAGATAAGACCATCACCAAGGTAGGTCAAAATATAAAGTATGATATGACCATGATGAAATGGTATGGTGTAGAAGTAGCTGGGCCTTTATATGACACCATGATTACACATTATCTTTGTGAACCTGATCTTAGACATAAACTGGACTATCTGACAGAATCTTATCTGGATTACAAAATGGTACCAATTGAAGACCTTATAGGTAAAGGGGGCAAAAATCAATTGAGTATGAGGGATGTGGGTTTGGAAAAAGTAAAGGAATATGCCTGCGAAGATGCGGATCTTACCCTGCAGCTGGTCCCTGTCATGAAAAAAATGATGGCAGAAAATGAATTAAATGAATTATACCATAAGATTGAAGAACCATTGATCAGGGTGTTATGTGATCTTGAGTATGAAGGTATTCGGATAGATGCAGGATTTCTAAATGATTACTCAAAAGAACTGGACAAACTCATTATTAATAAAGAGCAGGAAATATATCGAAATGCCGGAGTACATTTTAATATATCCTCCCCTAAACAGGTTGGCGAGTTACTTTTCGACAGATTAAAAGTACCTTACAGATGGAAGAAAACAGCTTCTGGCCAATATTCAACAGACTTTGATAAACTCACTGAGCTTGCCGGCGAGCATATTTTAATTGATACTATCCTGGAGTACAGAAAGTTTAGCAAACTGAAATCTACCTACGTCGATGCTTTGCCTACCATGATCAACCCGCGCACTGGTAGAGTTCACAGCAATTTTAATCAGGCAAGAGCAGCAACCGGGCGATTGAGCTCTGAAAATCCTAATCTTCAAAATATTCCTATAAAAGACGAAGCAGGCAGGGAGATTAGAAAAGCATTTATACCCAGAATGGAGGATTATGTTCTTTTGGCTGCAGATTATTCACAGATAGAACTTAGGATCATTGCAGAAATAAGTAATGATAAATCCATGCTCGATGCTTTTATTGCAGGCAATGATTTTCACAAAGCCACTGCAGCCAAAGTGTATGGTGTACCATATGATCAAGTCACATCAGAACAAAGAAGAAATGCAAAAACTGTAAATTTTTCTATCACATATGGTGCGGGAGCGACCAATCTTTCGAGACAATTAAGTATACCAAGAAGGGAAGCCCAGGAGTTGATTCAAAGTTATTTCAGAGAGTTCAGTGGTTTAAAGAACTATATGGATGAGACAATAAAGTCTGCGAGGGAGCTTGGATATGTAAAAACCTTGCTGGGAAGGAGGAGAAACCTCAGAGATATTAATTCGCGCAACACATTAACTGCGAGCAATGCAGAACGAATCGCAATAAATACGCCCATACAAGGTACGGCAGCAGATATGATCAAAATTGCCATGATAAATATCCATCAGGTATTTAAGGAAAATAATCTGAAGTCAAAAATGGTTCTTCAGGTACACGACGAATTGGTATTTGATGTATATAAACCTGAACTGGATCAGGTAAAGGTTATCATAGAAGATAAAATGAAAAATGCCATCCCAACACTTAACGTTCCGATTATTGTAGAAATTGGCGTTGGTAATAATTGGTTGGAGGCACATTGATTTTACAGTGAATGTCTCTTTCTTCATTCTGTTATAAAAGGTGGCAAAATACTGGCAAGGATAAAACAAAACAATGGTTCCTTTAATCCATCCTTGCCTTAAAGGTAGTCGTTTGTATAAATGAGATACACCTTTTTAGATGAATTTTTTACCCATTCAAATAAAGAAAAAGGGGGCAGAAAACTGAATTTCTGCCCCCTCTGAAAACACTTTATTCTAATTCTTTATGATTATCCTTCTAGCTTAAATTTTACAGGCAAAGTGTAAAGTACTCTTACTGGTCGGCCTCTTTGTTTTCCTGGAGTCCATTTCTTACCCATTTTATTCATACCATTTACAATAAGTTCTGCAGCAGCTCCACATCCTGCTCCGATATCTCTTACTATTTTAGTATCTGTAATAGAACCGTCCTTATCTACCACAAACTGCAATACAACTTGTCCTTCTACACCGTTTTCTCTGGCTATTGCAGGATACTTTAAGTTTTTGTATATGTACTCCAACATTTTACCTTTAGCACATTCTTCTTTTTCCTTCTCAGTTGCTTTATCTTCACATCCAGGAAATCTAGGCATTTGTTCTACCACTTTGAAGATTTCTTCTTCCACTGGTGCTGGTGGTGGTGGAGGAGGTGGTGGTGGTGGTGCTTTGACAGCAACCGGTGCTTCCACTTTAGTTTCTTCGGTGACTTCCTGATTTTCAAACACAGGCTGATCTTCTTCTATCACTTCAGTATCCGGTACTTCTTCGATTACTGGTGGTGGCGGTGGTGGTGGTGGTGGCGGCGGCTCTGCTGTACGCGGGATATCCACTTCCACTTCATCTTCCAGTACCAGATCATTTAGATTGATATCAATTTTCTTTTCAAAAGTCGTCCAGCTCATGGCAACCAGAGCTATAGCTACTGCAGTAGTCATCCCAAAATTAAAAAAAGTTCCTGTGTTTTTGAATACATCCACTTCAGGAAATTTTGTCCTTCCACTAAGGGATTGGGTCTTCACATTTTTATTTATATCAAGCAATTCCTCAGATCCATATGATCTATATCTTCTTTTGAAGTAAATAATCAATCCTACGGTCAGTAATACAAGACCTAAAAATGTCAGTCCAACACCTGTGCTCGTGACTTCTAATTCTTTGAACATAAGCTTTTAATTAATAAAATTTTTAAATAATATAACTCCTAAAAATGAACCTATAATATTAGCCAGAATATCATAAAGTTCAAAAGATCTTCCGTTGAAAAGGTAAAATTGACAAATTTCCATTAATATACCAAAAGAAACTGAAAAAAATAAAACAAAATTTTTATTGATATTGGTTTCTCTTAAGGACATTGCCCACAAAAATGAAAAAATGGTATAAAAACTCAAATGAGCAAATTTGTCAATCCCTACAAAATCAAAAAGATTAAATTTTGAAGCAGAACGTGCTGATATTAATGATAAATATAATGTCAGCAGTGTCCACCCTATTGCCAGAATACTGTACATCCGGTTACTCAACGTTTTGAGTATATTGAAAAGATGCTTAAAATATGATTTTTGGTGTACGGGCACTAATTTTATTTTATAAATATTCGGATATTACTGATTCGCAAGTTTCGTCAAAAAAAGCAAGTTTAACATTGGCAATCTGATTGATCATATTTACATCTTCTGGGAGTGATACTTTTATATAATTGTCAGTAAAGCCACTTATTCTTCCATTTTCTCTGGAATGTTCAAATAGTACGGTTCTCGCGCTCCCAATGAAACGGTTTGAAAAAGCCATTCTTTTTTTTTGGGAGAGTATTCTAAGCATCTCATTTCTTTGTCTCCTTATTTCCATAGGAACCGGGTCACTCATCTCAGCTGCGGCTGTTTTGGCGCGTTCGGAATAAGTAAAAACGTGCAAATAGGAAATGTCAAGATTATTCAAAAAATGGTAGGTATCCATAAAATCTTCATTAGATTCACCGGGAAAACCGACAATAACGTCTACTCCAATACAGCAATGTGGCATAATCGTTTTTATCCACTCCACTCGTTGTTTATACAAGTCCGTCTGATACCTTCTTCTCATAGCTTTGAGAATCTTATCATTTCCGGATTGTAATGGAATATGAAAGTGTGGGACAAATTTTCTTGATCCTGCTACAAAACCAATAATCTCTTCGGTAAGCAAGTTTGGTTCTATAGAAGAAATTCTGTATCTCTCTATTCCATCCACTTCATCCAATGCTTTGATCAGATCAATAAAAAGTGATTGTTTTTTTGGTTTATTTCCTTCAATTACTTCTGTACCATTTCCGAAATCACCCAGATTTACTCCCGTGAGTACAATTTCCTTTACCCCAAGGTCGGCTATTTTTTGTGCATTGGAAACTACATTCTCTACTGTATCACTACGACTTGCTCCTCTTGCTTGAGGAATAGTACAAAAAGTACATTTATAATCACATCCATCCTGTACTTTAAGAAATGACCTTGTACGGTCTCCAAAAGAAAAAGCATCGACAAATGAATTGGCTTCTTTCACTTCGCCGGCTATCACCATGCCTTTGCCGGATGTGCCGGAAATGCTGTCTATATAATTTAGTATGTTGAATTTTTCAGCGGCACCAAGCACCAGATCTACTCCAGGTATTTCGGCGATTTCTTGTGGCTTTAGTTGAGCATAACATCCTACAACTACAATTTTTGCATCAGGTGAATATTTTAATGCTCTACGCACTTCATATCTGCATTTTTTATCGGCAAAATCAGTCACAGAACAGGTATTCATAATATATATATCCGCTCCTTCTTCAAAATTAATAGTAGTATAGCCTTGATCCTCAAAGGATCTTCGTATGCTGGACGTTTCAGAAAAATTTAATTTACATCCGAGTGTATGAAAAGCTACTGTTTTGGGTGTTGCCATTTAATATTTTAAAAATAAAATGAAAATAATTAACCATCTCCTTTTTTGGTCTCATCCTTTTTTTTCTTTTCCGGTACTTTTGGAAGTATTGATTTCGGAATTTCCTTTTTATTATTTTTATCGGAATCTTTATTTTTTGATTCAGTGTTTTCAGGATTTGTTGCTTCCATTTCCAGATTATTGATGCTGGTACTATCTACAGGCAAACCAAATTTATCATTTACAATCTGCCTCATATTTTTAAAACCTGATCTCAGTAAAGAGTCTTTTAACAATGTATCCTGCATCAATAGGCTAAGTGTGTCTGGTGAAATGCCAATTCTGAACGGACAGGCAACAAGCGCATTTACTTTCTCATTTACAGCAAATTTTTCCCGGGTTATTTTAGCACTTTTCGGATCAATAGACACTGAATACCAAAAATTACCGACTATAGGAAGGGCCATGGCAGCACCGCTTCCAAGATTCATAGACCTGAATCTAACAGCCGGACTTGGTCCTCCCACCCATGCACCTGTTACAAGTTTTGGGTTGTAAGCTATTAGCCAGCCGTCAGAGTGGTTTTGAGTTGTACCGGTTTTACCAGCAAAATCACAATGGGTACAAAATTGACTTCTCAAAGCGTTTGCTGTGCCGTAAATCACGACGGATTGCATCATACGGGTCATCGTAGCAGCTATCATAGTATCCAGCGCCTGTACTGATGGACCAACCGTCGCATCAGCTTTTACCATCTCTTCATAATCATAAATTGGGTTACCATATCTGTCTTCTATTTTTAATATTACAACAGGATCGGGCCGCAATCCTTTATTGGCCATTGTACCATATACTTTCATCATATCATACAATGAAATATCTGCCGCTCCCAGACTGATACCAAACTCCCTTGGCAATATTGATGTTACACCCATTTTAGCAGCAAGATCTATTGTTTTTTGTATACCTACTTTTTCTATTAATTGTGCGGCTATAACATTGGCAGAATAAGTAAGGCCTCCGATTACTGAAAACCAACCACCATAACTATTATCTGAATTTTTTGGTGACCAATCTTCTATTGTGATTTCATTATTTCTGAAGAATTTGCATGGTTCAATACTGTCATTTAACGCTGCTGCATAGACAATGGGTTTGAAAGTTGAGCCGACCTGTCTTTTGCTTAAAATATGATCGTACTTAAAATATTTAAAGTCAGTGCCACCTACCCATGCTTTAACATACCCATTGCTGTGCTCCATAGCCATAAATCCGCAATTAAGTAGCGTAAAATAGTATCGGACACTATCTAGAGGTGTCATCAGGGTATCTTTTTCCACAGGTTCTTTTGCCCATAGAAAAATCTTCATTGGTGCTGGTGTATTGAATACGGAATCAATCTGACTGTCTGTATATCCAGCTGATGAAAGCACCTGATATCTTTCGCTCTTTTTAACTTGCTCATCTATCCATTTATCATCTCCCCAGGGTTTTTCGTCTTTATATCCTTTCCAATGTTTTACAAATTCGTTTTGAAGATAAGACATGTGTTTGAATACAGCTTGCTCAGCATGTTTCTGCATTCTACTGTCCAAAGTGGTATAAATTTTTAGACCATCAGTATAAATATTATATGGAGCCCCATCTTCTTTAAGAATATCTTTAAGTATTTTTGGCAATTCCTTCGTTCTTAGATATTCTCTAAAATATGTACCAAGGCCTTCATTGTTTCCAATATCTTCATGTGGAATAGCGCCTACAGGTTTTATGATAAGCACATCATATTCTTCTGTCGAAATAAAACCTGTATTGATCATATTTGCAATCATTTCCATTTCGTCTGATTCAAATCTAAAATCTCTGTTTTTTAGCATTTGACTCAAAACAAGATTTCGCCTTTTTTCAGAATTTTTTGGATTTCTGGTAGGATCAAGTGCTGTAGTGGCTTTGAGCATCCCAATCAAAGTAGCTGCCTGATCTGGTGTAAGTTCTTTTGGACGCTTATTAAAAAAATATCTTGATGCTTCCTGAATTCCATATCGGTTACCACCAAATGGAACCGTATTGAGATACATGGTCAATAGCTCTTCCTTATTATATATATTCTCCAGTTTTATTGAAATGACATTTTCCTTGACCTTATTAATAAAAATACTCAATCCCGGAATTTTATAATTTTTTCTCGGATATAAATTTTTTGCTAACTGTTGACTTAGCGTGGAACCTCCTCCCATACCCGAAGTATTGGTGGCAATACCTTTGAATACCCTCATCCATGATCGCAGGTCTATCCCGCTATGTTCAAAAAATCTTTTATCCTCTATGGCAAGCAATGCAGTGATAAGATATGGAGATATACTGTCAAGCTTTATGGTCGTCCTGTTTTCGGTGTAATATTTACCTATCATCACACCATCTGATGTATAGACTTCTGAGGCATTTGCTGATTCAATCAATTTTAATTCTTCTGTAGATGGTATTTTACCAAATAGACCAAATATAGTAAATAATATAATTAAGAATACAAAAATGAAACTCCACTTAATAATAAAATACACCCAAGATATTATTTTGGATTCTCTCGGATTCCTTTGACAATATACGTCCCAGCTATGGGTGAGCGGGTAAAAAAATTTATTCCACTTCACTTTGAATGGAGCGAAAATTTTTTGTATTGGGGCAGTAACAGGACTTAACGCACCTTGTATATATCCTGAAATTTTATTTGTTATCTCCTGAAGTATATTCATTCATAAAAAGATTGGGATGCAAAAGTAAGTTTTTTTTGTGAATTGAGGTAAAAGTGAATCTCAGTTCAGGTTGATGACTGTCATATATATCCAAAATGTAAAGCTTTGAGAATAATTATTTAGACAATACGTATATTTTGAGTTTGGATTTTGTGGGGTTTCTTTCAATTTTATTTTCATAGGTATAAAAAAAGCCGCATCCGGACAAAGGATGCAGCTACAAAAAAGAACTGAACTTATTTTAAACTACAAATTAATGTTTTACTAACTTCTTTATTACTAACTTATTTTTAGTCTTGATATTTAGAAGATACAAACCAGAGTTTAGCTGGCTGATATCTAATGTGTTTCCTGACAATACTTCAGATGAAATAACATTTTGTCCATTTACTGTATAAATATCCACTTTTACAGGTTCGCTTGTTACTAATTCTGATTGGATAGTGATGAAATCTTTTGCCGGATTAGGTAATATACTGAATGTGTTATCTTCTATTAAGTCAGTATTTGAGCTTGGTGGTGGCAATAGTACTGCATCTATCACATGTACTACACCATTATCTGCTACTACATCGGCTACTGTAACCTTTGCATTATTGATAAAGACGCCGTCATTATTTATGGTTATCTTAACTTTTGCACCGTTCAGTGTAGTGATTTCCTGGCCATCTGACAAATCTGTGGATAATGCTTTAGCACCTACGGCATGATAAGTCAGGATGGAAGTTAATAGGCTCTGGTCAGCTACAATAGCTTCTAATACATCCTCAGGTATCGCATCAAAAGCATCATCAGTGGGTGCAAAAACGGTAAATGGCCCTTCACCATTAAGCGAATTATCAAGACCTGTAAGGGATAGTATTGAGGACAATACAAAATGATCCTCCGAATTATTAATGATATCTACTACTGTTGTTTTTGGTAACAATACTGCGTCGATCACATGTACAACGCCATTGTCAGTGATAATATCAGCAACAATGACTTTTGCATCATTGATAAATACTCCTTCATTGTTTATGGTAACTCTAATATTTTTTTCTAATAATGTATTGATTAATTGCCCATCACTAAGATCAGATGAAAGTGCCAATCCTCCTACTAAATGATAAGTCAATATTTCTTCTAGCAAGCCATTATCTTGTGCCAACTCATTAATTATCTCTGGAGATAATGCATTGATTGCGGCATCTGTTGGTGCAAATAATGTGAATGGACCATAACCTTCTAATGGTGCTGAAAATTCTGATAAATCTAAGAGTGATTCTAAGATTGTGTGGTTAGGAGAATTTCTTACTACATCGACTACAGTGGAATCAGGTGCTAGTAATACTGCATCAATCACGTGAACTATTCCATTATCTGCTTCAATATCTACCACAATAATTTTTGCATTATTAATGAAAACACCGTCTTCATTTACTCTAAAGGTAACGGTTTTACCATTTAGCATCAGACCATACACTTCTTCATCACCCAATTCAATAATATCTGATGAAGGAATAAGTCCATCAGCAACATGATACAACAACACCTGAGTAAGTGCTCCTTGTGGATCAGCAAGCAATGCTTCAATTGTTCCTACTGGTAAAGCTGCAAATGCTGCATCGGTTGGTGCAAAGACAGTATAGCTATCATCACCCGAAAGTACACCATCTAAGCCAGCTGCAATAACAGCAACTTCCAGAGTATTATGATCGGGAGAATTTTTTATAATATCAAAAATAGTATTTGTTTCTGCCGGTGGCAACAAAACTGCATCAATCACATGAACTACACCATTATCAGTGACTATATCTGCCACTGTAACTTTGGCATCATTAATGAAAACACCATCTGAATTTATGGTTACAATGACCTCAGCACCATTCAATGTAGTGATGACTTGACCATTAGTAAGATCTGTAGAAAGTGCAGATGCGCCAACGACATGATAACTAAGGATAGCGGTAAGTGCAGGTATATCATTCAAAAGTGCTGCTACCGTTCCAGCTGGAAGCGCCGCAAAAGCCGCGTCCGTTGGGGCGAAAACGGTAAAAGGCCCAGCGCCATTTAATGTATTTACTAATCCTGCAGCTCCAACTGCCGCTTCTAAAGTATTATGATCTGCTGATCCGACAATAACATCAACTACTGTACTCGGTGGTAATAAAATTGCATCAATAACATGTACAACACCATTGTCGGTCTGAATGTCAGCCACTGTAACTTGAGCGTCATCAATAAAAACGCCATCATTGTTTATAGTTACTGTTACTGTTTTACCATTGTTGAGCGTAACAATGTTTTGGCCATCTGTCAGGCTTGAAGACAATACATTTGCGCCTGCTACGTGATTTAACAGAATATTTTTTAATAAACCTTGTGGGTCTTGGAGTAAAGTTTCTACTGTCCCATCAGGAAGTGCTGCAAAAGCTGCGTCTGTAGGTGCAAAAACCGTAAAAGGTCCTGCGCCATTCAAAGTATTTACTAATCCTGCAGCT
>Ga0105047_10000644_pt1 | contig 60274 bp, 42 predicted proteins | sample MAT04_FD_78384 | JGI IMG/M metagenome (GOLD analysis project Ga0105047, IMG submission 78384) | Freshwater microbial communities from Lake Fryxell liftoff mats and glacier meltwater in Antarctica - MAT-04 (megahit assembly) | ecosystem: Environmental > Aquatic > Freshwater > Ice > Liftoff... | reverse complement strand
TGCTGGCATCGATGCTGCCTTCGGCGCCGCCTGCGCCAACCAGCGTATGAAGTTCGTCAATGAACAGAATCACATTCTTGCTGCGGCGTACTTCATTCATCACCGCCTTGATGCGCTCTTCGAATTGACCGCGATACTTCGTTCCGGCGACCATCATCGCCAGATCGAGCACCACGACTCTGCGGCCGCGCAGCAACTCGGGCACTTCGCCTTCGACAACCATCTGCGCGAAGCCTTCGACGATGGCCGTCTTGCCGACGCCGGCCTCGCCGAGCAGCACGGGATTGTTCTTGGTGCGGCGCGCCAGGATCTGGAGCACGCGTTCAATTTCGTTCTTGCGTCCGATGACCGGATCGAGCTTGCCTTCGCGAGCCAGTTCAGTCAGGTCGCGTCCGAAGCTGTCCAGCGCCGGCGTCTTGCTCTCGCCTTGCTTGGTCTTCTCTGCGCCCGGTTGCGCGCCGCCAGATCCACCGGAGCTGCCGCTGCCGGCTCCCGCTTCTCCAGCGCCTTCGCCTTCTTTATTCTGCTGCGTCTCGGCGCCGAGAAATTCCATCACCTCGTTGCGCACGTCTTCGAGCTTCAGCCCCAGGTTCATCAACACCTGCGCCGCAAGGCCTTCCTGTTCGCGCAGCAGGCCGAGCAGAAGATGTTCCGTGCCGACGTAGTTGTGATCGAGCGCGCGCGCTTCGTCGATGGCGAACTCCAGCACCTTCTTGGCCCGCGGCGTGAAGGGCAGTTGCCCCATCGTCACCACGTCCGGCGCGGGCTTAACGAGCTTCTCGACTTCCAAGCGAACTTTTTCCAGGTCCACGTCGAGATTCTCGAGCACATTCGCAGCGACGCCCGATCCCTCTTTGACCAGGCCGAGCAGCACGTGTTCCGTGCCGATGTAATCGTGATTGAAGCGCTCCGCTTCCTGGCGGGCAAAACTCATGACTTTGCGGGCGCGGTCTGTGAATCGATCAAACATGTCTATGTCCCCGAAGATGACGTCCGGCAATGTCCGGCAGTTCATGGATCTTAGATTAATTGCAGCAGGTGGGCGTCTCAAACTCCATTTTCGTTATGCCCTCTCCGACCTCACAAACAGCTAACGCGAATTGTGTATATATCACTTCGCAACCTTGCCTAGCGAAGTTTCCACCTTTCGTGTCGTTTCTCTTAAGGAAAGTAGAGAACCGTGTCGGAACGACGCATTGCTACCGCGTTTACTCATCAACTGAGAAGTCTTAGCGAAGCCTATGCCGATTCGGCAAGGAGACTTCTCACACGGCGATCACAGGGCACACAGAGTAGGCGAACGGCTTTGGGGGCGAGACGTTTCAAATCGCATGCGCCGCAGACCATTGCCGTGCGGCGTCGTAAAGCTGCTCGAACGAATCGATTACATAAAGGATCGGCTGGTAATGATCGATCTCGAATGATTGGGCGATGACGCTGTGCAGATCAAATTCGCGCTTCTCGACTGCGTCCGTCAACGCATGGGGGCCTTCACCCGCCGAGGACATCAGCCCGCTGCCGAAAAGTTTGAGCTGTCCCTCTTCCCTGATCAGCCCAAATTCAACGGTGAACCAGAAAAGCCGGGCCAGTTCGAGCAGTTCCTGCTCATCATGCGTGTGCAGCGCGACTTCGCCGTAATGCTGGAGGAAGTCGGCGAAGACCGGGTTGGAATGGAGCGGCACGTGTCCGAAGACGTCATGAAAAATATCGGGCTCAGGCAGATAATCGAGCTGGCTACGCGGCCGGATGGTGATGGTCGTCGGAAATTTTCGCTGCGACAGCGAGAGGAAAAAGTCCTTCGCTGGAAGATACCCCGGCACCGGCATCGCCTGCCATCCGGTCAGCGGCCGCAGTCGCGAATTAACCTCCGCCAGATTGGGAATGCGCGTGGATTCCAGCCCGATCAGTTGCATCCCTTTAAGGAAGGCGGAGCAGGCCGTCGTTTGCAGCAAGGGCATGCGGCGCTGATAAAGCGTGCGCCAGACGTCATGCTGTTCGGCCGAATACGTTCCGTAGTCCTGCGTAATGTACATTGCTGAGCGCCTCCGTAAGCAACTCCGGACGAGCACCGTTGTGCGAATATCAAACCATGTTTTGGATTCAAAATCCAATCAAATCGTGCGTTCGATGTGCCACACGTGGCCGAATTTGGTTGTTAAGGATTAGATTGGACGTGATATTCTTTATGCACTCATTTCCCGCATCTTACGCCGGACACTATTGAAAATTATTCAGCCGCGTAATCAAATTGCGATCGAGATGCGAACTTCGCGGTGTGCCTGAAGTTGAGTCGGCGCGATTACTACTTCCGCTTCAGTAGCCGGGGTGGTACTTGGCGCTGACATGAACACGGACGCCGCGCAGATTCGGCTATCGGATGCCTTCGCGTTCTTCTTAATTCGCGCAATCATGGAACTGACTTCCTCCAAAGACGGACGCGGCGCCTGAGCCGGCAACTCAACGATCGCCGCACTTATAGTTAACAGCGGATAGTTGCGCAGGTGGCCTTCACGGTCGCGTGCCAGGATCGAATTCCGTTCGCGGTCTGGAGTATCATAAAACGCTTCCATGTCATTTCTGAAGGTCTGCATCATTCGCGAGATCTGTTCGTAAGCTGATTTGAAATCACAATTTTCAAAGCCCGCAAAAAAGTCGTCTCCGCCAATGTGTCCAATAAAAATCTTTTCACGGAGTAGTTCCCGCTTGAGGATCTCAGCGAAGAGAACGATGGCGCGGTCGCCTTTCCGGAAACCGTACCGATCATTGAAGGGCTTGAAGTTGTCGAAATCCAGATAGACCAGCGTGTAGGCCGAGCCGAGATCATTGAGCGAGCGGGAGAGGTATTCATAGATCATGTAATTGCCCGGCAGTTTCGAAAGGGGGTTCTGGTCGCGGGCAATTCGCAGGTTCTTTTCGTGAATGACCTTCAGGAGTGACTTCGCACTGAGAAATCCAAGGTAGCTCATGTTTTCGACGATCAGAATTCCATCCGCATCGAGTGACTGCGAAAACATTTCGAGAATCTTTTCGGTCTCTGTATTTATGTCGGCGATGGGGCATTTTGAAATCAGCAAAGGCAGAATCTGCCGCATGGATTTGTTACGCAGCAATTCCTTGCCGTATTGAGAGTACACATATCGCTTCATCTGACATTCCCGCACGACCCCAAGCGGCTGGTTCAGGCTGTTAACAACGGGAAAGAAGGTGTTCTCTTTGTTTGCGCGAAACTTCTCGAAGACCTCGACCATCGTCGAATCCACGGAGATGGCGGGAATGGATTCAACCTGCTGGCAGATAAAGTCCTGGTCCCTGGCATGGCGCCGCTTGTCATTGCGGCTGAGCGTCTCGACGAGTTCATATTTAGGCTTGAGCGCCGAGATTTCCATTTGTGGATGCTGAATGAGATAACCCTGTGCCAGGTCGCAGCCGATCTCTTTGCAGATGTAAAACTCGCGTTCGGTTTCAATGCCTTCCGCGATGACAGAAATGCCCAGCATGTGCGCAATGTTGACAATATTGCTGACGAACAATTTTTTCTTGGAGTCAGTCGAAATATCAGAAATAAAGAAGCGGTCGATTTTAATAAAATCCGGTTCTGCATAATACAGCATCTGCAGGCCAGAGAAGCCGGTTCCGAAATCGTCAATGGCGATCTTGAAGCCCTCTTGTTTTTTTGCGAGCAGGCTGGCGTTGTTCTTCCCGGACTTTTGCAGGAATGGATGCCGCTCGGAAATCTCGAAACAGACGCTTCCTCGCGGAACATCATATTCGTCGAGCAGTTTGTTTGTGGCCGGTGTCGTAGTGTCGTTCTCGAATTCCAGAACGCGGTTATCCAGATTCAAAAAGAGATGTGCCTGCCGCGCGAAACCAGAATCGGCAAAGCGACGAATGGCTTTCTCTCGCAGCCACATCTCAACTTGCGGAAGCGAACGATCCACAAATGCCGTATCGAAGACCGCCTGAATGGAATCGAAGCCGGCTTTTTTTACATTCCGCAGCAGGCCCTCAAAACCAAAGCATGCTCCTGTATGAATATTTACAATGGGTTGAAAGGCAAAATCCAGAACGGCTGCAATCTCCTGCCACGCGCCAAGAGTCGGCATTGATATCTCCAATGTTGGGTTGAAGAAACCATACGCGGCGTGGGCAAAGGAATGATGAAGAAACGTTAACGGAAGTGATTAAAAGTAGGCACGTGTGCAGCGAGATTTCGCACGCGTATATTCAGCACGTTGCAGCAAAATTAACATGTACTTTGCCAAAGAACTGAGCGGCATGGAGACCCAAGTGGGTTTTGTTGACGCTGGTCGTCGCGCCGTTCTTGATTCGATCGCGTACGTCCGGGCACATGCTCCGGATCGCACGACGCAGAGCCGAATATTGAGCAACCTTCTACCGCGCCGCGAACACCGCCCCCTCCAGAAAATTCCGCAGCAGTGTCGTCCCTTCCGTGGTCAAAAAACTCTCCGGATGAAACTGCACGCCTTCGAGCGGCCATTCAGTGTGGCGGATGCCCATTACTTCATTCATGTCCTGCGTGCGCGAGACCACTTTAAGGAAGGACGGCAGTGTCTCTTCTTTGACAATCAGCGAATGGTAGCGCGTCGCCTCGAACGGGTTGCTCAGCCCTTCGTACACGCCTTTGCCGTCGTGAACGATCTTCGACGTCTTGCCGTGCATCAGCCGATCGGCGCGCGCAACGGTGGCTCCGAAAGCGGCGCCAATGGACTGGTGACCCAGGCAGACGCCCAGCAGCGGTATCTTTCCGGCAAAGGCGCGGATCGTCTCCACCGAAATGCCCGCTTCGTTCGGCGTGCACGGCCCCGGTGAAATAATAATCTTCTCCGGCTTAAGCTTCTCGATTTCCGCAACAGTGATCTTGTCGTTGCGCACAACCTTCATATCCGCGCCCAGACTGCCCAGCGTCTGCACAAGGTTGTAAGTAAAGGAATCGTAGTTATCGATGACAAGAATCACGCGGAAGCACCTTTCTGCTCGTAAATCAAAAGACCATTTAACCACCCGCGGAGTAAAGACGCAAGTCGGCCGGCGTCCGGGAAATTCAAAACTCAATTTTCGACGAACTTCGAGTTTCGAAATTTTTCGTCAGCCCCTGATTCAACTCCCTGCACACATTTTTCACCCGGTTCACTTCCGCCTCGCCCAGATAAAGTATCGGAAATGCCGTCTTGTTGTGCATCAGCGGCTCGTCGAGGTTGACCCACTTGCGGCAGAATTCTCCGTCCGGCGTGCCGGGGATCGGCGAGAACTCCGAGAGCATCACGCGGATGCCGAGGCTGCTGGCAAAACGCATTGACGCTTCGACATTCTGCTGGTCGTTCTGCGGATGAGCCATGATCAGGTACGCAGCGATATTATTGATGTCGGCGCCGGCGCTGACGAGATTCTCGATCGCATCCTGCAACTCATGATTGTAAACCTTGCCGCCCGTCTTCTTCTGCCACTCGTACGCGCTGCTCTCAAATCCCAGGTACACTACTTTGAAGCCCGCCTCGACCATCAGTGCCGCCAGTTCCTTGCTGATAAACCGCGCGTTCAATGCATTGGGCGTGTGAAAATTCACTTTTCGTTTGCGCTTCAACACTTCCTTTAGAAAAGGCACGAGAATGCGATCAGGCTGGTAGAGCAGCGCGTCGTCATAAAACACAACATGCTCGACGCCGCAATCCAGAAGCAGATCGAACTCGGCCAGCGAACGCTCCATAGGGCGCGCAACGAATGTCGGATAAACCTGCGGCACCGAACAGTAAGTGCACTTGAATGGACATCCGTCGGCCAGTTTCATCGCCCCGACAATCAAGCGCGGATACAGATCCCACATCGGCAGTTCGGCCGGATCGGGCTCCAGGCCCAGCGCCTCCCAGAGCGGCTCGAGGCTCGTGCCTTCAATGACGTGATCGGCGCCCAGCGACCGCGCGTGCTGCGCACAGATCGTGGCGTAGACGCCACCCAGAATGATCTTCGCATTCGGCGAGAAGCGCCGCAGATCCTCGATCGTCTCGCGCACGCCCGGATACCAGTACGTCATCACCGTCTGAATCAGCACCGCATCAAACGGCCCGTGCTCGGCAAGATATTTTTGAAAGATCGCGCGCGGCAAACCGAAGCGGTGGTAGCGCCGCGGCACCGTTGCAAACTCAGCCGGCTTCGAAATCTCATCCGAATAAAACGCACCGCGTCCCCATTTGTCCGCGCGGTATCGCCGGTCCCCTGGCAGATCGGAATGCAAGCGGTCGAGGTAATCGAAAAGTTTAAGCTCAGCCCGCCCGCGCAGAAATCCCGCCGCGCGCAGCAGCCCATACGGCTTGAGCCAGAAATCATACGCCGCAAAATCGTAAATCGGCGGATTGAGCAGCAGGATTTTAGGTTTGGTCATCCCCTCTCCCCTCCACCTTTTCTTTTCCACCAGCACCGACACAGAGTATATAATTGCGCTCGCTCCGTGGCAAACATCGGCGATTGTCATCAGGTGAAATGCTTTTTTTGTCCGCTGGCAAGAGGTGCCTTGATGTGGAACTTGACTCTCTATTCCAAAGCCGAATGCCCGCTCTGCGACGACGCCAAGCGCGCCATTGCTGAGTTCTCGAAAGAATGCCCGCTGAATCTTGAGATCGTCGACATCACTCAGGACAAATTACTCTGGGAAAAGTACTGCTACGAAATCCCCGTCCTGATGCTCGATGGCCATGAGATCGCGCGCCATCACATCGGCCTGAAGAAGCTGCGCATCCTGCGGCAGCGTCAGAGTAAAAAGTAAAATTTGGGGGAGCTCAGAAAACCGAGATGGTGTACCAAACCAAGTCATATCAGCCCGAAATCTTTAAGACTGCATGAAATCAAGAAAGGCCGACCCTGATTCCACGTCTCGTGCTCGCTCTATTCCTTTTTACCACCGCCGCCGCTTTCAGCGCCGAGCTGCCAGCCATTCCGGCTGACTCGATCGCCATCAAGTAAGGAGGTTCTTTTCTCAGACGACTTCGAAGGCGCCGAACCCGCCAAGCCATAATCCGGCGAGAAACGGACGCTCTCATTTTTTTGCGGTCAGCTTGCTCGTCTTCAACCACTCCAAGCATTTCGCCTGCCACTCCTCCCACAACGGTCCCTTGCCGCATCCCAGGCCGTGATCGCCCGTCGGCATTTCGAGGAACTCCGACGGCACGCCGTGCGCCTTAAGTGCGGCATGGAACATGGCACTGTTTTCGATCGAGACAGCCTTGTCTGTTTTGGAGTGAACCAGAAATGCCGGCGGCGTTTTCTCCGTCACTTGCTTTTCGTTCGATAACAACTCGACGTCTTCGGCAGTCGGATTCTTCCCCATCAAGTTGTTGCGTGACCCGCCGTGGCCTTTGAGCCCCATTGAGATCACCGGATAGACCAGCAGCATGAAATCCGGCCGGCAATCGACGCGCTCGATCGGGTCCGCCGCGTTTGCATCACCCGCGTCAAAATGTGTTCCCAGCGTCGAGGCCACGTGTCCGCCCGCCGAGAAACCCATAATCCCAATGCGCTTCGGATCAATCTTCAATTCCGCCGCGCGCGACCGGACTATGCGCATCGCTCGCTTGGCATCCATCAGCGGGGCCGGATGGTTGTACGGAGCAATACGGTATTGAAGAACAATCCCCGCGATCCCGTTCGCGTTCAACCACTTCGCAATATCGTGCCCCTCGTACGACATCATCAGCGCGCCATATCCGCCGCCAGGGCAGATGATCACTGCTGCGCCGTTCGCCGTTTCAGCCGAAGGCAGGTGAATCGTCAGCGCGGGTTTGTCAGCGGGAGCACTGCCCTTCGCGCCAGGAGCGCCGTCAGGCCAGAGCATTTCCGGCTTGGAATCGGCAGCGGATAATGACACCGCTAGAAATGCGGCGATGAAAACAACGGTGATACGAATCATGTAAGCTCCAGGGAATGGTTTAATCGCGCACGGCGGCGGAGACCCTTTCGAGCACGCGTCGCAGACCGTCGTCACTACTGTCGAGCTCCATCAGAAAGGCTTCACGCAACCGTCAACGCGCCTACCTGCCGTTTAATATCTGCAATTCAGCGCCCGCATTTTTATCGGGCTCGCATTCAACTGAAAGCCCGCGTCCTGCCTTGGTATCCATGCGCAGAAGGATTCCATGCGCGCCGGTTTCAAATGTAACTTTGGTCTCCGCTTGCAGCACCGCTGGCTTGCCGTCGATCCAGCATTCGATGCCGGCGATTGAAGTGAAGCGCATCACGGCCGGTCCGGCTTTGGTGACATCGATGTCGAATCGCAACCAGCCGCTAAGTGGAATTTCGTTTGCCGGCAGCACTCCAGAGACATAGCTGTAGCGCGTCGACCACAATGCCGCGTCCGCCTTTAACGCCGCCTCCGGCGAATCGGCTGCGCCTTTCAAAACCTGCCAGCGCCGCACGAACGATTTGTTCTCAACGCGGAACGGGCCCGGCCGGCCCAGTTCAGAGAGAAAGCGGATCATGTCGCAAATCTCAGTGCGCGTGAGGCCCGCGGTCAGACCTTCGGGCATGACCGAACCGATGTCCTTCTTTGATTTGATGTCGGGAAGGGGAATGCGGCGGATGCTGTTTGTGTTTGGATCGCGCAGCAGCATCTCTTCCTTACTGTCGCTGACGCGGAAACCCTGGAACATCTGCCCGTCTTTGGTCAGCACGAGCGTGCTCATGAAACCTTCTTTGACCTGGCGGTTGGGCCAGAGCACCGCTTCGACAAGCAGATCGAAGGGCATGCCCGTTCCTATGGCGCTCAGGTCGGGCCCGATCGTGCCGCCCGCGCCGCCGATATTGTGGCACGACAAACAATTGGTAATCGCGCCATGAAAGACGGCCTCGCCGCGCGCGGCGTCGCCCTTCTGCTGTGCCTCATCGACGAACGATTTGACGAGCTCCGCGCTGTACTCTGGCGCGTCGCTGCTGAGTTTCGCCGCGCTTGAAAGCACATTCTTAAGCGCCTTGTCCTGCCGCCCGGCGGAGCTCAGCGCGCGCAGACAGAGCTTGGCCGCATCCTGCGGAATCTGAGCTTTCTCAAGAGCGGATGCCAGCGCATCTGCGCCATTCTGCCGTTCCAAAAAAGCGTTAATCAATTCGTCAGGTTCGTAATCTTTAGTGCCGCTGATAATAGCGGCAGCAGCCTCTGCCGCCGCCGCAATATCGATGCGGCTGAGCGCACTCGCCGCATGCGTGCGCGTGGCGACTTTCTTTTCGGGCAGCGTCATTGATTTGAGAATGCTCACGGCATCGTTGCCGCCGAAGCTGGCGAGCGCTTCGAACGCGGCGCGCCGATCTTCGAGCGGCTTCGATTCATCGACGGCTAACGCGGCAACGGCCGCCCGCAGCGGCTCGACGCGCCAATGCCCCGCCAATAGAAGAGCGTTCTGACGCAATTCCGAATCGCTTGCAGCAAGCAGCGGCTGCAATGCGGGCGCTGGATCGCCGGCCGGTTTGGTCTTCCGCAACCTGCTTCCGTTGAGCAGATCTTTGAGAACCTTCGCGACCAGTGTCTGATCGGCCGCGACGTTCGCCTTCACAGCATTCTGCAGCCACTTGTCGTTGAGAATGACACTTAACTCATTCGGGCCGCCCACAGCCGATGCCGCGCGAAGCACATCGGCGCGTGATTGGGCGTTCAGCTTGTCGGAAGTCAGCATCTTCATCAGTGAGTTCAGCACGTCGGCCGAACCGTCGGCGCGCAACACAAATTCAAGGCGCTTGCCGCCGAGCGAAAGCTCGCCGGAATCAAAAGCCGGTTTCCAATATTGCTTGAGCGCATGGGTGGTTTGAATCAGTGCGTATTCAAGGAAGCGATCCATCGGCTGATCGACCACGATCGCGGCAACCTCGATCGATTTCGGCGAGGGAATATACGATGCGGCCACAACCGCTTCCAGGCGCACGCGCGGGTGAACGTCCGCGGCGCGTTTGGCGAGCAGCGCCAGCGCATCAGGCATGCGATCGTGCCAGCGCGAGAGAACGCCAGTCGCGTACGCTCGCGCGCGATAGTCGCTGGCGTTGAGCACGCGTTTCAAAAGAGCGACGTCGACATGCTCCTGCGTTTCGTGAATCGCCAGCGTCTCGATCAACATCCGTCCGTACTGCGGATCGTTCTTGTCGAGCCGTTCCAGCCACTTGTTCGCGTCATCCAGTGTCTTGGCAGGATCCATATCCGCCAGCAATCTACGCGACTGATACCGCGCCCAACGTTCCGGGGAGCGCAGTTGTTCGAGCAGCTCCGGCGCGGCAAGATTTGCAAGCTTGGGTCGCTCGACCAGCGGCCGCCCTTTCGCCGTAACGCGCCAGATCCGCCCATGCGCTTTGTCGCGCCCGGGATGCCGAAACGATGCCTGGTAATGACCGATGATCGGGTTGTACCAGTCAGCAATATAAATGGCGCCGTCGGGACCGACCTTCAGATCCACCGGACGAAAGGCGTTGTTCGTTGAGACGATCAGCGGGGGCAGATCCTTGGCCACGAAACTGGAACCCTCGTCGGTCAGCTTCCACCAGTAGACAGAGTTATTCATGAAACTTCCGGCGGCGAGAAGTCCTTGCGCGTTGTCGGGCAGATGCCGGCCGGAGAGGATGTCGCAACCACCGAATTTGGCGCCGGTGTTCCAGATCGGCGGAATGTCGCGATAGTGCCGCGTGCGAATCAGCGCGGGCCTCAGGTAGTAAACGCCCTGGCCATTTCCAGCGACCATGATGGGTTGGCCCCAGTCGTCAAACGTAATGCCGTACGGGTTCTGCGGCCCCATGTCATCGCCGAGGAATCCATCCAAACGCATCTGCTTTTCGCGGAATCGCCAGATGCCCGCCTTGTTGAGTCGCTCGATACCCCACGGCGTCTCGACGCGCGCAAACGCATGCAGACCCTGGCAGAAGAAAAGTTCGCCGCCGGGCGACCAGACAAAATTGTTGATATTCTGATGCGAGTCAGCACTGAAAAAACCGCGCAGGATCACGCGTTTCTGATCGACCCGGCCGTCGCCGTCGGTGTCCTTCATATGGAGCAACTCGCCGCCGGTTGCAACATACGCGCCGCCGCCGCCCAGTTCCACGCCCAGCGGCATGTTTAGTCCGCTTGCAAAAACGGTGCTCTTATCGGCGCGGCCGTCGCCGTTGGAGTCTTCGACGATGACCAGTTTATCGTCGGGCTGCTCGCCGGGTTTGATCTGTGGATACGACGGACTGCAGACGATCCAGAGCCGCCCCTGCGCGTCCCAGCGCATTTGGATGGGCTTGACGACGCCCTCAAGTTCCGAGGCAAAGAGATTAACTTCATAACCGTCCGCAACGCGAAACGATTTCAATTCGATGTCGGGATCTTCATTATCTGCTGCAGCGGCAATCCAGACGCACGCAAAGATGCAGAGACTTAAGAATGCAACGATGCAAGGAGAGCTTCTCATTTGGTTCTCCCTGCCGGCTTATATTGAACGCGCATCTGTTCGATCTTCTGCTCCTGGCGGAGAATCAAGGCGGGGTATTGCTGCACTTCCGCGGGAAACCAGCGTACCCTTGCGTCAACGTGATCACGGCTGCTGGGCACCTGGACGCGATCTCCATTAAGGAAGGCCCAGTTGTTCGGACGTGAATAGTTCATCCATAATTTATTTTTCACGCCAATCGTCTGGCGCAGGTTTTCAAGACTGGGGTCTTCAAAGCTTCCGTCGGAGGCAATCTTGACGGCGCCGAAATCCCCTATCGCAAGCTGCTGCGCAATAGCCTGCGCCATCACGCGCTGCCCACGGTCGGTCAGTTGCACACTGTCGCGCGTCAATCCTGCGTCTTCCTTAATGGACGCCTGCAACGCAGTGAAGAGATCGACATACAAAAATTTTCGCTGCACCGCAATCGCGCGCATCGCCTCGCCATAGACTTTCAAATCAGTGTTCCGAGCATCAGAGTTAACACCCAGAACAGTCGTGGGACCGAAAGGCGGCGGCGAGAGAACGATGATGCGCTGTGTGCGGCGCGAAAATGCGTCGAGCAACTTCTCGTACGCCGCGGTGAATGCTGGCAGTCCGGACGCGCCTTGCAACGATTCCATCTGCCCGAACTGAACCAGCAGCACGCTTGCGCCGGTGCGCTCGAACTGAGATTGCCAGGAGCCGAAATTGACGATGCGCCACTGCTCGAAAACACTGTCGCCTTCCCAGGCCATATTGCGGAAGTACGCGCGCCCGGAGGCGCTTGCGGTCATGAACGTCTCGAGACATCCAACGTTGCTGGCCGCGCTGAGGTTCTCGCCGCCGATAAATAAAACTGTGTCGTCGGGCTCGAGTGCGAATTTGGCGGCGAAGGGCGTTTTCAAATGGGGCTTGGCGCGGAGCCACGGCAAGCCAGTGTCCGTCAACGCGGCGACCTGCTCGTCGCTCAGTGCGCTTCGGTAAATGGAGATATCGTCGAGCAGCCCGTTAAAAAGTTTGCCGTCATCAAGCTTTCCAAATTGAAGCGGCTTCTCGCTATCCAGCGCGGCGGCCTTAATGTCCCCGCTCGCCGCACTGGTACCATTGATAAAAAGCTTGCTTGCGCCGCCGGCATCAGCACGATGCACGGACGCGACCACGTGTACCCATTGGCCGGGAATAATACGGCCGGGGCCGCTGCGAATATTTCCAGCCGACGTCTCCAGCGCCACCGCGCCGTCCGCTTGTAATCGCAAACGGATCGCGCCATCGGCGAGCACGGCAGTGTTGCGGGCCTCGAGCACAAGCACCCACACGCTGATGGAAAAATCCGCGTTTCCTAAATGCAGACCCTTCTCCATCCGCACGAATGCATCGACACCATTAAGCGAAAGCAATTGTCCCGTTCCGCCCACCGGAGAGTCGAAAAACTCTACGCGTCCCGTGGCCTTTCCATTTAACTGCTCTTTTCCAGCGTCATCCGCATTGCCGTCGAATTTCCAATGCGCCACGCGTTCAGCGTCGGCGGCATGCGCGGAATTCATCGCGCAGAGCAGAACAAATAGCATGAAAAGTTGGCGCATTCCGGAGCAGTCCTGGTCGGGGGTCACTTGGCGGGAAGCTTTTTAAGGCGAATGTCTTTGGCATGAATTTCCATCGGCCCGCCGCCGTGAATCTGCAGCGCGAAAAGTCCATTTCGAGCAGCCTTGGCGGGCGGTTCGGTCTCGGTAAATTCAGCGGTCTTCGTGCCGTTGATCGAAAGCGTGATGTGCTCGCCGTCGCAATTAATTTCGTATTCGTTCCAGTCGTCGCGCTTGATGGCCTTTGCAATTTCTTCTTTGGGTGCCTGAGCCAGAATCTTATTGCGCCGCGATTCGTCGTACAGGCAGCCCCAATAATTCTGCCCGACGTCGGCCTGATATCCGCACAGTTCGTGGGAGTTGGGAACGCGCTCGCTGCGGAACTGCATGCCGCTGTTGGCGTCGCCTTTGGTGTTGACCAGCTTGAACGAAAACTTCAGCACGAAGTTGTCAAAGCGCTGCGTCGTCGCGAGGAAATCGTTGTACTTCAGTCCGGGACTCTTGCCGACGATCTCGCCGTTCTCGACGACCCAGAGTTTTGTGTCGCCTTCCCAGCCGGTCAGGTCTTTGCCATTAAAGAGGGGCTCGAAGCCTTCTTCGGTCTTCGGCGCGTCGGCCGCCTGGCAGGCCAGAGCAATTCCAAGCACGCTTGCCACGATCCATGAGACAAGTCGCATGTACGATCCTCGGATTAAGAAAACTCACCCATTCTCTACACCGTGGCAGCGGCTTGCGCCACGTTGCTTCCGGAAATGCGGTAACCATCGGGTCTGTGACACCTTGGTTGAAGATTGCCAGCTCCCAAACGGCACTAGTGGTTCGTCACGATTGTGTTGATGGGTGAAAACAGCCCAACAGCCGGCTGTTTTCACCCATCAACCCTTCATTTAAAACGTGACGAACCACTACCTATAGTAGTCAGAGGATACGCGTCGCACTAGTCGCGTCGAATTTCGAAAAAAAAACTCATTGAAAGCGAAAAAGGTGAACCTGTAAACGAATTGATCTGAGTCGTTTATAGAAATTGCACGAGTGCTGAAAAAAATTCGAAAAGATTGTTGGGACAAACGAAAAACCTCAAACGTTTTAGTATGGTTGAGGGGGCGGGAAACGCACGAGCGAGTGACACAGACCCGCAAACACCCTGTGATCGAAAAGCGCGCTGTACGATACCGCGTGACTCCGTTATTGAGAACGCTTCCATGAGAGCCTCCATGAAGCGTAACGCTCATCGCTATTTTTCATCTGCACGGGTGATGGCCGATATCGCGGCCATCTCCGCGCACACACGCTGGCAGACCACGCCTGAGATTTTGAACGCCGCAAGCCACATGATCCGCAGTCTCGAAGGAACTCCCGGACTGGCCGATTTGGAACTGGTTGAGTTGCCGTCGGACGGCAGAACATTTCACGGTGGCTGGGTGATGCCTAAATGCTGGGACGTCAAATCTGCAACATTGAAGATCGTCTCGCCTGATTCGTTTGTTTTGGCCAACTATCGGGAGAATCCGTGGTCGCTGATGATGTGGAGCCCCGCCACGCCGGCCGGCGGCATCGAAGCCGGCATCGTGCATGTTGCAGAAGCGCTGAAGGGCCGCCCGCAGCTCAAGGGAAAGTTTGCGCTCGTCGACACTCTCGGCCAGTGCAGCGTCGATGTGGTGGCGTGGCTTGCGGAGCTCGGCGCCGTGGGCCTTATCAGCGATTACGTGATTCCGTGCAAAGGCAGGAAAGAAGGAAAATACCTGGACGGCGCGATTCAATATCGCAACTACACCAACCCGCAATGGGACGGCGCGCCGCGTCTGCCGGCATTCGGATTGACTCCCGACACGGGAAAATTATTGCGTAAGTGGATGGCGCGGAATTCGGCCCTGCGGCTGCATGCAAGCGTGGATGCGCGATTGTACGACGGCTTCGTTCCTTTGGTGAACGCGCGCTTAAAGGGCGAGAGCGACGACGAAATCGTGCTCACCGCGCACATGGACGAACCCGGCGCGTCGGATAATGCATCCGGCAGCGCCGTCGCGATGGAAGTGCTGCGCGCGCTGGCGCAGTTTGCAAAAAAACGCGGTCGTCCGCTGCGCCGCAGCATCCGCCTGCTCTCTTCAATTGAAGCACGCGGCATCCAAGCACTTATCGCCACGCAGCCATTTGTAAACAAGATCAAGGCCGGCCTGAATCTGGATATGATCGGCTACGATCAGCGCGTCGGGCGAGCTCCGCTGGATATCATCAGTGCGCTTCCGTCTGTCCCTTCGTGCTTGGAAAACCTGCTCGCCGGTCTGGCGGCCGAAGAAGCCGCTCGCGGACCTGGTTTTCGCTGGAAGGCTTCACGCGGCGTGATCGTCAACGATTGCCATTTCGCGATGCCGCCCTTCAACGCGCCGATGTGCTGCATCGAGCAGGCTCCGGATAAAACGTACCATACGTCTCTTGACCAGACAGAGATGCTCTCGCCGAAACACATTGCCCGAATGGGCAGCCTGATCTGCAAGGCCGTTCTGTTTCTCGCCGACGCGCAGCCTTCCGAAGTCATTTCTCTGGCCGAGAATGTTTATGGTGACGCGCTGCGAGAGTTGCAGCGCAAAGATACGGCACCGCAGGCCGCGTTGAAGAACGTGCGAAAAGTATGGAGCGAACTTAAAACGTATCTGCCCGACGGCGTTCCGGCACCTGACGAAGAGACGGTTGTTCGCATGCGGCGCGAGAAAATAATGTCACGCGGCGGGCTCTACCCAAAAGCCGTGCTACAGGAGAAAATGGCGGGTTGGTCGGCACAGTTGGAAGTGCTCGCTGCGTCACACAGAAATCAGGCGGCGGTGATAAAGCCGAGCGCTTCTTCTCAAGAGAACAAGGCCGCGCGCGCGATCGTTCCGCAGAAAACATTTGCAGGCTATCTTGCCTTCGAAGACCTTTCGAAGCAGCAACGCGCTGCGCTGAAATCGAATGCTGGCATAACACCCGGATGGGGCGCGCCCGATTGGTTACAGTGGGCTCTGGATTTATCCAACGGCAAGCGCACGCTGCTCGAGATTTTTGAAATCATTCGGCGCGAACGGCCGATCAAGCTTGAGTCGTTACTGCGCGCTTTTCCCGCGCTGTGCAAGAGTGGCCGCGTTCGTTTTCGAGCGATCATCAAGAGCGCCGGTCTACGGGAAGCGCTGCGCCGCGCGGGCGTGCGCCCCGGCGACATTCTGATGACGCACAGTTCACTTTCGGATTTCGGATACTTCGACGGCGGTGCGGACAGCGTGATCGATACGCTGCTGAAAGCAGTCGGTCGCAGCGGCACGATTATTGTGCCAACGCATTCGTTAAACTGGGTCGGCGAACTGCCCTACGATCCAAAGACATCGCCTTCTCTGGTTGGCGCGATCACGACCCAGTTTCTGCGCCGAAAGGAAGCGCGGCGGAGCCTGCATCCAACGCATTCGGTGGCCGCGATCGGGCCGATGGCCGAGAAACTTATCGCCGGCCACGACCAGACCGTGGCGCCGCAAAGCCGCGACGGTTTCTGGGGCAACCTGGTGAAGTACAACGGAAAGGTTCTGCTGCTGTGCAAGCAGAGCTCCAACACGCTGCTTCATGCCGGAGAACTCTGGGCCGGCGCGCCGCTGCCCGATTGCAAGGTCCATATTCTCAAAGATGGCCGACGCGTTGAATCGACGATGCCGGGCGTTCCGTGGCACGTCGATCATTTCAATCAGGTTCACGAGCGCATGGCAAAGCGCGGCTTGATGAAATCAACGCCGCTGGGCGAAAGTTTCATTCATCTATTGCGCGCAAAGGATGGCATCGAAACAATGGCCGAATTGATGCGCGAGGATCCGCTGGCGCCGGTGAAGACCGGCTGCGATTGCCGCTGGTGCCTGCATGTGCGAGCCCATACGAAGAAAAAATGAAGTCTAATGGTTCGCGCGTTGTGAAAGCCACAGCGGAAAAGTCCAACCAGCCGGACATTTTCCGCTGTGGCTGTCTCTTTGATTGCGCGCGAACCAATAATACTACAACGACCCTTTCGAGGCTCCGCCGGCTCGCCGCCTCATAGAGGATGGAAAAGTCGTTCGCATGAGCAGCGAATTCGGATTTGGACGCAGGCCGTGAGTCCAGTAAGATGCATTGCGAACGACTTGGAGCGGCGGAAACTATGAGCGAAAGTAAGACGCTGCCCAAACCGCTCGTCCGCTGGCTTCGCGCGGCTGCATTGATCGTGCTTGTTATCACCCTCTGCTATTTCGTCGGCGGGATGCTTACGAAACGTTTTCGCGATCTTAGCCCGAATGAAATTCGTTCGAGAATGGCTGCGCAGTCCTTTCCGGTCGATACGGCAATCGATCAGCTCAACCGGCTCGATGTTCGCGATCGCCGCGATGTGATGCAGAGCCCCGAAGCTCAAACATATTTTCAATCGCTCAATCCCGATCATCGCCTGCGCCTCGTGAAGCAGACTCTGGACCGCGGCATCCAGGATCAGATCGATCGCTTCCGCAAGCTGAAGCCCCAAGAGAAAGAGGCCTTCATTGAAGACGCCAAACGTCATCAGGCCGAAGCTCGCGAGCAGATGAAGACGCTCCCCGATGACGAGCGCGCGAAGATGCGGCAGATGGTGGAGTCGTCGAATATTCAAGAGGTCGTGGAAAAGGCCGTCAAGACATACTTGAGCGTGACGTCGAGCGCTGAGCGCGCCGAACTGGCGCCGCTCTTTGACGGCGCGCTCGAGAATTTAAATTTCGCCAAGGGCCTTTGATGCGCTTCAAGAAGTGCGGCTTCACTCTGCTTGAAATCCTTGTCGTCGCGGCAATCATTGCATTGCTTGCGGGCATTCTTCTTCCTGCGATAAGCCAGGCTCGCGCGAAAGCCAGGCGCACGGCTTGCATGAGCAATCTATCGCAGCTCGCCAAGGCGGTGATAATGTATGTCTCGGAGCATCAGTCGACTTATCCGGTGATTGCGTCGCGGCCCACAATGGATAGCAGCAAGGCGAGTCTGAAGCAGGCGCTGGCGCGCTATATTTCCGATGAGCGTTTGCTGCGCTGCCCGGAAGACCGGCAGATGTTTTACGAGTTGGAAGGTGCCAGCTACGAATGGAATGCGGTGCTAAACGGACGCGTACAGGATGGGCCGATTGAACAGATCCTGGGACCGTCGAAGACGCCGATGCTTTATGATTACGAAAATTTTCACTCCGACCCCGGCGGCGGTTTTGGCGGCAAAAATGTTGTCTTCATCGACGGTTCGGTCAGCAACTGAGGTTTCATCGCACACATGGCCGAAGCGCTGCTGATTGCCGAAGGATTGGTCAAATATTTTGGACGTCGAAACGGCGGATTCCGCGCCGTCGACGGCATTGATTTCACGGTCAATCGCGGCGACATCTACGGCTTTCTCGGGCCCAACGGCGCGGGCAAATCGACAACCATTCGCATGGCGCTTGGGCTGATCCATCCAACGGCGGGGCGCGTCAGTATTGGCGGATATGATTTGCGGACGCACCGACTGCAGGCGCTTGCAAAAGTCGGCGCGTTTGTCGAGGCGCCCTCCTTCTACACCTATCTGACCGGCCGGACCAATCTTGAAATTTTTGCGGGCCTGGCGGGCGGCGCCTCGACTGCCGATCTTGATCGCGTGATCGAACTGGTGGGGCTCAAGGGACGTGAGAACGAGCTGGTCAAAGTCTACAGCCACGGCATGAAGCAGCGCCTGGGCATCGCGTCTTGTCTGCTTCCCATGCCCGAATTGATGATCCTCGATGAACCGACCGATGGTTTGGATCCGCATGGCATTCACGAAACGCGCGAGCTGATCAAGCGCCTGGCACGCGAGGAAAATCTGACAATTTTTCTATCGAGCCATCTGCTGGGCGAGGTCGAGCACCTTTGCAACCGCATAGCCATCGTTGAACGCGGCCGGGTAATATTGCAGGGCGATTTGATCGAGCTCGAGAAACGTTATCGGCGTTTTCAAATCGAGGTTGACCGACCCGCCGACGCGGCCGTGCTGCTCAGGAAAAAGTTCAAGATAGAAATCGAGCCGGCGATGCCGCGTGAACTTCGCCGCGGAAGCAGTTCGGATTTTTCGATCATGCTCACCGGAACAGAGATTTCCGAGGTTAACGCGGCGCTGGTGGAAAGCGGGATAAAAGTGCAATCGCTGACACCGGAGCAGAACTGGCTGGACCGCCTCTTCCTTCAGTTGACTAGCAGCGCGGAGCCGAAAAATAGGGCGGCTGCATATCTCGCGGAGGCGTCATCGTGAACGGCGAGTTTGTTGCATTGCTCCGTTTTGAATGGGTCAAACTGCTGGGGCGGCGCCTGACCTGGGTTCCGTACATCGTGCTGGCGATTGTGGTCTCGATCATCGTGCTCGTCTTTCATAATATTGAATTTAACTATCAACGCCGGCTCTTCAGCTCGTTTCAACTCACGTTTCAGCGCCGCGAAGATTTTGTGAACGGCTATTACATGGCTGCGCACGCCATGAATCCGATTTTCCAATTGCTTATTCCCATTTTCATCGCGGTCGCGTCGGGATTGATGGTCGCCGGAGAATCCGAACAGGGCACGCTGCGCGCCTGTCTGGTCCGGCCAATCACGCGGCGCCGCCTGATCCTCGGTAAGTTCGCGATCCTGAGCGGATACGCGCTTTCGATCTCCTTCTTTCTGTTGATTATCCTGATGGCGGCCGGCATTTTAAATTTCGGCGTCGGGAATCTCTACACGCTGAACATTTTTTTCAACAACGGGCAGGAAGGCGCGAGCACGGTCTTCGCAGGAGAAGCGCCGCTTCGGTTCTTTCTCGCTGGAATGATGGCCTCGCTGGGAATGATGGTCCTCGCCGCGTTGGCGCTCTTGATTTCATCATTGGTCGAGACCGCGGCGATGGCGTACGTGGTAACGCTCTCTATTTACTTCGCGCTGCTGACGCTCCGTTCGTTTCCATTTTTGGAATGGCTCTATCCGTATCTGCTGGTGACGCACATGCTGCGCTGGCAGCAATTCTTTTACAGTTTCGTCAAGACCGGCGAGATCGTCGAGTCGCTCGTACATCTGTTTGGTTACTTGATTGTCTTGCTCAGCGCAGCCGTGTTACTTTTTGAGGAACGCGACATCAAGAGCTGACCTAAACGCGAGAGGGAGAAGGAATATTTCGCGCCTTCTCCGATTTAATCCGACATGCTAGGCTACGGCGATTGGCGGAGAATCTGGTTTGCGCATAGGTATCGATGGCCTGCATCTATTCGGAAATTACGCGGGCATTCAGGGTTCGCTTTCGCGATTGATCGAATCTTTACGGCGTACGTATCCGCAGGATGAAATCGTGCTTTATGTCCCGCGCGATTTCCAAGGCCCGCCCGATGCTTCCGGCGACAACGGTCTGAGTATTAAACGCACTTTTTTCAAGGGCCACTGGCGTACGATCCGTACGCTATGGCGGAATTTTAAATTGCAGAGCCGCACCTACGCGGACAACTGCGACCTGCTGCACGGCCCGACCTACGCGCTTCCTGGCATGATGACCAAGCCGTCGGTTGTGACGATTCATGACGTGATTGCGTTCTCGCACCCGCTCTTTTGCACGCCCGGCAGCGCGCGGGTGCAGAAGCAGATCATCCCGCGCAGCGTGCAGGTGGCCAGGCGCATCATCGTGCCAAGCCTAGCTACCAAAGAAGAACTGCTGCGCAACGTCAAAGATGTGCCGGCCGAGCGCATCGACGTTGTTCCGTGGGGCGTAGGCGGTGAGTTCCAGCCGCTGACTGGCGACGCCAAGCGGCGCGAGATGCGGGCGACGTTGAAGTTGCCGGAGCAGTACGTGCTTTTCGTTGGCAATCTGGAACCGAAGAAGAATATTCCGCATCTGATCAAGAGTTTTGTGGCCGCGAAACTCAATAAAAAACTTCCGCACAAACTGGTGCTCGCCGGGCAGCCGGGTTGGGGCATGGAGGGGCTGGACAAATTGATCTGGGAGCATGGCGCGCGAGATTACATTCTCTTCACCGGATATATTCCCGCAGCGGCGCTACCGGCAATGTACAGTCTTGCGGATATGCTGGTGATGCCGTCGGTGATCGAAGGCTTTGGAATGCCGGTGCTGGAGGCCATGGCGTGCGGCTGTCCGGTGATTGTCAGCACCGATCCTGCCCTGCAGGAGGTCGTCGGCAGCGCCGCGCGCGTGGTTCCTTACGACGGCGAAAAACCGCTGCAGCCGCTGCGTGAAGCCATCGAACAGCTTGCGATGGATCCGAAACAGCGCCAGGAACTGAGCCGCAAAGGTCTGGAGCGCTGCGCACTTTTCAGTTGGGAACGCACCGCGAAGCTCACGCGCGAAAGTTACGTCAAGGCGCTGGAATAGCAGTTTCTACTTGAGTCGCACATAATAGAGGAATACGCCCCAACAGCCGGTCGTATTCCGCTATCACTTCACTTTTTCAATGCGCGACTCAATCATGCATCAAAAAAAAACCGGCCCCAACTGAACGTTAGGGCCGGCTTATTTCAGGACCAGATTATTTCTGAGTTACGGCTTAGGGAGCTTTGTGGAACCCTTCTTCAAGGGGACCGAAGCGTAGAGCAGGTCGACGACTTTCTTCGAGGTCTTGTTGTCGAAGAAGATCGCGACTGCAACCTTGACCGGCTTGTCCTTGATGTTCTGGGTGTCGTCCAGGCCTTCATCGGTCAGGCTTGGTGCCGGAGGCGCAGCGTGGAAATCGCCCTTCTTCAGGCTGACAGTGTACTTGGCTTTGCCCAGTTTCGGCTTGCCCAGCGACATGCTGTCTTTCTTGTCGGCCGACTTGGCCTTGCCCTTGACCAAAGTAAACATCTTGGCAATACCACCGATGTTGACGACGGCTAGTCCATCCTGAACAGTGGCATCAAGTTCGCCGCTAATCGAGATCGAATCGCTCATCGTTTTGGTTGTAAAGTTCAGCTTGATGCTGAACTTCTTTACATTCAAAGGCAGCGCCGTGCCAGCCGGCTGGCCGCTGAAGGGCGTGCTGGCCGCGTCGTCGGGATTGGTGGTTGCAGCGACTTCGTCTTCATTGCGGAAGCCGTCGCCGTCGCGATCATCAAAGTCGGCGATGGTGACGGTTGCAGTGGACTGTGCGCCCAAGGTGGCGCCGACGGGATTGCTCAGCGTGACCGTGAATGTCTCGAACAGTTCCTGAGTGGTGTCGGAGAGCGTCGGGATGGAGATGGTGCGGCTGGCTTCGCCATCGAGGAAAATCAGGGTTCCGGTGGTGGTGGTAAAATCGCTTCCCGCCGTTGCCGTGCCGCTGCTGGTGGTGAAATCAACGCTGACGGTACCCTGTGTGCTGCCCGTGCGATTGATGGTCAGAATATTTCCAACGAGGCTCGCTTCAACGGTGGGTCCGAACGTCGGGGCGCTGAATGCGAGAGTCGGGAGATTGATTGCAGGAACAAGGGTGATTCCGTTTACGGTGCCCGCACCGATGGCGCCGATTAGCGTAGCGACGCCCGTGGTCAAGTTAAGGGTATAGAACTGAGAACCGTCTGCAAAAAAGGCGGCTCCATCTGAAGCAATGTCGAACGTGGCGTTTGCTGAAATATTCAGCGGCGCTCCGCCAGTGGTAATTGCAGCAATCGTGTTCAGCGTGCCTGAGTTCGGCGGAACCTGTGTTGCCAGGATATCCAGATTGGAATCGATTCCGTACAGCGTGGTGCTCGTCGCACCCGCAATGTTGTTCGTGTAGGCCGATGCAACGACGTTGGGGTTGGCCAGCACGTTTGCGTCGGCTGCCGCGTACTGCAAGGCGGCATCCGGGGGCGTTGCAACTACAGCGGCGCCGGTGTCTGGATTGACGCGGAAATTCTCGTCGGCGTTGCTGACGATACGGATACGGTCGGCTGCCGGATTGAAATCAAAACCGAAATCCGTTCCAGTGATCACCGGCGTAAACGCAGCGCCGACGGCAGTGGCGACGCCTGTGATGGGATCGATTGTGTAGATGCGGCTGGTGTTGCCCAAGCCATAGAGCAGGCCGTTGGCCGGGCGATAATCGATGCCCAGCAGAATTTCTCCGACCGACAGTCCAGTAACTGGAATGACGACCGTGGAGACGTTCGGCGTACGGCGATCGAAGCGCGTGATGTTGGACGCGACCGGATTACCCGAGTTTCGCAGCGCAACCACATCAAACGTGGTCGGAGGCGGAACTATGGCGATGGCGCGGATCGATTCGCTGCCGATTGCTCCGACCAGCGTGGCCGAGCCGGTGAAGAGATTGAGGGTGAAGAGCTTGGTGGTAGTTTCGTCGTTCAGCGTCAGAGCGGCGAAGGCGGTGCCGGAGCTCGAGGAAATGTCAAACGAGGCCTGATCGCCGGTATTTACTCCCAACTTGCCAACGGTGAAAATGGTGGTGTTCGTACCGTTTCCATTCGGTGAGGGGATGCCGGTAAGCGAGCCCTGTGTGACCAGGACGTCCTGTGTGGCGTCAATTTCATAGAGGGTTGTCGCGGACGAGCCCGAAAAATTATTGGTGTAAGCGGAGGCCACCAGGCGCGGCGTTGCGCCGGCGTTGGCATCGCCCGCGCCATAAACGAATAAGGTATCCGTAGCAGCAATGGCGCCAGTGTTCGGATTCAGGCGAATGTTCTGGCCTGCATCGCTGACAACGCGAATGCGGTCGACTGTGGGGTTAAAATCGACGCCGAAAGACGTGCCGTTAAGGACGGGCGTAAAGGCCGCGCCTTTTGCAGTGGCAGCACCTGTGGCAGGATTGATGACATAGACAATGCTGTTGCTGCTGATGCCGTACAGCTGACCGGTTGCCGGGCGGAAGTCCATGCCGACGAGGGTCTCGCCTGCGGCCAGTCCTGTGATTGGGGCGCGGCTCTCGATGACCGTGGGGTTGGCGCTGTTAAAGCGCACAAGTTCGCCCGCGGTATTCAAGCCAATGATCAGTTCGCTTCCATACACGCCGTAACCCAACAGCGCAATCATGGCCAGCGCAAAAAGTCCTCGTACCTGCTTCATCCTTTTTCCTCCTCCGTTTTGGTTTCTACTTCACGCTTGTTCTTGTGCAGGTAAACGGATCAACCGCCTACTCGAACTTCGAACTATGAAGAATATATATAGCGCGTCTTGTGTAGCGAATTTTGAGGCGAAATGCAAGATTTCTCCAAATCATTTCATTCTTATTGACCTGAGGCGAGAATTTGATACGAGTAAGGCTTCAATTGTGAACGCAAAAAGACGATGTAAAGCAGATGCTTGCCATTGTCGCGTGGGGGCAATCAGCGGTTGTGACGCTGTTACTTAAAGTCGCTTGTCCGGACTGCGGTACGCCGCACGATTGCGCCGCTCTTGGCGCTGAGTTGCGTTGTACCTATTGTGGGCGGGATTTCCGGGCATCCGGCGACGGGGAGAACTCCAGCGAGATCCTTTCGGTCACTCCCGAAGAGCTCGACAATGTCCCCTATTCCCAGCGTTCGATTGAAGTTCCAGTCAACTCAGTCTCGTCTATAATCGTCGCCGACTCCGAACTGCTCAGCGACCGGTTCCTGCGCGATGCTCCCTTAAAGGAGAATGCGCGCTGGCTGGGCAAAGTGCGGCTTTTGAAGAAACTGGGCCAGGGTGGAATGGGCTCCGTTTACCGCGGCTACGATGAATCCCTAGCCTTAGACGTCGCGGTCAAGGTTCTGCCGTTACCGTCGGGCGCGCGAGATGATCAATTCGTAGTCCGGTTCAGGCAGGAAGCCAGGATCTCTGCACAGATCAATCATGCCAATGTAGTGCGTACGCTTCATGTCGAAGAGCAGGGCGATCTGATCTATCTGGTGATGGATTACATTGAAGGCCAGACGGCTCGAAACCTGGTGGAGAAACGCGGCAACCTGAGCGTCCCGCTGGCCCTGCAGATCATTCACGACGCAACCAAAGGCATGCAGGCGGCACATGCACACGGGGTCGTGCACCGCGACATCAAGCCCGACAATATTCTTGTCGCCGACGATGGCCGCGTGCTGCTCAGCGACCTGGGTCTGGCCAAGGCCGTCAGCGCGACGGGACAGAATTCGCGCATGCCTGTCACACGCATGGGCCTGCTTTTGGGCACGCCGGCCTACATGAGCCCCGAGCAGTGGGATATTGGCGCGACGATCGGGCCGGCCTCCGACATCTGGTCCATGGGCGCCACGCTCTGGATGCTGCTGACTCAAAAGCCTCCATACGATGAAAAAGATCTTGGGGTTTTGGCGCGTAGCGTCAGAGAATCCCCCTTGCCTGATATCCGGCTGGCTCGGCCGGCACTGCCGGAAGTGGTTATCGACATTCTCGAGCGCTGCCTGGCCAAGCGCCCGAATGATCGATTCGTTGATGCTGAGGAACTCCTGAGCGCGCTGGCTTGGGCGCTGGATAGTATCTCCGCGACACCACTGATCGCAAAAGGCCCGGTGCCCTTCCGGCGTGCCGTCCGGACGGAATCTGATGTTTTCCAGCAGCCTCAGGCGCAGCCCGCCGCCCGATCTGAATCGACCGCCGGCGCGGCGCCGTTCCGCTATGCCGCACCGGCACCGGTTCCGCTGCGTGCGCCCGTGCAGGTAAAACGCTGGATGGCGCTGCCCGCCGTGCTGCTCTGCGGTGCGGCGGTGCTGGCGATCACAACTTTGGGCAGAGGCAAGCCCGTTCCGCCGCCGAGCGTGCTCGCGCTGGACCTGCGCTGCTCAACGCATGTGAAGCTCGGCCAGGAGGCTGACCTGGCGGCGATTGTGACAGGCGTCAAGTCGGATGAATTCACCGTCGTCTGGTATGGCGGCGACCAGGCCTATTCCGGCAGCGAGGTGCGCGCGCGGATTGAGAAAGACACCGAATTTTCCGTGGTGGTGCGCGACCGGAACACCTCCAAAATCCTGGCGCGCCGAAGCGTCAGCGTCAGCGTTGATTTGGAAGTCACGCCGCCCGAGAAGGATTTTTATCAACTTGCGGCAGGCACACCGTTGAAACTGGAAGGCCGAGTACGCGGCGGCGTTGAAGGCGACATCGAAGTACGCTGGATTGATACGGCCAAGCCGGATGAAGCATTGGCCACAAACCGTATTCTGGAACTTTCCGCAGAAGCGTTTGCGGAACCCGGACGGCGCGCGTTTGTGATGCAGGCCCGGCGCAAAGGCACCCCCACCTGGGCCGGCGCGGCCAATTCTAAAATCATCGTCGAGATCTCGCGGCGGGTGCCTCCGGAGTATGCGGCGCTACTGCATGATGGCGCAAAATCGCGCGATGCGGCAATTCAATCAGCCACGGGAGTCGAGGCGGCCGCACACTGGCAACACGCGCTGTCGTCGTTTGAAAAAGCACAGAAACTGTTTGAAGACGAGCAGGCTCCGATGCAGGCCGATCAGTGCCGGCAACGCCTGGCGCTCGAAGAGAAGTATGCAGCCCTGCTTGTGGATGCCCGCCGCCTGATTGCCGTCGCCGAAAAGATTCCGGAGAGCGACGGCGTACGCCGCCTGACCGCGTGGTCGGATGCGATGCGCCCCTGTTCGACGGCGTTGACCCTTTTCGAAAGGGCCGAGGCGCGTTCTCAAGCGGCGGAAGTCGAGTTGAAGCTGCTGGCCTTGAAGTCGGTGCTCCAATCGGCCGAACAGCAGCGCCAGGTCTTCGATACGCAGATTTCCAAAGCCAGGCACTCGGTCAAGGAAGCCGGAAAGTATTTGAAACCGTCCGTCGCGCTGCCGCACTGGGAAGAGGCGCTGGATGCATTCAATGAATTGAACCGGCGCTTCCCGAAACGCAGTGCTGAGTTTGCGCTGGAGTTCAAGGCCGCGCAGGAGAGTCACGACAAGGCCTATCTGGAAGAGGCCTTTGGCGTTATTCCTATGCGCCCTGCGGAAAAGGCGCAGGACCTGACGCCCTCCCGGCAACCGATCGAGAAGGCCGAGCCAACGAAAGTCGCGCCGCGGGTGGCCGAGACACCCAAGACAGCGCCGGCACCCGCAGCACCGACGCCGACGCCCATTCCGCCGCCCGCCGCCGCGACCACACCCACGCCTGCTCCGGATCTGCGTCCCGTCGATCCGAAGTCACGCAAGTTCAAGTAGACGCTTGCCCGCGCATCACTTTTTTCGCATGATGGACCCATCACATTTCGGAGTCTTTGCAGCAATGAGCAAATCGGCATTGATCGTCTGGGGTGGATGGGCCGGGCATGATCCACAGAACGTGGCAGCGCTGCTTGAGCTGCAACTCAAAGAGAATGGTTTTTCCGTCGAGTGCGCCAATACCGTGGACGCGTTCAATGATAGAGAGCGCCTGAAGACCCTCGACCTGATCGTGCCGCACTGGACCATGGGCAAGATCACTACGGATCAGGCCAAAAACGTGTCGCGCGCGGTCGAAGGCGGTGTGGGACTGGGTGGAATTCATGGCGGAATGTGCGATGCGTTTCGCGAGAATACGGACTGGCAGTTCATGACTGGCGGGCAGTTTGTCGCTCATCCCGGAAACGACGGATTGAAGTACACCGTCCGGATTACCGCGCCGCACTGGATCACCGAAGGCATCGGCGATTTCGAAGTGCTCAGCGAACAGTATTACATGCACATCGATCCAGCGATAAAAGTACTCGCCACGACGCGCTTTCCCGTCGCCGACGGAGCGCACACCGCAAATGGCGAGGTCGAGATGCCGGTGACGTGGACGCGCATGCACGGCAAGGGGCGCGTCTTTTATTGTTCGATCGGACATAACGAAAAAGCAGTGCTCAATCCACCGGTGCTGAAGATGTGCACGCGGGGTCTGCTCTGGGCCGCGCATGCAGACTGAAGGCTTCTATTGATGAATACGCGCTGCCCCAACCCGGCCTGCAAACTGCTCTTTGATGTCGCCGACGACCGCGAGGGAAAAAATGGACCCTGCCCGTCCTGCGGACAGGTGATCACGTTTCGATCGCTGGCGCTGCTGAATGAAGTCGAACGGCAACATCTGAAACGCACGCTGGCCGCACCGGCGGAGCCCGCAGGAGCGGCGCGTTATTGCGCTCTGCTGGAAGACATCCGCAGCCTTTGGAACGTCGGATCCATTTTTCGCAGCGCGGACGGCGCAGGATTTCCGCAGCTCTATCTATGCGGCATCACCGGTTGCCCGCCGCACAAATCCATCGCCAAGACCAGCCTCGGCGCGGAAGACCACGTGGCCTGGCAGCACCTCACCGGGGTGCTCGACATTCTGCCCACGCTTCGTTCGCGCGGTGTTCAGATTGTTGCATTGGAAAAAACCGAATCGAGCGTTCCGCTTGAGGAGACGCTGGGGACTGGGAGCATCCATGCACCGCTGTGTTTATTGGTCGGAAACGAAGTTGCCGGATTGTCCGCCGAGGCGCTATCCATGGCGGACAGAGTATGCCATTTACCGATGCGGGGAATAAAAACATCGCTTAACGTTGCGGTGGCATTTGGAATCGCGGCGTACGCCATTCGCGAGCGTACGCATCTATAGATTAAACGTACTTTAGCGCCTCGCGGCCTTGGCCTGCACCTGCTTGGCAAAATTCTCACACGCTGATTTAAAAGGCTGATTCATCTCGGCTAAGATAACGGGGGTGGTTGGAAATTTGAGGCGGAGAAATTTATTGTTCTCTTCGTGCTGTTCTGAGGCCGAGAGTCCCTTTTCAGGAACCTTTGCATTTTGCAACATTCCAGTCACGAGCGGTTGGATGGCCGAAATAACCTCCTGCCGCGCTGCCGCGTAATCCTTTTTAGGAAAGCGTTCCTTGACCTCTTCAAAATAATGGATCAATAGCAGGAAACAATCCTGAGTCGTACGTTCTTTGGCGTAATCACTGGAGGCCAATGCTTCGCGCTTGAAAGCCGCAGTACAGTTTTTTATGTAATTGTTCAGCTCGGATTTCATCGTCGTCAACGCGAGCACTTCGTAACCCCGATCCAGATTATCCAGGTAGGCGTTGAAGGTTTTCTGAAGTGTTTCATTTGCTGGAATTTCGGCTGCCGCAATATCCTTCGCGAATTTCGCGGTAAGATCCTGTAGGAACGCGGCGCGCACCTGATCCTGGCTCTTGCTTGGGAAATTGGTCCAGGCCTCGCGCATTTCCTGGAGCGATTTCGAGACCACTTTCCGGGTGGTCTTTGCAGCGTCTGCGGCCCAGGTAGGAGCGGCAACGGAAAGTAGAAGTGTAATAAAAAGCAGCGTCAATTTTCGGGTAAGCATGGCAGGATTCCTTTCGTACTCAACGGGAACGATAGAATAATGCGTCTTTCTCCGCAAGCAAAGGACGCTCGATCGCGCCGGGCATTCATATAATTGTGGCATCAGAGCAGATACGTACTATGCAATCAGGCAGCTTTAAACGCTTCGATCTAAAACGTGTGCGATCTCCTGCACAAGCATCTGGTCCGAAATGGGGGCTTTTAAAAAGCCTTGCGCCGAGAGCGTCAGCGCGCGTTCGGCTTCTGCTTCGGTGGGCTCTGCATCCGCGACGAACAGTATCGGCACTCCGCGCAGTTTCTTGGTTTCGCGGACTTTCTCGGCAAGCTTCCAGGGGTCCGTTTCGCGGGCTTTCAAGTGGATGATTAAAAGCGCGGGATGATGATCGAGCGCCTTGAGCATGGCGTCTGCATAATTGTGCGCAATGACCGGCTGATGGCCGACGGTTTCCACTGCACGGGTAACCTGGTCGAGGTTGCCGTTTCCAGTGTCTGTGATCAGTACACGACGGCGCCCGACTTCATGGCGAGCTTTTAAGAAAGATTCAAAGTCGGAAACGCGGACTTTCCAGTATCCATTGGCAAGTTTCACGGCAGGCAGGCGGCGATGATAAATCCATTGCTTCACCGCTTCGCCTGTCACGTTCATGATTTTTCCGATATCGTTCGGAGAGAGAAATCGTTCAGCGGACGTCGGAGCAGCGGGGAGTGTCACACCGTAGGCGGCGGCCTGTTCAGAAACGAGTGAGCGATTCGTTCGGCTCTTCTTTTTTCGGTTATCTTTGTCCGATTTCTTATTCATTTCACGGGGCTCCCATTATGCATCTGTCCGGAATCGGAATTACTTGACAAACGGCTAACTTTGGCACACTGACGGAATAAGTCAACCGCCAAAAAACCTGCAAAGTCATACTTAATAGCAACTTCCAAGATCATAAAACAGCACCCTTAGCCTGTAACATCGCACATAATGTGTTGCAATTTATCATTTCAACCGTAACCTTTAGGAGTGATGCAATCGCCTAGCCACTTGTTTTCCTTTGCGCATTTTCTGGATGTATTCTGATGTCGTCGAGCGGGAGATTTGCGACGTTTCCCATCGCTGCACACGTGCAATTGGAGACGCCCGAAGCACTCTTCGCTGCTCTCCGGAATTACGCCAATTCGTTCTGGCTCGATACCGTGGCTGAAAATGGCGAATGGAGTTACTTCGGTTTTATTCAATCGCGTCCTTGCAACACTGTTCGCGACTGCATGGCGCACCGGCCAAGCCTGAATTCAAATCAAGTATACGTCGCGGACGCGCCACCCTTCCGCGGCGGCTGGGTCGGCTACATCGGTTACGACCTGAATGAGCTTGTCAAAAAACATCCTTTCGAACGCATGAGTTTTGGGTACACGCCGAGCGTCCTCGCGTTTTCACACAGGCAGCAACGCTGGTGGGCGGCAGGTGTGCTCCCAAATCCGTTATCGTATAAAAACCAGCAGAGCGCCGCTCAAGAGATGGCGCACTCCCTGGTCGAGCGGCTCATAGGTGCAAAACGCGAGAATCTTACCGTCCTTCCGGACGCACGGCGCGCTTGCGCCAACTTTAAAGCGGGTGCTTATAACCATGCCGTTGAGCAGGCGTTGAAGTACATCGCGGCCGGCGATATTTATCAAATCAATCTGGCTCAAAAATTTTCAACGCCCTGGGAGTTGTCTCCGCAACTTCTATATTGGCGACTGCGTCAGGAGAGCCCTGCACAGTTTGGAGCCTATCTGGGAAGCGGGATCGTGGGTTCACATCGCGCGATCTGCAGCATCTCTCCAGAAATGTTTCTTCGACTGCGCGGAAAGGAGGTTCTGACGCGGCCCATTAAAGGAACGCGGCCTCTTGGAGACTCGATCAAGGAGACTCTGAAAGCACGTATCGAACTGGAGCAGAACGCCAAGGAACGTGCTGAATTGAACATGATAGTCGACTTGGAACGGAATGATCTGGGCCGGGTATGCAAATTTGATTCGATCCAGGTCGAGAGCGCTGGATCGGTCGAAGAACTCCCCACGCTGCTGCATCGGATTGCGACAATCCGCGGCATCTTGCGGCAGCACCATGGCCCGTTAAGTCTGCTGAAAGCAACCTTTCCAGGGGGATCGGTGACGGGTGCGCCGAAAATTCGCGCAATGCAACTGATTCGGGAATTGGAACCCTCGCCGCGCGGACCCTACTGCGGCGCGATCGGATGGATCGGCGTCAACGGAGATATGGAGATGAGCATTGCAATTCGCACTGCTCTTTATGACGGCGTGGCCGGGACCGCCGAATATCACGCCGGCAGCGGGATCGTTGCGGACTCCGACCCGCAACTTGAATATGAGGAGACGCTGCATAAGGCGGCCGCATTTTTCAAAGCAACAAACAGCCGCCTCGAATAAACTAAAACCATGAATGATACGCTATTCAGCATCAACGGAAAGATTGTTCCGGAGAAAGACGCCGTCGTGCCGGTCACCGACCGCGGCTTCTTGTACGGAGATGGAGTCTTCGAGACAATCCACGCGTACGGAAATGTGCTCTTCAGAAGCGATGAACATTTGCGCCGGATCAAGAATGCCGGCGAGATTCTCTACTTCGATCACTTTCCAAAAACCGCCGATTTAGCAGAATGGCTGGCGCAGGCCGTCAAGCATGCCGCGTTCGCGGAAGCCAACGTGCGCATGACGATTACGCGAGGACAGGGACCACGCGGCCCGTCGATCAAGGGGCCGTTTGCTCCAAACGTTATCATTACCGTTACTGATTTTCCGCGTCCACCGGCCAACCGCACTTTGCAGGGCGTTTATGCAATCACGGCAACGTTTCGACGCCAGGAGAGCGCTGCCACGGCGCGATTGAAAACGCTCAACTATATCGAGCAGATTCTGGCGCGGCGCGAAGCGGATCTGGCCGGCGCGGATGAGGCTCTGATGCTCAATAATGCGGGGCTGCTTTGCGAAGGCTCGGCCTCCAATATTTCGCTGATAAAGCAAGGCGCGCTGACGCTGCCTGACCCCGAACGTGCCGGCGCGCTGCCGGGCATTGCGCAGATCACCGCGATTGAAGCAGCTCACAATCTGCGAATTCCGGTGATGATGACGTCGCTGAGCCCCTGGGATCCAGGACTCTCCGAGGAAGCATTTTTAACGGGATCGATGCGCGAGATTACACCGCTGGTGAAGCTGGACGAAAAGATCATCGGGAGCGGCAAACCGGGGCCGGTCACTCTGCGGATTATCGAAGAGTACCGGCGCATCGTGGAGCGCACTTGCCGGCCCTTCAAGTTTCCGTCACTGAAACCTGCGGAGTAGCGACGTTCAAGCACGCTGCGAGTGTGTGCGCACTCGACACACTGCTCATCAGAATATTATTGTTGACATTCCCACGCCTCCCTTTATGAACGGCACCCTGACAACTGAATATAGGTCCGCTTATCGAGAGTGGTTGAGGGACAGGCCCTTTGACGCCACAGCATCCGAAAGCTTTCCACCGATGGCCACTGCGCCGCTGAGGGGAGTTCAAGAGTGCTAAATCCTGCGATGCTCGGCAGTCCGTTCTGATTTTTGAATCAGGCGAATTGCGGAGATCGAGAGATGAGCAGAGCATGACGCGCCAGTTCTCACGACGCGGCATACCCTACTTCCGCCGCATCATCACGGCAACTCTCCCCCATCGCAAAATTCGATAATCACAGATGCTTAGTCGTGTCTTTGCTTCAATACAAAGACTCGCGGAGTGCGCAGGGAGCTGCTTTCAGGGCCCCCGTCAAGGAGTTCGACGTTTCCTGCGCGCTTCGTTTTGAACATTTGATTTGTTTGAAATTGTTTCGAGTTTCGAGTTTCGAACTTCGGATTTCGGGTTTGATCAAAGAGGGAGAGAACAATGCCAGCCAAGTACATTCGGGGATTGAAGTGCCGGGAGTGTTCGCGCCATTACGAGTCCAAGCCGATACACGTCTGCGAAATCTGCTTCGGGCCGCTGGAAGTCGACTACGATTACGAGGCCATTGGCAAGGACATCTCGCGCGAGAAGATCCAGTCGCGCGACCGCAACATGTGGCGTTACGCCGAATTCCTGCCGCTGGATAACGATCCGTGCGTCGGCAAGAACACCGGCTACACCCCGCTGATCAAGGCCGACCGGCTGGCCAAACGCCTCGGCTTGCGCGAACTCTGGGTCAAGAACGACGCCGTCAACTACCCCACCCTCTCCTTTAAGGACCGCGTGGTCAGCGTCGCCATCAGCAAAGCCAAAGAGTTCGGATTCAAAACCGTCGCCTGCGCCACCACCGGCAATCTGGGCAACAGCGTCGCCGCGCAGTCCGTCCGCGCCGGCCTGGAATGCTACATCTTCATGCCCGCCAATCTGGAGCAGGGAAAAATCCTCGGCACCAGCATCTACGGCGTCCATGTCGTCGGCATCAGCGGAAACTACGACGGCGTAAACCGGCTCTGTAGCGAGATCGGCGGCAAGTTCGGCTGGGCTTTCTGCAACATCAACATGAGGCCCTACTACGCCGAAGGCAGCAAGACCATGGGCCACGAAATCTGCGAGCAACTCGGCTGGAAGGCGCCCGACAACGTGGTCATCCCGATGGCCGGCGGAAGCCTGATCTGCAAGATCGACAAGGCCATTCACGAATTCGAACGGACCAACCTGCTGCTCGCCAAGCCCAAGACGAAAATCTTCGGCGCGCAGGCGACCGGCTGCAATCCGATCACGCACGCCTTCAAGCAGGGTTGGGAACTCTTCAAGCCGACCAAGCCGAACACGATCGCCAAATCGATCGCGATCGGAAATCCGGCCGACGGATTCTATGCTATCAAGTCGATGCGCAGCAGCGGCGGCTACGGCGAGGACGTCACCGACGAAGAGCTGGTCGAAGGCATTAAGCTGCTCGCCGAGACCGAAGGCATCTTCACGGAGACCGCCGGCGGCGTGACCGTGGCGACGACAAGGAAGCTGGTCGAACAAGGCCGTATCGACAAGGATTCGTGTACCGTGATCTGCATCACCGGCAACGGATTGAAGACGCTCGACGCCGTGATCGACAAAGTCGCCCGCCCCGACATCATCGACGCCAAACTGAGCGAGTTCGAGAAACTGCTGGAGACGATGAAGTCGCGGACGTCAGGGGAAGCCGTCGCCGCGCAATGAAATCAAATGCTGGAATCTAGTGCTGAGTGATATGATGTTTTTGGGAGGTGCGACGATGACGTACTTAGGCAAAATTGTTAACGGTGCAATTGTTTTGGCCGATGACGTTCATTTACCGGATGGAACATTGGTGCGCGTTGAACCTCTCGACCCGAAAAAAGCGGATGCCAATGCGGCGGAGTCAGAGCCGTGGAAGAGTTTGGCAAATTTTGCAGGAACCATCAAGGGCCTGCCCAGCGATTTAGCCGTCAATCACGATCATTACATTCATGGAACCAAGAAGCGTGAATGAAGTCTTTGCCGACACTTTCTATTTTCTGGCGTTGCTGAATCCAGCCGACAAAGCGCATGAGCTGGCAGTGAACACTTCGGTTCAGCTCAACCCGTCGCTGACAACGACCGTTTGGGTGCTCGCTGAATTAGCTGATGCTCTTTCCGATGCAGCATCAAGGGAGCAATGTGCGCATTTCATCAGGACGGTTCTGCAGAATGCGGGTATTTATGTGAGTGACGAAAACGATCTGTTCGCGGCCGGCCTGGCTTTGTATGAGGAACGTCTCGACAAGGATTGGTCGCTCACCGATTGCATTTCATTCGTTGTCATGAAGCGCCGTAACCTTGTGGACGCCTTCACAGGTGACCGTCATTTTGAACAGGCCGGTTTCAATGCGTTGTTTAGAAACGCCTAACCAATTTTAATCGAGGAGACCCCATGCCCGTCAACGTCCGCATCCCCGAAGTGCTCCGCAAACTGACCGGCGGCAACGAGATCGTCGCCATCGAGGCCGGCACCGTGCGCGAGATGATCGACACGCTCGAAAAAACGCACCCCGGAATCAAGGAACGCATCTGCGACGAGCAGGGCAACGTGCGCCGCTTCGTCAACATCTTCGTCAGCGAAGAGGACATCCGCTTCCAGGAGAACCTCGACACGAAGCTCACCCCCGGCATGGAGATCGCGATCCTTCCCGCCGTCGCCGGCGGCAACGCCAAACCCAAGTCCGCGCCCAAAGAGACGCCGCCCGAAAAAGCGTCCGAATGCGTGCGCCGCGTCTACCTCACCTTCAACAAGGAAATGTGCACACGCCCGATCATTTACGAGATGGTCAAAAAATTCGATGTGATCCCCAACATCCGCAGCGCCTCAGTGACCGAAAGCATCGGCATCATGGGTGTCGAAATCAGCGGCGACCGCGAAGCCGTCGAGAAGGCGCTGGAGTACGCGCGCAAGCAGGGCGTGAAGGTTGATCCGATCGAGATGAATGTGGTTGAGCCGTAGGCTCAATGCAAAATTCAAAATGCAAAAGGCAAAAGTATGGGGCTCGACATTGCAGAACTCGTTATGGATATTGAGGACACGTTCGATTTTGAATGGCCGGATGAGAAATTCTTTAGCAATAATCGTAGTGCGACCTTGGGCGATATTCACAATTACGTTATGACGAAGCTTGCACAACGGAATTTTAGTCGGCGAAGCGACGGCAGCAGTGCTGAAGTGTGGATTGAAGAGGACGTCTGGTTAAAAATTCGCGAGACCGTCGCGCGCGTGCTGTGCGTCCCTATAGAGCGCGTGACCAAGACAGCCCGCCTGATTGAGGATCTTAACGCAGGTTAGTCAGTTTTAAGTTCAACATCGCAGAATAGAATAAATCTGGGTTCGATAAGGGAAACGCAGATGCCAAAAACAACTCAGCGCGCAGCGAACGGCACGACACAAAATAAAAGCAAGGCGACGAAGCGAAAGCCTGTCGCGAGGGGATGGCGAAAGCCGACAGATGAAGTGTCTCAACGATTGATTGCCGAGGACAGGGAACTGGTAAAATTCCTATCGAAGGGAATGCCAGCGTTCAGTGCTGCAACCGATCAACGTGACGAACGGCGCAAGGATGCAGAGCGCGGCAAATGAATCGCGTTACCGCAATCGTTGATACATGCATTTGGATCAGCGCCTATATGGCTTCAGATCCAGATCATTTTGCCACCCGAGCCTTCGTCGATGAGATCCATCGTGGCAGACATAAAATTTTCTTGCCGGATGTAGTACTAACGGAAACTGTCTGCCGCGTGGCCAGGTACTATCGCGCGATTAAGCGCGATCCGGTCGATGCAGTGCGATTGGGCGCTCGGCTGGCTGCATTGCCATCCATTTCATGGCTGCAGGTAAATCAGGAATACTGCCAGATGGCAGCGGAACTTGGCGCGCGTCACAAATTGCGGGGCATGGATGCGCTCATTGCTTATGCGGCCGTAAGAAACCGCTGTGAGCTGATCACAAATGATTCGGACTTTCATGATTCAACGCTCGCAAACATCATTAAAATTCGCGCAATCAAATAAAGGAATTACATGAATCTAAACCGCTACAACCGTCAAGTCCTCCTCCCCTTCATCGGCGAAGAGGGCCAGAAGAAAATTTGCGCTTCCACCGCCGTCGTTGCCGGCTGCGGCGCGCTCGGCACTGTCATCGCCAATGTGCTGGCGCGCGCGGGCGTGGGCAATCTGCGCATCATCGATCGCGACTTTATCGAAGAGAGCAATCTGCAGCGCCAGGTGCTCTTTGATGAGCAGGATTGCCGCGAGAATCTGCCCAAGGCCGCCGCGGCCGAGCGCAAGATCAAGCAGATCAATTCGACGATCAACGTCACCGGCATCGTCGCCGATATCAATCCGGCTAACATCGAAGAGTTGATCAAAGGCGCCGACGTGGTCGTCGACGGCGCAGACAATTTCGAGACGCGTTTCGTGCTCAACGATGCCTGCGTCAAGCATGGCATTCCGTGGGTCTACGGCGCGGCGGTCGGTTCGGTCGGAATGAGCATGACTGTGATCCCTGGCACGACGCCCTGCCTGCGCTGCATCTTCGAAACGGCTCCCCCGCCGGGGATGACGCCGACGTGTGACACGGCCGGCGTGCTCGGCGCCGTCACCGGACTGATCGGAAATTTCGAAGCCGCCGAGGCGCTTAAGATTCTTGCAGGCAAGCCGGAGAGTATTAATAAGAAGCTGCTCTCGATCGACATGTGGTCGGGCGAGTTGCATCAGTTCAAGATCGCCAAAGCCAAAGAGATCGCCAACTGCCCAACCTGCAAGCAGCGCAATTTCGAGTTCCTCGAGGGCCAGGGCGCAAGCACCACCACAGGGCTGTGCGGGCGCAATGCGGTGCAGATCAATCCGCGCAACGGCAGTAAGCTCGACCTGCAGGCGATGGCCACGCAGCTCGGCGGAACCGGCGGGATCACCAATATCACGGCGAATAAATTCTTGCTGAAGTTCAACGCCCCCGGTGGCGACGAAGGCCAGGGGCTGGAGATCACCGTCTTCCCCGACAGCCGCGCGATCATCAAAGGAACGAAGAAAGTTCCGGATGCCCGGACGGCTTACGCGAAATACATCGGCGGATAAATATTGGTCGCGCGCGTTAAAAATACGCCACTGTGGCGTTCACTACTCGCGAACCATTCGGACTACTTCTTCTCATCCAAAGGTGCGGCTGGTTTCTCGGCCGCGATTGCGGCTTCCAGCACTGGTTCCGGCGCAGGTTTCAGCAATGAAACCAGCATGGAAACGCCGAGCAGTACGGCGATGACAACCAGCGAGACCACTACGTCAATTGAGACTTTGACCCCAGAGAGGTGCTCAGCGCCAAAGATCTTTTTGACCAGTTCCTTGTAGTGGTTGTCGGCCAGCATCTTGCCGCCGATGAAAATCAGCACCGCGGCCAGACCTATCTTCAGATAATGGAATTTCCCCATCATCCCGTGCAGCAGGAAAAAGAGCGCGCGCAGCCCGAGTATGGCGAAGATATTCGACGTGTAGATGATGAACGGATCGGAGCTGACCGCGAAGACTGCCGGAATGGAGTCGACGGCGAAGACCAGGTCGGTGGCCTCAATCGAGATCAGCACAAAGAGCAGTGGGGTGGCCAGTTTGCGCCCGTTCTCGTTCACAAAAAACTTGGCACCACGATACTCCGTGACCGAGGGCACGTGCTTCTTGAAAAAGCGCAGCACCGGATTCTGGCCGGGGTCAAGTTCGTCGTCGCCAGAGAAGAGCATTTTGATTCCGGTGAAAACGAGGAACGCGCCGAAGACGAGTAGAATCCAATGGAATTTCGCGATCAGCATTGCTCCGGCAAGGATGAAAATCGCGCGCATAATTAGCGCGCCCAGGATGCCCCAAAAGAGCACGCGATGCTGCAGCTCCGACGGAACGCGGAAATAAGCAAAGATGATCAGAAAGACGAAGAGGTTGTCGACCGAAAGCGCCTTCTCGATCACATATCCGGTGAAGAATTCAATCGCCAGCTTCGGACCGGTCTCCGGTCCGAAGTAAAAATAGATGCCGGCATTGAAGGCCAGCGCCAGGCTGATCCAGACCGCGCTCCATGCCAGAGCCTCACGCGTGCCGACTTGATGCGCCTCGCGGTGAAAGACGAACAGATCGATGGCCAGCATCACCAGCACAAAGACCGTGAATCCGCCGATCAGGGCGGGCGTGGCAACCGATGATGTCAGAGCAAGTACTGCGAAATCCATTACGGCCATCCGTGGGTAAAGAGAACAGTCTATCGGCCGCGTGAATAACGCAAGACGATACCGATAATACATGAAGTATTATAATGACCTGACAGACAACTCGGGATCGGCAAAGAATGTTTCATGCAGCCGCAACGCCGCAAGCTAAAGTGTTTCACTGGTACTCGGAGCGATTCATGAAAACCATCCCTGCACTCTCTGACCTGCTCGACCTGTCGACTGAACTTTGCCGGGTTCACACCACGGCGGCCGGTCCCGGCGGTGCTTTGCCTCTGACCGAATCGATGCTCAAGAACTGGGCCAGCGGCGATATTTTTGGCATGAGCCTCAACGCCGGAATGGGTTGGGACGTTACCAAAGTCGCCGGAAAACATTTTCTGATCCTGAGCACCTCCGGCGGATTGCGCGCCGAAGACGGCTCGCCTATCGCGCTCGGATTTCACACCGGCCACTGGGAGGTCGGACTGCTCATGCAGGCCGCGGCGCGCGAATTCAAGCAGCTTGGCTGCATGCCCTTCGCCGGTCACTGCACCGACCCGTGCGACGGCCGCACGCAGGGCACGACCGGCATGATGGACAGCCTCGCCTATCGCAACGACGCCGCGATTGTGCTACGCCGCCTGATCCGTTCGCTGCCGAGACGCAATGGCGTGATGGGCATCGCCACCTGCGACAAGGGTCTGCCGGCGATGATGATGGCGCTGGCGGGATGCTCGGATCTGCCTGGCATTCTAGTGCCCGGCGGCGTGACGCTGCCGCCGACCGTCGGCGAAGACGCGGGCAAAGTCCAGACCGTCGGAGCGCGCTTCGCGCACGGCGAGCTCACGCTTCAGGAAGCGGCCGAGCTCGGTTGCCGCGCCTGCGCCACGCCCGGTGGCGGCTGCCAGTTCCTGGGAACGGCTGCGACGTCGCAGGTTGTCGGCGAGGCGCTCGGACTTTCTCTGCCGCACAGCGCGCTGGCGCCGTCTGGCCAAGAGATATGGCTTCAACTGGCGATACGATCGGCGCGCGTGCTGCTCCATCTTGAAGAGAGCGGCATTGCGCTCAAGAAAATTCTTACGCCGCACGCCATTGAGAACGCGATGGCCGTGCACGCCGCCTTCGGCGGCTCGACGAACTTATTATTGCATATTCCCGCTATCGCTCACGCGGCTGGATTGCGGCGGCCGACGGTCGAAGACTGGAGCGCGATCAACCGGCGTGTGCCGCGCATCGTCGATGTGCTTCCCAATGGGCCCTCAGGTCATGCAACCGTGCGCGTCTATCTTGCCGGCGGCGTTCCGGAAGTGATGCTCCATCTGCGCGAGCTGGGATTGCTGCACGAAGAATGCCTCACGGTCAGCGGCCGGCCGCTTGGCGAAGTGCTCGAGTATTGGAAGAGCAGCGACCGACGCAAGGCACTTCGCGAGCAGCTCAAGCGCGCCGACGGAGTGGATGCCGACGATGTCATCCTGCCGCCGCAACGCGCCCGCGAGCGCGGACTGACCAGCACGGTCACCTTTCCGCGCGGCAACATTGCGCCCGATGGCGCGGTGATCAAGAGCACCGCGATCGATGCCAGCGTCGTCGACGCCGACGGCGTCTATCGCAAGACCGGCCCGGCCCGCGTCTTCGTGACCGAGCGCGCTGCAATCGCAGCCATAAAGGAAGGGGCGATCAAGGCAGGCGATATTCTGGTGCTGATCTGCCGCGGTCCGATGGGCGCCGGCATGGAAGAAGTTTATCAAGTCACCAGCGCGCTGAAGCACCTGGCCTTCGGAAAACATGTCGCGGTCATCACCGACGCGCGCTTCTCGGGTGTCTCCACGGGCGCGTGCATTGGCCACGTCGGACCCGAGGCGCTCGCCGGCGGGCCGGTTGGAAAATTGATCGACGGCGACGAAATTCAGATCATCATCGACCGCATTAAACTTGAAGGCAGCGTCGACCTGATCGGAACAGGCGGCGAGTGGGGCAGACATTCCTGTCTGCCCGAACAGACAGGAATGTCTGTTCCACCCCAAACCCGTTTCACGCCCGAGGAAGGCGCGCGCGTGCTGGCCTCGCGCCAGCCCCGTCCGGACCTCGCGCCCGACGCAAAGCTGCCCACCGACACGCGGCTATGGGCGGCGCTGCAAGCCGCCAGCGGCGGCACGTGGGGCGGATGCGTGTATGACGCGGATGCGATCATCGCGAAACTCTCAAGCGGGAGCGAGCCAACCAAATAGTGACGGATCGAATATAGAGCACAGTAGTCCGTCTTTGAGCAAGAGCGCGAATTTTCCCTGCTATTCGGCAGGGCGCAGTGTAAGTCCTACTATCGATTTTAACCTTAAAGGAGACCGTACCGTCATGCCCCGATTTTTAGCCATTCTCATTACTGCAACGTTATTGCTGAGCACCGTGCGCGCCGCCGAGCCGGGCAAGCCGCTGAAGGCACTGCTGGTCTGCGGTGGATGCTGCCACGACTATGCCAAGCAACATGAAATCCTGAAGAAAGGGATCGAAGAACGCGCCAACATCGAAGTGACCGTCGCGTATGATCCCGACAAAGGCACCAAGCATAAAAATCCTGTCTACGACAATGCGGATTGGTCCAAAGGCTTCGATGTGATCATTCACGACGAATGTTCCGCCGACGTGAAAGACATTGAGGTCATCAATGCCATTCTTGCGCCGCATAAGGCCGGCCTGCCCGCCGTCCACCTGCACTGCGCCATGCACAGCTATCGCAGCGAAGGTTTCCCCAAAGCCACGCCGTGGTTTGAATTCACCGGCCTGGCCACTACGGGACATGGCGCGCAGTTGCCGATCGAGATCAAGTACATCGACAAAGAACATCCCATCACCAAGGGACTCGAAGATTGGACCACCATTAAGGAAGAGCTCTACAACAACCTGAAGGTGTACGACACGGCTAAGCCGCTGGCACGCGGCATTCAAGGCAAGGCAGACACCGTCGTGATCTGGACTAATGATTATGGCAAGACCCGCGTCTTCGGAACGACGCTCGGCCACAACAACGAAACCGTCGCCGACGCCCGCTACCTGGACCTCGTCACCCGCGGCCTGCTCTGGTCCTGCGACAAGCTCAACGACACGTACTTGAAGCCCAAGAAGTAAATTGAAAATGCAAAATGCAAAAGTGAACGGCGCCGCAAGGCGCCGTTTTTCTTTGGGTGACGGGAGTTTGGCTGTTTCTTGCCACCAGCTTTAGAGCAATTCACAGTCGAATGTAGACATGTGATCGAAGATTTACGTCACTCGCCCGCGGAGCGGCGACGGGAGATTAGCCGGGGTAGGGTTTTTCGAGCGCCGCCGCCACCTCCGCTTCGCAGGCCGCAAGCGTTCCAATTATAGTATTTTACAAACCCGAGTACCATCATCCCCGAAGCTACAATCAGTATCGCTAAAATCGATAGCAAATGAACTAAAGATTCTTTTTCATTACGGCCATTTGCCAAAATTAGGCACTCCCAATGAATGAGGCGGGCCATCATATGGGGTCGTCGCACGCGTCCACCTTCTTCACTTCACCTCATAAACCTTCAACTTCCGCTTGGTCAACTTCACATGCATTTCGCTCGCCCTGGAAAGCTTGAACGCGCCGTCAAGTCGCGCGGCGACGGTCTCGGTGATGCCCATACCGCTTTTTAAATTATCCGAGACCCAATTGAGCACCAGGAATGCCGTATTCACCGTGTCGCCGATGATGTCCGGCCGCGCGTATTCGGCGTGGCCGATCAGGCCCAGATAAATGTCGCCGGTGTGGAGCGTGATGCGCAGGTCGGGCGTCGGCACGTGCGTGCGCGCATCCAGAGCGGCACGAAGAGCGCGCTGCGCGTGGTTGGGGCCGGAGAAAAATCCGAGAAAGCCGTCGCCTACATACTTCACCGGAACGCCGTCGTGGCGCGCCACGCTTGCGGTGACCAGATGGAAGATGCCATTGGCCCAGAGCGCCACGTCGCGCGGCGGCATCGACATCGAACGCATCGCGAAGCCTTTCATATCGGTGCAGAATACGGTGGCCTCAAAAGTGTCGCCGAGCTTCTCGCCGCGCCCAAGCAGCGCGTCGCTGCTCACGCCGAGCAGCTTGGAAAGATCGAGCAGCACCGCAATATCCGGCGCGTTCTCGCCGCGCTCCCACTTGCTGACCGCCTGAGCGCTGATTTGCAGCGCGCCGGCTATGTCGCGTTGCTTCAAGCCCCGTTTTTCACGCAGAGCGCGGATGCGTTCGCCCAGTTCGACCAGATTCATAAGTGAAGTGTACGACACGCGCGCCGGGCCGTGAATGGCATTTCGATATTACAAAATAATCACCGGAAATACTGACCGAAGTCGCGCCGCAATCCGTTCTCTTTACTGACCGACTATCGATTTCACGTACCTCTATATAAGGAGCAACCGTATGCGCAAACGTGGAGACGCCGTCGAGGCCGACATGGTTCCCATGATCGATATTATTTCTTTGCTGCTGATGTTTCTGATCATCGTCGGCGACACCGCATCGAACGCCAGCAGCGTGCGCATGCAGCTCCCGCGCGGAATGGATCAGGCCATGACCGAACCGGAACTCATTGCCGCCAAATTGCTCCCGGAAGGCCGCATCGTCATCGAATTGGCTCCGACCGAAGCGGGGAAATATAGAGCCGTGATGAATGGCCGCACGTATGACCTGGCCGACGGCGGCAACGGCACACTGATCGCGCATTTAGAACATCAAATCAATCTCAACCTGAGCATCGGAAACGCTACACGGAACAACGCAGGCGCCATCGACACCCCGGTGCGTCTGCGCATCCCCGAGAGCGCCGAGATGCGGAGCGTCGAAAGCCTGATCCTCATCCTCGCCCGCGTCGGCCTGGTGAACGTTCAGTATGCCGCGGACGGCAAAAGATAGGCGTCTGCGATTATCCGTGCCACATTGCACTCGCCTGCAGGCATCCTGCTCGCTGGAAACATTCGCTGAAAATCGTCCGCCGCACTCTGAATTTCGGTCGGCGATCTCGAAATTCGACGAGCTCTTCTGTGCGCGGCACGATCCATCAAGCACTCTTTTAATCCGCTCTCGGCTGTGGGTATTCGCAACGATTTAGTGATCTCCTCTGCTATGCAGATTTCCAAAATCGGCATCAAACACATGCCTCTTTCCGTGCCTCTGCGACCGAATAATAAATATGGCACGATAATCGCTTAAATACCCCTCGTGACATTGTAGACACATTTTTGGCGTGCGCTCGCAGATGATCTCTTTCTGCCTGAGTATTAGGGGATAACAGTTATGAAATTTCTTTTGGGTTTCGTCTTGATACTCGGGCTAATCCCCATTGACTACGCCAGCGCGGGCACCCCGCCGGTCTTCACCAGCGCAGCGACTGCATCCAGCACTATCCCGCTGGTCGGACAGAGTATTTCGTTCAACGCCCCTGCCGCCGATCCGCAGGGTTTTGCCGTCGTCTATATTTATGATTACGGCGACGGAGTAGTCGATCTGCTCGGCACGCACACTTACACGGAGGCCGGCGCCTATACGGTCACAATTACCGCCGGAAATTGCATAGACAGCGTCGCGACGTCCATACCGATTTCGGTCAAGGGATTCACAAATCTATGGATACAAAAACAATCCATCAAAGTCGGTGCTCCCGGGAAAGAAGCCTGGAAAGCCAAGCTCATATATAACGCAGACCGGACCACGCAAGGCATCTTCAATTTCGCCGAAGATGATTTCATTACAAGCCTCAGCGGTATTGCCGGAATTAACGTCGATCCCTCTCAATTTAAAGGATCATCGCCGAAATTTACCTTCAAGAGCGCCAAAGGGCTTAAGCCTTCCATTTCTGTCGTTCTCAATGAAAGCACACAAACCCTTTCTATCGCTGTAAAATCAGCCACCTTTCTCGGCGCCGCCCCCGATGTGTTAAGTAACCTTCTCCAGCTTGGCGACAGTTCATTTGCGCTAAATACCGCTCTCGATTCGAAGGGCAAATTTAGAGCAACCTCCGGTTACCGCAGTGCTGCATTCGTCGTCAAAAAAGGCGCAGTAAAAGTGAAGGCGGCCGGAAAAGATTCTGCAAAGTTCGCGCTGTTGCTCGGCGACCCGGCATTTCAATTCCCCGGAGCCTCCGGTGCAAACAACGCTCGATTCCGCATCACTAACAGTGCTGGAGTGACGGTATTAGATAAAGATTTCAGCTCCATTACAGCCTTCGCCAAAGGTAAACTAAAGACCGGTAAAGACACCGCCTCGCCTCCTGGGACACTTAAATACGATAGCGCAAAAGGAAAGATGAGCGTCGCCATCAAGAAAGCGACGCTGACGGGTCTGCTTAGCGCTCCGCAAGAACACGTTCGCGTTGACGTGATCCTCGGCGATCAAACCTACCGCACGCACGTCACCCTTTTTGCATCCAAGACCGGCGCATACACCACCAAGTTGGGCAAAGGAATGATCCTTCTCCCCGGCACGAAAAGCGCTCCCTTCCCCAGCCTGCCCACGGTGGTCACCACAAACCCTGCGCAGGGCGCTACGAACGTTGCCCGCAATCAGAAGATCACCGCAACATTCAGCGAGACGATGGATCTGACCACGATTACGGCAGCAAGCTTTACCTTGCAGCAAGGAATCACCCCGGTCGCAGGCGCAATTACGTTCTCAGGCACGACCGCAATCTTCACACCGGCAGTCGAGCTGACGCCTCAGGCGATGTACGCCGCAACACTGACAACGGCTGTAAAAGATGCCGCCGGCAACGCGCAGGCCCGCAACTATGTCTGGTGTTTTACGACGGGCGCGACATCAGATACGACCGCGCCAACTGTCACATCCACCGTGCCGGTCAATGCCCAGAGCAGCGTCGCGATCAATAGTAAAATAAGCGCTGCCTTTAGCGAAGCAATGGATCCACTGACGCTCAATTCAAGCACGTTCACCTTGATGCAGGGAAGTACGTCCGTCGCGGGCACCGTGACCTACGCTGCCACCGGCGCCTCTGCAAGCTTTAATCCTTCCAGCGGCCTTACACCCAGCACCACCTATACCGCCACAGTGACCACCGGCGCGACGGATGCCGCCGGCAACGCTCTGGCTGCAAATTTCATCTGGAGCTTCACGACCACTGCCACGGCGGACACGACGGCTCCCACAGTGGTTTCCACCATTCCCGTCAATTCAGCCACGGGTGTCTCCATCAATACTAAAATCACTGCAACCTTCAGCGAGGCCATGGACCCGCTCACACTGAACATGGGAACATTTACATTGATGCAGGGAGTGACGGCGGTTCCAGGCGCCGTGACTTACGCTTCCATCGGCACTACTGCCTCTTTTAAGCCGGATGCTAATCTGACGCCTGGCACCACCTATACCGCCACAGTGACCACCGGCGCGAAGGATGCCGCCGGCAAGGCTCTGGCTGCAAATTTCGTATGGAGCTTTACGACCTCGGCCGCGGCGGACACGACGGCTCCCACAGTGGTTTCCACCATTCCCGTCAATTCAGCCACGGGTGTCGCCATCAATACTAAAATCACTGCAACCTTCAGCGAGGCCATGGCCCCGCTCACGCTTACCATGAGTACATTTACCTTGATGCAGGGAGCGACGACGGTTCCAGGTGTCGTGACTTACGCTTCCATCGGCACCACAGCCACTTTTAAGCCGGATGCGAATCTGACGCCTGGCACCGCGTATACCGCCACAGTCACAACCGGAGCCAAAGACCTAGCCGGAAATGCACTGGCGGCCAACGTGGTCTGGACATTTACGACCGGAGTGACCGCCGACAGCATTGCGCCGAACGTGATCTCAACCAATCCCACGGATCAGGCCACAAATGTCGCGATCAACCGTACGGTCAATGCAACGTTCGATGAATCCATGGACCCTGCCACGATCAACTCTGCCAGCTTTAAATTGGACGGCCCAGGCCCCAATCCCATCTCAGGGACAGTCACCTATAATGCCGGAAGTAAGATTGCCACATTCACTGCCAGCAGCGATCTGGCTCCGGGTACCCAATTTACGGCTACGATTACGACTGCCGTCAAAGACCTGGCGGGCAATGCACTGGCCGTCAACAAGACCTGGACTTTTACGACCGGCACACAGCGCGCAATTCAGCCTGTGGCTCTGGGAACGGCCGCAAGCTTCGGGACTTTTGGCGGTGGTGCCGGCATGACCAACCAAGGACTCTTCACCGTTATCAACGGCGATATCACAACCACTGGCGCGTCGACCACAGTCACAGGCTTCCACGATAGCGTGGGAGACATCTATACCGAAACGCCGCTCAATAAAGGACAAGTGAACGGCCGAATCTACACCGCACCTCCCACACCCGGCGGCGCCGGCGTCGGCGGAAATGCAACCACAGAGGCGATCGCCATCCAGGCCGCATCGGATGCGAACACCGCCTACAACAACCTCACCCCAGCCTCCATTCCCGGCGGCACCGATCCGGGCGCAGGCCAGTTGGGCGGCTTGACTCTTCCGCCCGGCGTCTATCAGGCCGCCGGCGGCACGTTCATGATTACCGGATCGGATCTGACCCTCGACGCTCAGGGCGATTCCAATGCCGTGTGGGTCTTCCAGATGGCCGCTTCACTGACCGTCGGCGGACCCGCCGCCCCTCGCACCGTGAACATGATCAACGGCGCGCAGGCCAAGAACGTCTTCTGGCAGGTCGGAAGCGCCGCGACCATCAACGGAGCTGGCGGCGGCACCATGGTGGGAACCATTATTGCCTCCAGTGGCGTCACCTTCTCGACGGCCGGCAATGTCATCCTGACGACTTTGAATGGCCGCGCTCTGGGACTGAACGCCTCGACCACGCTCGTCAACACCATCATCAATGTGCCCGCACCCTGAATTGAGTGGACCGGTAAGAACGACTTACCGGTCCACATCGTTCGTCGTCCCGGGGTCGTCCGAAAATCCTAAACCAGTGCCGCCTTGACGCAGTGGATCGGCGGCAGCGAATCAACCAGACATTCCCATTTCTCGCCGCCGTCCCGCCCTATCCAGAGCTGACCCGTCATCGTTCCAAAATATAACGCGCGATTTGAGCTCATCGATTTCCATTGCATCGCGTTGAACGGTGAAGAAGCTATTCATTTTCGGCAGTCCGTTCGCAAGCCGAGTCCACGAATCGCCGCCGTTTTCACTGCGCCAGACTGCGGGTGCTGCGCCCGGACATGTGCGCGTCATTCCCCTCAAGCGGCATTACATAAACCGTGTCGGGATCGCGCGGATGAACCCCAATCGGAATCCGAAATCCGAGCGGACGCATCGTGGCGGCGTTTTCGAAAATCCACTGCGCCAATTGTCCGCTGAAAAAGCACTGTCCGACGAAGCGCAAGCCCAACGCCACACGGGAACTGCGAACGAGCGTGAAAGAGCACGTGCTGGCGCGGCGGCCTTGTTCCATGTCCTTTGCCTCAGGCTGGTATGGCGACGCGCCGTTGGCGCTAAAAAAATGGTTATTGAGTCCAGTGTTGTTAATGAAGGGAAAAAGACTTGAAACGATTGGCAGTTGAATCGTTTCAAGTCTTCTTTATCCACACTGGACTCACTAGTCGAATTAACTTCGACGCGTCAGCGCTGCGCGGTGGGTGTCACGGGCAAGCTGAGCAGGCGCTTGGCTTCGGCGAGCAGAAACGTCGGTTCGCGGAAGGGCGTGAAGCTGATCTCCTGCCAGCGCAGCAGGCCGGCGCCGTCGATCAGATAGGTGCCGTGCAGCGCCATTTTTTCAAAATCGTCATAGGCGCGGTAAGCCTTGAAAGCTCCCAGGCCGGTGTCGGAGAGGAGCGGGAAGGGGAACTTCTCGTTCGGCTTGCCGCGGATGAACGTGGTCTTCAAATCTTCAATCGAATCGAGGCTGATGGCGACAATCGAGATGCCGGCGTCAGCGAAATCTTTGGTCATCGGCGCGAATAGGCCGAGCTGTTCCATGCAGTGCGAACACTTATTGCCGAGATAAAAAATCACGATCACCGGCTTTCCGCGATAATCGGCGAGGCGCTTTGACTGACCGCTGGCGTCGGGCAGCGTCCAATCCAGAGCGGGCATGGGCTGCCAGCGAAATGGTCCACGCGCCGAGAGGTCAGGAAATCTCCGCACGTCGTCGGATGAGGGCAGCATCGAACTGTTCATGCCCAGGCGTTTTAAGATCGGCAGATCGGCGTCAGAGTACGCGAGCATCGGGCGCAGTTTTTCGAGCTGCTCCTGCATCTCTTTAGGCTTGCCGCAGCGCTTGAGAATATCAGCGTAATTGGCGAGCGCATGGAACTGGCCTTTGTTCTTTTCGCAGCCTTCACGCGCCTGCTTCTCGGCCTTCTCTTTGTCGCCGACTTCAAACCAGAGTTGCGCCAGGCGCTCCTGCGAGATGTCCTTGGCGCTCTCAAGCAGCTTGCGGGACGTCGCGAGATCCTTCTCTGCCAGCGCCTGATAAATCTTCAGTTCAGCGATGTATTTCTCGATCGTTTTTATCTTGCCGTCGAAGCTTTTGATCGCGTCGTCTTTGGCTTTCTTCGCCGTCTCCTCGGATTTTTTTTCAGAGACCGCTTTGGCTTCGGGCGTGACGGTTTCCTTCGCTGCAACAGCTTCTTTTGGAGCGTCCTTCTTGGGTTCCTTCGCAGCTTTCTCCGCGTCTTCGGCGGCTTTTTTCTGTGCGGCTTTTTCGGCTTCCTCACTGGCCTTCTTCTGGTCGGCGATTGATTTCGCCTCTGCCGCTGCGCCGGCCGTCTTCTGTTCTGCCTGCACTTCCTTTAGGAGTGCTTCGAGCGCCGCGAGCTGCTCCTTGCCTTGCGCCGTCTGCTTCAGCGCGAAATACGCGACGCCCAGTCCGTCCATCAAGCGCGCGCGTTCTTCGGTCTGCTCGGTCGTTTCGAGGTAGACCGTGGTTCTCAGCGCGATCAACTGTTCCCACATTTCAAAACGCTTGAAGACGTCGAAGAGTTTCTTGCGACCATACGAGAAGCTGCTGCCGCCGGCGTCGTAAGTCTTGATCCCATCGGGCGTGGCGGTGCCGCTGAACTTCGGCAGGCGTGGAAGCTCGATCATATTTTTTGCGAGGTCGATCGCCTCACGCACGCGGCCGACGTAGTACAGATTCTGCACCAGCCAATCGTTATTGTGCGCGTAATTGTGAATCTGGTCGGGCATCAGGCGGTCGCGCATCATCTGCGCATGATCGGTGCGCGCGGAGGCCTCCTGGTGCCAGGTGCAATCGAGGTAGCGATTGAGCTTGGCGTAAATGTGTCCGGGCATGTGCCACATGTGAGCGATGCCGGGCCCGGTCGGTCCGAGCTGCGTGCAGGAGTTCAGTCCGCGTTCGGCCTTGTCGACGTCCCACATGTGGATGCGGTAATGATGGATGGGATGGAGCGGCTCGCGCGCGAGGACCTCGTTGGCGAGCGAATCGAGCGCCTGCGTGCTGGCGAGCGGAATGCCGCTCTGGCTGTTGTCCCAGAGTTGAAAAACGAGAAAGGCCTTGGCTTCCAGATCCCCGGGAAATTCGAAGCTGAGATTCTCGAGCGCCTTGACCAGTTCCCTGCGCTTATCCTTGTCGTCTTTTTTCTTCTGATAAAAATCGGCGAGGCTGTCGATCCAGAGAACCTCGCGCCGGCTAGCCGACTTTTTCATCGCCTGCGCTTTTTTGATGAACTCCGTGGCGCGCTTGCCGTTTTTGATATTGGCCATCGCCATGCCCCAATACAACATGGCGCAGTCCGGATCGAGCGCCGCCGCCTGGCGAAAGGAGCGCTCCGCTTCGAAGTACCAGAAGCCGTGCAATTGCCCCACGCCCTGCAAAAAAAACTTCTGCGCCATCTCGTTGGTCGTGGAGATCGGAAAAACAATCTTCGGCATGCCGTCCATCAAGTACGCCGACTGCCGAGGCCCCTCGTCGAAGGCTTCGCCGTGCGACGAATGCCCATCCAGAACGGCGCCTGGTGGAGCCGCAGGCGTGGGCTCGCTCGCCGACAGGTGCGCGGCGCTCAACAAAAGGAGGATGCAGGGAATGGGCAGACGCATTGGATAACTTTTCCTTCGCCGCGTTCTAAATTAAAAAGATATTGCATAAGCAAAGAAGCAGCGAAACGGTCCGCTGCTCCTTTATACCCACGTCTGTTCGCCATTCCGTTTGACAAAAACTCAGAGCCTACTTCACGCCCATCATCTCTTTGATCGTCGGCAGAATCGCGTCGGCCCAGATTTGATAGCCTTTGGCATTGGGGTGCAAAGCGTCAGGCATGATGTCCTTGGGCATGTCCTTATTGGCGTCCAGAAACGTGTCGCCAATGTCCAGGTATTTGACAGTCTTGCCGCCATCGTCAAGCTTGGCGACGATGTCATTGACCTGATTGTTTTTCGCACGGCCGCCGTCGTTTGATTTTGCTCCGCGCGGAAAGATGCCCAGCAGCAGGACCTTGGCTTTGGGCTGGCGTTTCTGGAATTCCTTGACAATGGCGGTGATGCCGGCTGCAACGTCTTCCTTCGAATCGCCACCGTTGTTCGTCCCGATCATGATGACCGCAAGCTTCGCTTCGTATCCTTCGAGCTCGCCATTCTGCAGGCGCCAGAGCACGTGCTGGGTGCGGTCGCCGCTGATGCCAAGGTTGAGCGGCTTCAGCGGGCCGAAGGCCTCATCCCACGTTTTCTTGCCGCCGCCGCGCCAGCCGTCGGTGATCGAATCGCCGATGAAGACCAGATCGTTGCTCTCTTTCTTGATGTCGGCCAGAAAAGTGTCGTGACGGTTGCGGTCCTTGATGGCCGGCGTCACTGCGGCCGGCGGTGGATGTTCCAGATCCCAAACGCGCTTTTCCAATGCTCCCAGCCGCGCTTCGACGCTCTTGGGCGCTTCCTCAGCGCGCATAGGCGCTACAAGAACAGCCAGCGCCAATACCGAAAGGAACGTCATCAGATTTCGCAAGTGAACTCTCCATTTTAAGCCGGATTACATTTGAACGACACCATGCCGAATTCTATACACCATGCCAGCATCGGTGAGCGGCACAGTTCTCAGAGCTACGTTGAAATCTCGCTGCGCTCGACACCGATGGACCGCAGTGCGGTCTTTCGGTGTGCCCCTATTCGGTGGCTTTGACCTTCCCCACGTCTGGCAACTTCGCCGACTTTGCGGACCAATACAAATTGACAGTAACGGTGTGTCACTATCCGCCTGGCACGAGCAAATGGAACAAGATTGAGCACCGTATGTTCTCATATATCAGCATGAATTGGGAAGACGGGTTTTCGGATCAAAGCACAACTTGATCCAGCGAATTATGAAGTCGGAGTTGAAATTACTGACGAACAAATGGGGAAAGTGAATTTGAAAGCGCACAGAATACATCCGAAATGGAACTATACAATCTCCCCATGGGAACAAAGAACAATATAACTTCATTCCGATAATAAAGTTCATCAAAAGTAAAAGTTATTTGCGGCAAGCCCTAAAATCTAGGCGTGAATGGCAGCGGCCGGATGGGATTAGGGTAAGTCAACCGGTTTTAAATTCTGAAGCGCGGGCCCATTGGAAACTTTCCCAGCCGCATCGAAACGGGATCCATGACAGGGACAATCCCAACTGGATTCAGCGCTGTTCCAATGAACGATGCATCCCATGTGCGGGCATACCGCAGAATGCGCGTGCAGGACGCCGTCGGCGTCCCGGCAGGCCGCAACCTTATTCCCGCGCACAGTCATTAGTTTTCCTTCATTGCAGCCAATTTCATGGCTGGATTGAGCCTCATCGGTCGCAAGCCTGTCGCCTATGAAATGTTTTGGTGTACCGATGTTCTCTGAAACGAAATTGCCGATTGAAGCGCTTGGATGCAGACGGGTGGCTTGATAGAGTGAAGCAAACTTATTCTCTTTCTCTAAAATGAGATCACTGAGAATCATGGCGCCCAGTGTTCCAAATGTGATCCCATTTCCATTGTAGCCTGTCGAGACGTAAACATGCTTCGCCAGCGAGTTCAGCCCTATATATGGAAGCCCATCCAGTGGCTTTATGATCTGCCCTGACCAGAAATAAGGAATGGACTCGATATCAAAACGGTGCCGGGTGTAGCGTTCAAGATTATGAAAGTATGCTTCGGTATTCGTTGCTGTCCCTGTCTTGTGATCCTCGCCGCCGACGATCACGAAATCGCCTTCTGTCTTGTCGCTGTAAGCACGGATGTAATGATACGGATCGAGCGTATCCCAATATAGACCAGGCTTCATGGGCGTACGCAACTTCGCACCTAATGCATACGTGCGATACGCTGAAAGTTTTGTATTCAGGAATAGCCAGTTCGTAACGGGAATATTGGCGGCGATGATTACGTCTCGCGCTGTGATGACGTTATTTTCGGTCTGGACCTGGCAGGGCTCGCTGTCCTTCACATCGAGCACGCGCGTATTTTCGTAAATCTTTCCGCCCATCCGCACGAACTCTTTTGCGATCGGAAGCAGATACTGTCGAGGATGAAATTGGGCCTGGTCTTCGACGCAAATGGCTTGGCTTGTTTTAAATGGAAGAGGGGCCGCGTCGATCAGTTCCGCGGAGATGCCGGCAAGCCGGAGCGCTTTTACTTCCTCGGCCAGGGTCTCCTGATCCAGATCGCTCTCGGAATAAAGAAACCCGGGAACATTCTGCAGTCCGCATGAAATGCCGTACTCGCGCGTCAATGCTTTGATCTGATCGATTGCCGTGCGTTTGGATTCCGCGGCCAAGCGCGCCATCTCTATCCCGAAATCGGAAATGATCCTGCCGTACCGGCTGTCGAGTATCTGGGTCAGGTGCGCGGTCGAATAACCTGTTTCGCCCATGGCGATTTGCGCATTGTCAATAATCGCGACGCGCTTGCCGGCCCGCTGCAACAATAGTGCTGCCGTCAGGCCCGTGATGCCCCCGCCGACAATGGCGACGTCGACGTCGATATCTTCTGATAATGGGAGAAACGTGACTTTGCCTGCCGTTTCAACCCAGAGTGATTTGGTTTCCATAAAAATCCTTTCAGAATCGGCACGCCGGAGAAATCTGGAATTACAAAATCAAATCTGTTTTTGAGCGCGGGCTTTGAATCAATTTTAGAAAACCATGCGGATCAGCCAGATGATGGCAAGAATACTGACGGGTACTCCCAGCACCCATGCAATTACGTATTTACTCATGCCGTTCTCCTGGAAAAAGAGTCTTCCACCCCTGGCTCACATTCTGATGACAGCACGATTGGCGTGCCAAGAATGATGAAGATGCACGAAACGTGTGTAGCGAGCGAACACTGGCGTCAATCACATTCGACGGGTTTTAGAACGCCCGAATTTCGGCGTGGTCCGATCAATTATCGAGCAGCAAGAACTGTCGAACTCCATCGCGATTCATTTTCACCCTTTAAAACTGAAACGCTGTGGCGCTGCTGCCAAAGCATTACCGGAGTTCATCGCGCGCTTGCTTATATTGAAGCACGTTTCAATTATTTTCCCCCTTTTTCTTCCTATTGGTCGATCCTTTGCGACTCGGGACGGAGCGATCAACTGTGATCCAAACTGCAAGGCTGTGTAGCGTCGGGCAGGGAGCTGTTTTTTTGTTTAGGAGGAGGACGTATGAATAACGTTTGGTTTAAGCGGCTGTCGGCACTGACAGGCATGAGCCTGGTTGCAAGTCTTGTGATTCTGACCGGCTGTCATGATTGCGATGACGATTGCGGTAAGCACAAGCAGAAGCATCACGATTACTGCAACGGCGGACGCGTGAGCATGTCGGAAGGCGAGATGCGCACAGTTGGCGCGAAGGCCAGCACTGATAATGCCTGGACGACCGAAGATCAATACTGGCGAACCAATTACGCTTCACGCCCCTATGCCGCGACGAGCGTGAGCTATGACGAGTATGCTCCGGCGTACCGCTATGGCTATGACACCCGCCGCCGCTATCAGGGTCAGCGCTTCGATGATCTTGAACAGGACCTCGCTCGCGACTGGCCCCACATGCGCGACAGTTCCAAGCTGACGTGGGAACAGGCCCGTCCGGCCGTTCGCGATAGCTGGGACCGGCGGGATTCCGGCCTGAATATCCGCGCAGGCGCAAATGGTGCAAGCATCAGTGTCGGCGCGCGCCCGAGCTGGGATTCGGACGACCAGTATTGGAAATCGAATTACTCCTCACGCCCCTACTTCACCGCTGGCAACACGTATGACGATTACAGCCCCGCCTACCGCTACGGCTACGAATCCCGTGCGAAGTACCAGGGTAAGCGCTATGACGATGTCGAAGTCGATCTGGGCCGTGGCTGGGACAGCACCAAGTCCAATTCCAAGCTGGGCTGGGACAAAGCCAAGCATGCCACCCGCGATGCCTGGGACCGTGCAGACCGCGCTGTGACCGGCGACCGCACCAAGTAATTAAGATAAAGTTCGAAGAAAGAAGCGAGCGGCCCGGAGAAATCCGGGCCGCTTCTTTATTTGAAAGTAATATGGAAGTCCGTTATGAATTTCACTCAACGGTGATCGAATCTAAGTGACCGTTTTTTGGAGCGGAGACTCTTAAGCTCCGAATATACCCAGTCTTGACGCTTTTTTGCTACTGGCCTGAAATCTGCGCGATACTTATCAGATTTCGCAAGTGGGGAGTGCTCGCTTCCTGCTGTCTTCGCGTTCGCAACCGATCTAGTAGGAGAGAGTTTTGCAGTTATCCATGCAGGCGTTGCTTCGCGACATTCGCTTAAAAATATTCGAATCCAGTCCCACTTTCGAGACGCTTGGCGAACAGCCGCTCCGCTCAGAACTATTTACGATTCAGCAGTTGGAAGCACACGCACATGCATTAGCTAAATCGCATCAGAACGGAGCTAAGGGTGGTCGTAATCAATTATTAAAGCGCTTGAGCGAAAATGAAAAACTGCTGATTCAAACCTATGCCTTGGTGCGTGACGCCGCTGCTCGAAAGTTGTCTGTCTCGCCGGCAGCGGAATGGATGCTGGACAATTTTTATTTGATTGAAGAGCAGATACGAACGGCGCGCCGGCATCTTCCACGCGGATACAGCCTCGAATTGCCGCGCCTGACCGCCGGTCCGGCCGCCGGCTTTCCGCGGGTCTATGCGATCGCACTGGAGCTGATTTCGCACGTCGATGGCCGTGTCGACAATAAAAATATCAGCCACTTTATCGCCTCCTACCAGACCGTCACTGTTTTGAACCTTGGAGAACTCTGGGCTATCCCGATCATGCTGCGTCTTGCGTTGATCGAGAATCTGCGCGGAGTCGCCGTACGAATTGCCCAGGCCCGGCGAGACCGCGACGCGGCCAGCGAATGGGCGCAGAGCATGATTACGACCGGCGAAAGAAGCCAGGCCGATATTCTCCTCGTGGTTGCCGACATGGCTCGCGCCAACCTAACGTTCTCAAACGCCTTTGTCTCCGAACTCTCGCGCCAGTTGCAGGGCAAAAGCCAGAATTTTTCAATCGCGCTTGGCTGGATTGAGCAACGTCTTTCCGAACAGGGCGCCAGCCGTGAAATTATGATTGCGGCCGAAAGCCAGATCCAGGCGACCGATCAGGTTTCAATGGGCAACAGCATCACCAGCCTCAGGCGCCTGGACACGATCGACTGGCGCGATTTCGTGGAGAACGCCAGCCATGTCGAACATGTGTTGCGCGATGATCCGGCCAACGTCTACAGAAGTATGGACTTTCGCACGCGAGACAGTTACCGCCATATAATCGAATTGACGGCGCGCCGCGCCCACATCAAAGAAGTTGCGGTCGCCGAATGCGCTATTGAATGTGCGCGTGCGGCGGGCAGCGTGCTCCAGGCCCCGCGTACTCCCGCACTTCCCGAATGTGCGAAGCATGTCGGATACTATTTGATAGACGACGGCCGCCCGGAACTCGAGCGCGTCGTCAAGGCGCGTATTCCGCTTATAGTCCGGGCCGGGAAATTTATCCGTTCGAATGCGATGCTCTTTTTTTCGGGAAGCATTATCGCAATCACAATCGGCTTATCCTACCTGGCGATGCAGCACGTACTTTCATTGCCACGTTGGCTGCAGGTTGTTTTTGCAATGATGCTTATTGTGACTGCAAGCCAGTTTTCAATGTCGCTCGTCAACTGGCTGGCCAGCCTGATTGCACGGCCCCGCCGGCTGCCCCGGATGGATTTTTCAAAAGGCATTACAGCCGAATCGCACACCATTGTCGTTGTGCCTACCATGCTGACGAGCCGCGCCGGCATCAATGAATTACTCGAAAAACTCGAAGTGCGCTATCTCGGCAATCGTGAAAAGTTTTTGCATTTCGCACTATTAAGCGACTTTAAAGATGCCTCCGAAAAGACGCTTGCAGAGGACAGCGATCTGGTCGAACGCGCCTCCGCCGGCATTGCCAGGCTGAACGAACGATACGCGGCTGGAGCGAACGATGTGTTCTATCTGTTTCATCGCCCGCGAGTCTGGAATGAGGGCGAGAAATGCTGGATGGGTTACGAGCGCAAGCGTGGAAAGCTGGCCGACTTCAACGCATTCCTGCGGCACGGCGAAGTCAATCGCTTCTGCCGCATTGTAGGTGAGACCACAGCGATTAAAGCGATCAAGTATGTCATCACGCTGGATAGTGACACGCAGTTGCCCAACGAATGCGCCAAGCAACTCATCGCGGCGATGGCGCACCCCTTGAACCGGCCCGTTTATGATGGCAAACTCGGGCGAGTGGTACGGGGTTACTCAATTCTCCAGCCTTCGGCCGCAAGCAGCCTGCCCAGCGTTCAGCGCTCCTGGTTCGCGCAACTCTTTGCGGGCGAGCCTGGCATCGATCCCTACACGCAGGTTTTCTCCGACGTTTACCAGGATGTGTTTGAGGAAGGGTCCTTTGTAGGGAAAGGGATTTATGATCTGAACACATTCGAGCAGGCGCTCGACGGCCGTCTCCCTGAAAACCAGATTTTGAGTCACGATTTGCTCGAAGGCTGTTATGTCCGTTCCGGATTGATCACCGACATCCAGATTTTCGAAGATTATCCGTCGCGCTACATGGCTGATGTGTCGCGCCGGCATCGCTGGATTCGAGGCGATTGGCAGATCATGCCGTGGCTGTTTTCAAGTGTGTCGGGGTTAAATGGGAAACGATCGCGCAATCCTCTGTCGGTGCTCTCGCAGTGGAAGATACTGGATAATCTGCGGCGCAGCCTTGTGCCCATTTCCACTTTCGTCGCATTGGTATTGGCGTGGATATTTATCCCGGCACCCGCCATCCTTACCGCAAGCATTCTGTTCGTGCTGGCGCTCCCATCCGTACTCGAACTGTCAGGCCTATTCAATAAAGAAGAGACGGCTTCGCTCTGGCAGCATCTCCGCACCTTTATGGGCGTGCTGGCGCGCGGAGCGGTGCGGACGCTATTAAGCATTGCATTTCTTCCTTACGAAGCCTCCATTTCTGCCGGTGCAACCTTGCGCACACTTTTCAGGCTCACCCTGACTCGCCGGCACTTGCTTGAATGGACAACCGCCAGCGAGGCTGAGCAATCGACCAGCACCGGCTTGCTTCACACGCTCAAGGCTATGTGGATTGCTCCTGTAAGTGCGCTTGCGTTGCTGGCGTATTTAGCAATTTATCATTCGGAGAGTCTGTCGACGGCCGCGCCTGTTCTGCTGCTCTGGCTGTCGGCGCCATTGGCTGCGTTTCTGATCAGCCGTCCGATTGTGCGGAAGCCCAACCCTGTGTCACCCGCTGATATCGCATTCCTGCATACCACCGCGCGGAAGACGTGGTCTTTCTTTGAACGTTTCGTGAACAGCAGTGAGAACTGGCTTCCCCCCGACAACTTTCAGGAATTCCCGACCGCCGTCATCGCACATAGAACGTCGCCCACAAATATCGGCATGTGTCTGCTTGGAAATCTGGCCGCGTACGACTTCGGTTATGTTTCTTTGCGCGAGTTGCTCTCGCGGACACAGGCGACTCTGAACACGATCGAAAACCTGGAGCGCTTTCGCGGCCACTTCTACAATTGGTACGACACTCTCACCTTGAAGCCCCTGATGCCCATGTATGTCTCGACGGTGGACAGCGGCAATCTGGCGGGATACCTACTGACGTTGCGCCGTGGAATGCTGGAACTGCGTGACCAACCCATTCAGACAAAGCAGATGCTCAAGGGTTTGAATGACACGCTGAACGTCATCACGGAGAGCGTTGAAAAGCAGAAAATAGATGTGGGCTCCAGACTGATGGACCTGCACTTACTGCTTAAAGAACTATCGAAAGATGCATCTTCCGATGTGTTGATGAAGATCGGGCAGGCAGCGGAACTGCTGGCCAGTCATCCCGCCGTAGCGATAAATGAAGAATTGAAGTGGTGGACGTCTGCCTTGGCTCAGCAGGCCCTCGCATTCCGCGAAGACATCGAGTTTTTTGGCATATCGATCACATCTCAAGTGCTTGAGTCCTTGAAAGACGAAGAGTTGGCTGGGCAACTCAGAAAATTGTTTCTACGCTCGGGCACCGGCCCCACGCCCAAGGAGATGGCGCGGCTGCAAGTCTCGGTCCTGCCAAAACTTGAACGCCAGATTGCAGAAGTGCAGGGCGGTGGCAGTGATTCAGCGTCATTAAAAGCACTGCATGAGAAATTGAACGAAGCAGCGTCTCGCAGTGCTCAGCTAATCGCTCAGGCAGAAGCGCTCGCTGAAAAATGCAATGCCCTTGGCAACATGGATTTCACTTTTTTATACGATTCGAACCGCAAGCTCTTCTCGATTGGTTTTAATATTTTAGACCGGCGTTTGGACAATAGTTTTTACGACCTGCTTGCATCCGAGGCGCGCCTGACCAGTTATCTAGCCATTGCGCAAGGGCAAGTCAACCAGGAGCACTGGTTCGCACTTGGCCGGCAGGTGACGGGCGGAATTGCGCCCACGCTCTTGTCCTGGAGCGGCTCGATGTTCGAGTACCTGATGCCGCTACTGATCATGCCGAATTACGACGACACGCTCTTAGATCAAACCTATAAAGGGACGGTACGTCGACAGATCGAGTACGCGAAAACGCGCGGCGTGCCATGGGGAATCTCCGAATCCGGCTACAACCTGACCGACGCTCATTTGAATTATCAGTATCGCGCTTTCGGAGTGCCCGGCCTTGGCTTCAAACGCGGGCTCGATGAGGATCTGGTCATTGCGCCGTACGCGTGTGCGCTGGCGGTGATGATGTTCCCGGAGGAGTCGTGCCGGAACCTGAAGCGCTTGGAGAACGAAGGCTATAGCGGCGCGTGCGGATTCTACGAGTCCATTGACTATACGCCATCCCGATTGCCGCGGGGCAAGGAAAGTGTCACGGTGCTCTCGTACATGGCGCACCATCAAGGCATGACTCTTCTGGCGCTTAATTATTTTCTGATGGGGCGCCCCATGCAACGGCG